>Ga0315339_1001661_pt1 | contig 18940 bp, 21 predicted proteins | sample ASW17metaG_FD_204514 | JGI IMG/M metagenome (GOLD analysis project Ga0315339, IMG submission 204514) | Ammonia-oxidizing marine archaeal communities from Pacific Ocean, United States - ASW #17 | ecosystem: Environmental > Aquatic > Marine > Oceanic | place: USA: California | collected 2016-12-05
ATACGTTATCTTTGTCCCTAATCCAGAGGATGAAACAAACTTTTCTGTCATGGTAGTGGACACTGTTTCATCCCCTGATAAAGAGGATGAGAAAGAAAACTTTAATGTATCCAACATTATTATTAAAGGGATAATGTACATGTTGGATAGTGAGTTAGACTACCTAGTAGAACAAGGGGAGAATTTTATCCTAGATGAGTATGAAGAATCGATAGAAGAATCATTAAAAAATTCTGATAATATTCTTATGTTTGACCCTAGAAAAACGAAGCACTAATGGAAGGAGCTTACAGATGATGGATGATATCTGGGAACAAATCACTAGCCCTACTCATTACAATAGTAACACGATGGAGACTATTGATTTGATAAGGGACAGTATGGAATCGGAAGAGTATAGAGGATACTTGAAAGGAAATATTTTTAAGTATGTTAGTAGGCATCGTTACAAAGAGAAAGAGAATCCTCTTAAAGATTTGTTGAAGGCACAGTGGTATCTGTGTAAACTCATAGAGGACATGAAGAATGATGGGTAAGAGCGAAACCTTACAGGATAAGTTACATATGTTTCACCGTGCTTTCAACCATCCTACAGGGCTTAAATATCCTTTGCCTTCTGCAATAGTAGATAGTCAAAAGTCTTTGCGAAGAACGCTCATACAGGAAGAATATAAGGAGTTGATGTATGCTATCAGCAATGAAGATGATGATGAAGTTCTTAAAGAACTTTGTGATCTGGTTTATGTCTGCGTTGGCTTTGCTGTTACTTACGGTTGGTCTTTTGATACTGCATTCAATAGAGTACATGAGTCAAACATGTCTAAACTGGATGAAGAAGGCAATCCACTCTATAGAGAAGATGGTAAAGTGGCTAAGTCTAACTGCTATGAACCACCGAAACTTTCGGACTTAGTGGGATGACGCAGCCTATTATTTTAGCGTTCCTGTTATTATGGTTCGTTTCTGTAATGTGGGTTACATGTGATATTATTTTTTAAAGGAGCTTAGGTATGCAGAATATGACTGTTAGTTTAGAATGTGATGTTATGTTTAACGATGAAGGAGAACTGGAGGTGTACCTCTATATGGGAGAATATGATCATAATGTATTCAAATTCAACTTGAAAGATATTGTAGGATCGAATGTGGATATGTACACTGTCCCTTCTGCTTCTTCTAATCCTCCATATATTCGTCATGATGATATGGAAGCACGAGATTCTATTTATAATATGTCAAACGCACTAAAAGCTGGTGCGGAATATGCAGATGAATTACAAAACAAATATCTTGATAACGAACCTAGCAATAAGGATACTGTTGAATGATTATAGATGATGCTGTAGTACAAAAGTTACTCAACTATCTTACTCGACAACCTTACAGGGAGGTACAAGAATTGATATCGAATGTCGTAAGTGAGGCTAACAAGCCAGAGAATACATGGAGTAAAGAACCGGAGCTACCACTGGGGAATCATCGTGGAGAGGAATCATCGTGAGTAAAGCAGAAATTTTAAAGGTAGATAAGAACGGAAACCTTATGCTAAAGGATTATTCTTCTATACCTACAGACTATCAATCCTTCATTCATCAGTCACGATATAGCCGTTGGCTTCAGGAAGAAGGACGTAGAGAGACGTGGGAGGAAACGGTTACAAGACTGCTGGACTTCTATAAATACTTCCTTAAAACCAATCATGATTATGATATGCCAAAGGAAACGTATACTGATCTATACGTAGCTATCGTAACCATGCAGGTGATGCCCAGCATGAGGGCTATGATGACCGCTGGCCCTGCACTAGAACGTAACCACATTGCTGCATACAACTGTAGTTACCTACCTGTGGATAGCCCTCGTTCCTTTGATGAGTGCCTATATATCCTTATGCATGGCACAGGTGTAGGGTTTAGCGTGGAGAGGCAGTTCATTAACCAACTTCCCACTATCCCTGATCAGTTTGAACTTAGTGAAACTTGTATCGTTGTACAGGATAGCAAAGAGGGTTGGTTTAGAGCATTCAAAGAACTGATTAATCTGTTGTATGCTGGTCAGCTACCTAAATGGGATATGACTAGGGTTAGACCACAAGGTGCTAAGTTGAAGACCTTTGGTGGTAGAGCAAGCGGTCCTGAACCTCTTAATGAACTGTTCAAGTTTACTGGTAACATGTTTAAGAATGCTCAAGGACGTAAGCTTAACAGTTTGGAATGTCATGACCTCATGTGTAAGATTGCTGATGTTGTTGTTGTAGGTGGAGTGCGTAGGTCTGCTCTGATCAGCCTAAGTAACCTTAGTGATGATCGAATGCGTCATGCTAAGTCAGGTGATTGGTGGAACACAGAACCACAACGCTCCTTCGCTAACAACTCTGTATGCTATACAGATGGATTGGACACTGGTTCCTTCCTACGAGAGTGGAGTGCCCTATACGATAGCAAATCAGGCGAACGAGGTATCTTCAACCGTCAAGCTGCACAGAAACAGGCGGCTAAGTATGGACGTAGAGAAGCAGATATAGACTACGGTACTAACCCCTGTAGTGAGATCATCCTACGCCCTAAACAATTCTGTAACTTGAGTGAGGTTGTTGTGAGGGCTGATGATACAGCAGAATCCTTACAAAGAAAGATCGAACTTGCAACCATTCTTGGCACTATTCAATCTTGCTTCACTGATTTCAAGGGGTTGGGTAGGCAATGGGTTAAGAATACAGAGGAGGAGAGGTTGCTGGGGGTATCCCTAACAGGCATACTTGACAATGCCATGTTGGCTAATAAGACAAGGGATAGTCTACCCGCCCTGTTAGGCAGTCTTAGGACAGGGGCAGTCAATGTTAATCGTAAGTGGTCAACTCTGCTGAACATAGAGCCGTCCGCTGCTATCACCTGTGTTAAGCCTAGCGGCACCGTCAGTCAACTGGTTGATGCTGCTTCTGGTATCCATCCTCGACACTCTGAATACTACATAAGGACAGTACGTGCGGATAAGAAAGACCCACTAACTCTATTTATGACTGATGCTGGGTTTCCTGTTGAGGATGATAATAAGAAGCCTGAATCAACTGCCGTATTCTCCTTCCCCATTAAAGCACCGAAAGGTGCAATAACAAGGCACGATATGACGGCCATTGAGCATCTGGAAATATGGCAAATTTATGCTGAATATTGGTGCGAACATAAGCCATCCATTACGGTTAGTGTTAAGGAAGATGAGTGGTTAAAGGTTGGTGCGTTTGTGTATGAGAACTTTAATGACATGTCAGGGGTAAGTTTCCTACCTATGTCTGAACACATATACGAGCAAGCACCTTATCAAGATTGCACTAAGGAAGAATACGAGAAGCTGTTAAAACAAATGCCCAGTAAGGTAGATTGGAAGAAGCTTAGTGTATATGAAGGGGATGATAATACGATATCATCACAGACGTTCAACTGTGTAGGTGATTTTTGTGAGGTGGTTGATCTTGTTTAAAGATATTAAGGATAAGGTCTTATTCAACAAGACGGTAAAGAACGTGTATGAAAGTAGATGGGTATGGTATCATACAATCTTGTCTGTTGAATTGTTTTTGATCATTATCATACTACTACTCATGCTGGCAAGGGGATAATGTAACATGGTTTGGTCAAAGGAGTTACAAGATAGCTGGAAAAAGCAGAATGATATTAAAAGTCAACAGAAGGAGTGTATAGTTTGCGATAATCCTATTACAAAGGATGAATATAATGAATACAAGATGTGTGCTTGGTGCTATGCAGAATCCCTGTTCAAACCAGAGGAACTTTAGTATTTTTAAACAGATACTAAAAAGGTTTAGACAGTGGCTTAATAAGAGTGATGCACCTAAATACCTATCAGGTAAGGAGAAACTTAAATGACAGCATCTGAAAAATTAAAGTTACTTAGGGAGAAGACTGAAAGGGAGAAGGGTACATCACTTCCTATAGATAAACAGCATATCATAAACAATCTCAAGGAGGTGTATGATCCAGAGATGTCGGGAGTTAGTGTGTATGATCTGGGTCTAATCTACAAGATAGATACAGATGAAGAGCAAGGGGTAGTTAAACTAACTCATACACTCACTAGTGTATTTTGCCCCTATGCAGATGAGATTGTTCATGCTATACATAAGGCATGTGAGGTGGAGAATGTTGAATCAGTTAACATCATTACTACATTTGATCCACCTTTCAATATGGATAAGGTTCCTTATGAAACAAAGCTTATGTTAGGATGGTGATATGATGCAACATATCTACTTTATAGGATGTATAGCTGCTGTATGGACAGCCATAGTAACATCAGGCATATGGGGATTGTATCTTTTGAATACTTGTTCAGGATAGGAGGAATACTTTATGAAACAAAAGGTATATGATGATAAAACTATTGAGGAGCTACAAAGAAAAGTTAAGAAACTAGAAGAAGAACAAGTAGAAGCACGAAGAGAAGTAAATAATGCTGTATGGCCTAATATAAATGATGCAATGGATTTAGAGCATGTTCGTAAACTATCAAAACAAATTGATGAAGCTGTTACAGAACTAAGATTAGCAAAGGGGTTAGAAGCGGTGCCTATTAAGGATACTAATAATCTTATTAAGGTTTCTGATAAGTTTTTTGATTTTGGTGATGGTCTTGTCGCAGCCCATAAGCACATCAATGGAGGTGGTTGGGTAGCTGATACTACAACAGTAGCTGAGAGTGCATACGTTGGTCAACATGCTACAGTATCTGGATACGCTGAGGTATCTGGTAAAGCTAAGGTATCTGATCATGCTTATGTATTTGGAGATGCCAAAGTGTTTGGAAATGCTTGGATATATGGGAATGCTGAGGTATATGGATATGCTATGATATTAGGGTATGCTAAGATATGCGGAGATGCTAAGGTATCTGGATATTCTGTGGTATATGGAGATGCTATAGTGTATGGACATGCTGAGGTGTACGGGAATGCTGATATAGGTGAAAATGCTTGGGTAGCTGGGTATGCTAAGGTATATGGGAATGCTACACTATCTGGGAAAGATAGAATATTTGGAGGGGTTGAAAAGATGAAAAAGAAAGAGGTAACCTACATAGATCATATGGGAAATGACCTATCTGTAATTAATGCTGCTCGTGTATCATTTGGTAAGAGGTCTGTTGAATTAGGATATGATCAGATAGAGATTGATGGGTATCAACGTACTACTCCACATATCAACAGCAAGGATCAAAAGTTAATTAGGTATCTTGCGATGCACAATCACTGGACACCCTTTGCTCATACTGCCATAACTTTTCATATTAAAGCACCGATATTCGTTGCTCGACAGTTGGGTAAGCATCAGGTAGGATTAGTATGGAATGAGATCAGTCGTAGGTATGTTGATAATGTACCAGAGCTATACACCCCTGATGAGTGGAGGATAGCTGCTGAAGATAAGAAGCAGGGTAGTTCTGATGAGATTGTAGAGTATAGTGTGCAGCCAGCTTACGTGTTTGCCCTCCAGTGCTATCAGAATATGTTAGAGACAGGTATAGCGCCTGAACAGGCTCGTATGGTTCTTCCTCAATCCACCTACACCGAATGGTACTGGACAGGAAGCCTAGCAGCATTCCATAGAGTATGTACTCAACGTACAGCGGATGATGCACAGAAAGAAACCCGTGAGATTGCCCATCAAATTGCAGAGAGATGTGCTAAACTGTTTCCAATTAGCTGGAGGAATTTGATTGAAGAAGGGGAGTATCTCTGATGCTTCATTGGCATGATTTTCTGTTAGGTCTTTTATGGGGATGTGTGTTAGCATTTCTTTGTGTATATGCATTATTATGAGGTATAAAAATGAATAAGATAACCCCAACACATACATTCGATTGGTACGTTAAATGGGCAGCATCAGTGTTAATTATCATAGCTCTGCTGCTAACAAGCAATCATGTATATCCGGCTAATCTTGTATTTAATTTGTTAGGTCTTATTGGATGGTTTATTGTAGGGTGGTGTTGGCACGACAGAGCCTTAATGGCACTTAATATTGTTGGAATTAGTATTATGGCTAACGGATTGATTATTTATGTGATTGATGTGCTCAAAATTTAGTGTTTCTATTCTATGGGCCGTACAGCCCCGTACAGAGGAAAGTGGTTCTTTCTGGTGCAACACCCTATAAAGACCTGTAAAGTCCCCTGTACGGAGCTTACAGAGAACATTTTTGGAGATAAAAGGAGGTAAAATGAAAGAAAAGATCAAAATGCAGAAATTCTGTAAGGAAGAGACTGTAAGGGAGTATGATGGTAAAACTATCGTATGGGAGAAGAAGTTCATGCCAGAGTTGGTAGAGAATTACACAAGAATTAAAAATAAGGAGTATTGCGATCCATACTTCTGGATGATAACGGAGGTAAGGGAAACAGATGTCTGATGTTCTAGAGATGCAACGGAGCTTTTGGGAGGCTAAGATAGATAAGTTTATCTTAATGTTTGAGTATGGTAGAGACACCCCAGAAAAATTTATTGACAACATGGTGTTGATGGGGTTTAACAAAGAGGATGTGCAAACGATCCTTGAGGAGAATGAATATGAATAAGAAAATTATTGTTGCAGCAGTGGCTGTGCCTGTTCTCTTAGTAAGTGGAATAGCCGCAAGTGCTTACTTCTCTAGTGAATGCAAATATAATATGTTCACAGGAAATTTCGTTTCTAATGGGAAAGTGTACGCTCATGGAACGATGGAGGATGCGTGGACTTGTGCATTAGCAGGGCTTCTACCACAATCCGTTATTTCCCGCTTGGGAAAGTATGGTGATAGTAGTACACGAGAAGAAGCTGAAAAGATTATAGAGAAGGATGAGGAAGTTAAACAACAAAGGAAGGAGAAATAGATATGAGTTTGGTATTAATAACAACTTTAAAAAATGAATCTAGAATACTTTTGGATAAGAACCCTCTGAATGTACCCCGACTAAAAAGGCGTACTGTACTAGAGTTTCTTACCCAGCGTATTAATCAACTAGAGGAAGAAGCAGAAAAAGAAAAAGAATTTGTAAAATGGAAGAAGAATAAAAAGAATAAGGATAATGCTTCCTGATGACAACAGCAAATAGAGTAACGCTGTTTCAGTATGGAGTATACCTTGATCAGGATGGTACTGTGTTCGCTGAGAAGAGTTTGTTGGAACCAGAAGAGTGGTCTACAGCTATAAACTCTCTAGATACTTTCTATGAGAATACTATAATAATAGAAACTCTGTTGAAGCATTTAGGAAGGTTAAAGGAACAGTTGGATAGTAGCTTAGATACTTACTTTTGATTTATAGTATGGTTTGTTTAGGAAAATAAGAAAAGGAGTAAGAGGCTCTGCTTCTTTCTTTTTCTGGAAGTATTCTTTCTTTTTCTGGAAAAAATTCAGAAAAGTACTTCATAAAATGTTTGTTTCTTCCTAACTCTACCCACTTTCCATCTACTTTCGTATGTCTTTTATATTCTTTTTGGACTGCTTCTCTATCATCATTAACAAGAGCAGGGATAAAATTTTTATAAGCAGAGAACTTCCCTTCACCTAAATTGTAAACATAATCAACAAAGGCAGCTTTTTTCTTGTTAGGAAGAAGATCAAAGGTTCCTTTTCCTAACCCCTTTTGATTATCCACAACCCTTCTTGCTCCTTCTGCTGCTTCCTTTATTCTTTCATTAAATAGATTATCTACTTCTTCTTGTGTTAAGCCAGTAGCATAAGTACCTTTGGGGATTTCTATGCCATATCCAATTTCATTGTGTGTTTTTTTATTGGCTCCTGTTGAAGGAATAGGATACCATTTTTCCCCTTTTAATCCTTTATTACCGGCATTTTCAACAAGTTTTAAATAGTTAATAAATTCTGGGGTAGCTTGATACGAAGTACTTCCACCATCAGCCATCTTAACTCTTCCACCATCACGCATATCTACTACAGGGTATGCTGACGCTTGTCCACCACTAGCCATAAGAGAGGCTGCTACCACTGCTGCTCCTATCTTACCGCCTTTGTTTTTGTAGCTGCCTTGTAATTTCTCCACTTCTTTTGAAAATCCAGATTGATTACCTTTACTTGTAAGTGCTGCTAATTTCTTTGAATATGTTCCTGCATATGTTGGTAAGTTTGTACCTTCTTTTCTCCATTTTTTAAAAAACTCGTTATACACTTCAGGATACTTTGCATAAGCTTTATTAAGTGATTTGGCTATTTTATTTATCGTACTTGATCTTCCAATTCCTTTTCCTACAGGATCATCTGGAAGTACAGCAAGAGGTTTATCTGCCGTCCAAATTCTTTTTGGTTGTTGTATCTTATCTACCTCCGCTTGGCTTAAACCACTAAGTTGCGCTTGTGCCGCTTTCAACATCCGACCGGGGGGGTGCAGTGATTTTTGTTTTATATCAGCATATGGGCTTGTTCCCATAATATCATGCTCTCGTGTAAAATAGCCAAATTTGCTTCCTTCTGGAGTTACTTGTTTCTCCCAAAAATCTAAAAATTTAAAAAGTCTTTTTTGGTCTTTTACAGGAAGTGTCTTTAATACTTTTTCATTCATAGAGATGGCTCGTGCAGCATTTGCAAATTTATGGTTTAATTCGTGATCTTCTATTTGTCCTGCAGCTTTTTTATCAAACGGAACTGGTCTGCCAAATTTATCAAGATCATAAGGTTTAGTGTATATATCTTTTGTTTCTCCATAAAATTTACCTATAACATCTTTTTGTTGGGGTAGTGGAGGATACCCTGTGTCAGTCTGGGACATTCTTCCTACTCTGTGCTTACCATAGTCTTGCACAAATCTTGAGGATTCAGTAAGTCCTTCTCTATCTATATCTACTGCTTTTTCTAGTTCTGATAAATCATATGCTGCTGCTTGTCCACCTTTAGCCATCCTAACGCTACCACCATCACGCATATCTACTACACCGCCTTTATTAAATATAGCATTAACTCCTTTAACTTTTAATTTTTTTAATTGTGTTAAAGAAGGCTTTTTAGGCTTTCTAGCAAGAACTAATGCTCCTATCTGGATCATTTCATCTGCTTCAAATATTGGTCTTCCTTTGTGCTTTCCTGATTTGTGGTAGAAAAAACCATGTCTTTCTGGATTAAAACCTACTTGAACCCATTCCTCGTTAGCATCATCAAGGGACTTTTCTAGTATATCATTATCTTCAACAAACTTTCTAATATCTTTTGATGACATATTTTGCCAGTTTCCGCTCATAGTAGCGAAAGGTTGTTTACTTCCCTCTCCTTTTGCAATCTTTAAACTAGGTGTGGTGTGAGGTTTAAATTCTACGTTTTTTAATACTGCTGTTGGACCATACATACTTTTGCCTTTATGTGTAACAGTAGCAATCCATGTATTAAAATTATTATAAGCTGGGATGTCCAATCGTGAAAGAACTTTTACTCCTTGTTCTATATTCCTATTAAATCCGATAAGACCATTCAAAAGTTTTTTTATTCCTAATGCTCCTTCTCCTTTTAATACAGCAGCTATTTTTTCAAGAGTAGCTGGTTCAGGTACTTCAGTAAAAGGCTCTATTGGAGATTGTTCTTTAGCTATTTGTCTATACTGTTTTCCTGTTATAGTTCCTTCTTCTAATTGTCGTGCTGCTTTTTGTAAATCTTCCTTTCTAGGAGTTTTAAAATCTCCTTTCTGTACTGTTTCTATATCTGCTAGTTCTAGAGCATCTTTGCTTTCGTCAACATCAGGAGCTTTACTAAATCTTTGTCCAGCAAAGTCTATGCCATCACCATCTTCACCACCACCTTTACCTCCACCTCTACCACCAGCAGAAGGTACAAGCTCATCCATCTCTGTTCTTACAGGAAGAACTTCATCTATCTCTGCTCTTATGGGAGGAGTTTCTATAGGAGTAATAGGAGGTGCAGTTTCTATAGGTTTATCTTGTAGCATCATCATTCTTGCTTGTTTATCAGCAGCTACTGGAGGTGCAGAAGTAATAGGAGCCATATCAGTAGTTGGAGGGGTTATCTCAGCAGGGGTAGGTGTAGGCTGCATAGCAGGTGTTTCTCTTGCTACTGGTGCAGCAGGAGCTTCAGGAGGTAGGTCAGCACGAGTAAATAGTGCTTTAGTCTTAGGGCCTTTAAGCCCTCCTTCAATACCTTCTTTTATAGCTTTACCAGCAAGTTTAGAAAGAATACCCATTTACATTCCCTTTATAAAATGAGAGATAATCCACATTAGACCACTACCTATAAAGGCTAGAACAGTAGCAGCACCATACATGACAGCCCTATCTCGTTCTAACCTACTGATACGATCTTCATTCTTGATAATAATATTTTCGACCCTAACTTGATCTCGTATAATCTGATCAATTTTACCATCTAGTTGCCCTAATAAAAGGCATATGTCCTGTTCAGTTTCCATTTTATTTTTTAGTTATAAAACCACCTTCTTTAAATGCATACTCAGAAGCCATTGTATCAGCAGGATCAATTCCAAAAGGATTTGTCTTAGTAACAGGAGTACCTCTTAATGCACTTCCTAATTTTCTTCCAAACTCTCCGTATCCTTGCTTCCCTGCTTTACTAATGCCGCTCGTAGGGCTAAGTCCAGCACTTTTAAAGCTGGTTCCTCTTGCACTAGCCCCTTGACGGTCTGCACCCCTAGCGCCTATTTGAACAGGTCTTCCTGTTGTTGGAGCGTTAGGAGCCAATCCACTAACATTAACATTAGGAACAGTAGGACTGCTTACCTCTGTAGCAGAAACTAAATTTAGAGCCATTTCCTTTTTTACATCTCCTAGTGCGAGTTTTCTAGATATTTTTAGTAAATTAGCAGCCGCTGGCATGTTATTTCCTCATTCATTTAGGAGTATTCGTGATCTTGAATACTCATCTTCTACTATTTTTAGTGCATCGTATATAGGGTTTTTTAACCCTTTTAAAGGTTTCTTAAAACTATCTAGCTTTTTTACAAGGTACAGTGGTTGTACATGTAGAAAGTTGTATGCATTATCACTACTCATTTGTCTTCCGCTTAATCTTTTTTGATACTTTTTTGTAATATCATATTTTTGAGTTAAAATATTTTCAATATGAGAATCAGACATACGCAACTTCCTCATAGCTCTTACAACACGCCATATTTGTTTTTGTATATCAATATCTTTTCTGATAGCTTCTCTATACGCTTCCTGCATATCTGGAACTAAAGAAGGATCATCTTTTCTTCCTATATCTGTTATATAATCTCTAAAATCAGAATATATATCAGTAGATTCTTTTTGTAACTTTGCTATCTTACGACTAGCTGACATATCTAAGTCGTATTCTTTTGGACGTAACCCTCCTAACATCCCTATACCATAATCTTCCATACTAGGAACATTTGTTCCCCACTCTGTTTTTGGACGTTCTGTTACTATATCTGTTCCAAAACCAATAGCATCTTGTACTATCTTTGGAGAGTAGGTTTTGTAAATAGCAGAAAGAAGGTTATCCTGATCTTGTTCAGACATCTCTTCACCAAAACCACTTGACAAAACCTTAAGGAACGGCTTTAATCCTTCTTTTGTACCAAAATAAGAACTGAAAAATTCTTCAGCACCTACACCTAAAGCTGATAAAAATTGACTTTGTGTTTCTTCAAGACCAGCCCCTTCTTGATACGCCATCATTGCTACTCTCATAGGCTCTTTAAAGACACTGAGTGGATCGGTATAAGCCATATTGGTAGCTTTAACTACGTGCTTATCTCCTTTAACTTCCAGACTGTGAAAGAACCAATCTCCACCAGTGCTATATGGTTGAATGTATTTAAAAGCATCTACTTGTTCAGAATCATAACCTACTTCTGCTTTTCCTGTAATATAAGATAGTCCCAATGCACCTAATCCTACAGCCCCTCCACCAAAACCACCAGAAAGAGTTACAGTAGAACCTAATCTTGCCATTCCTCTAGCTGCCATAATACGATTGCCCGAATAGATTTCTTGAAGACCAATCATAACACTATTCTTCGTATTACGAATCATTTCAGTAGGAAATGCAACAAAGTTACCAAAAGGAATTTTACGCATTTCTTTTATCCACGGTGGAACCTGATCGTAAGTTGGATAATACATCGTAGATTTCTTAGCAGCCATACCTTTTAATGCAGCTTCAGAAACTTCTACTACATCACCAGCAGATTTAGCAAACTGTCCTAATGTTGTAGAAGCAGCCCCGCCTTTTACTGGATCAGGGATACTAACACCAGCATATTGTGCAGACGTTGCTAATCTTTTAGGAATAAAATATTTTCCTTCATTATTCCCATAAGCTAATTTAAACCCTCTAAATTCTGTATCCCATGCCCATAACTTATTCACATCATCCATCATACCGTAGAAACGAATAGGTGCTTCAACAAGTTTTCTTTTTGCTTGTCGTGTAGCTTTCCAGTGTAAAGCTGGATTTCGTGCTACATTAGCTTCAGCTTTCTGCACTTGTTTGCCTAAAGAAGAAAGGTCATTTAAACCTTTCTGTAGTACTTCTGCTCGTACACCCTGTTGTAATACACCATATCCTATTGCTTCACGAATAAGAGCTAAATCTTCTTCATTTAGATTGCTTTTTCTTGATAACCTTCTAACTAGTGAACTGAAACTTGTCATTTCACTGTCATTCCATGCTGCTTTACCTGTTTTAGAAGTATTTAAAGCTCTTTGAATTGGGTTAATCCAATTACCTGCTAGTGCATTTATTATTGCACCACCAGCAAAATTCCTTGATATAGTAACTGGAGAATACACAGTATGCCCCAGACTAAATATAGAATTTATACCAGAAACTGCCGCTAGTCCCTGATTTTTAGCTTCTCCTAATCTAGCTGTTTCATTCCTCATACGTTTATATGAAGTCATAAAAGCATCATTAGTATACCATCCATCAAAAGGATTAAAAACTTTTTGACTTTCTTCATCTGCAAGTGCAGATAATCCTTCTTTAGTTAAAGAAAAAGCTCTTGTATTTTTTGCTAGAGATTGAACATCTACATTTGCTTCTCTAGTTAGCATTCCTAAATCACCACCTACCTCTGCAAAGCTTGTTCTAAATTCATGCTCCGCTGTTGAAGAATAAATCTTTCCAATACTGTGCTTGTAGACATCACGAACATCAAACTTTTGTCCCATTAATGATCTAATCTCTTCAGGAATATCTTGTCTTCCTTTGAGCATTCCTAATATTTGTTGTTTATTTGGGCTTCCATCAACAATTTGACGTAGAATAATATCAATATCCATGTCGCTTTTACTTGATCCATACATTTTCTTTAAATATTTTCTTGCTTCATCCCAGCGAGAACGCTCTTCTAAAGTTAATTTTTTTGCCCACTCATCATCACTATGAATACGATAGGAATAGTTAACATAATCTTTATTTTTAATCCCTGCTTTTATTGTTTGTTCAAGTTTTTTATCTTTGATCATTCCAGAATCTAAAGTATACTGAGAAGTATCAGCAATCTTAGTTCTCATTAAATTGATTTGATCTGAAATAGCATTCGGCATACTTTCTGCTAGTTTATCTTTACCATGAAAAAGTTCATAATATGGCATCATTTCATCTTCTGAAAGAGTATTAAAGTCTCTTCCTGCTTTATCATGTTTTTTGAATATTACTTCAAAATCAGAAATATTACGACTAATATCTTCTTCCATTGCAGTAAGTTTCCGCATATGATTTGTATGTATATCTGCCAATTGTTGCGGCATTCCAGCAGAAGATGTTAAACCTCTTTTAATATTCTGTACGATATTAAAACCAAACATCTTATTAATCATAGTTTTCTTTTCTGGTTGTACTACTCTCAACTCTTCAAAAGGAGTACGACCAAAAGGTTGATCTACTGTTTGAGCCATCTCTTTTTTTAGAACAGATTTTAGTCCTTTTCCTCCTGCGTATAAAACAGTAGGAATAGCTGCACCAACAGTAAAACCTATAGCAGACTGCAATAGAATATCATCATAATCTTTTTCTTCTCGCATTGGTTCTAGAGTTTCAGGAGAAAGAGCCTGTTGCTGCACATCTTGTCTATAGAACTCACTTACTCCTGATCCTATTCCTTCAACAGCACCTTCACCTACTACCCCTTTGACAATATTCTTATGGATATTCCTTTGAATACCTCCCTTTATTGTACCTAAGAAAGATTTCTTTACTGCTTGTTTAGCTGCTTGTTGAGCCGCGATGGTTCCACCTTTTAACCATAAGCCCCCTACACCGAATGTAACTGGAGCTAGTGCAATACTAGCTAGTGTAGATGGTGAGGCAGCTATAGCAGCAGTATGATCTTTAGCAATCTTCCACCAATCTCTATTATGTACACGATCCCAAATATGTATCTTTAGACCAAGATCATAGTTCTGTTGGTCTGATCTATCTTCCATAGCAATGTTAAATGTACTTCCTTCATTGTCTTCAAACCATGTCATATCCCATGCGTAATCATCCACTAGTTCTCTAGTGTCACCAGTAAACTCTTGTCCATGTTTTTGGAGGTATTCGTCTTTCAGAACAGAAAGAAGGGGTTTGTATTCGTGTAGCTTTTGATAATCAAGCTGTTCTTCTAATAGGATACGTTGACGAAAAATTTCTTTATCTTCTTCACTATACTCATCAGGAATATCATAATCACCAAGACCACCTATGGTTTCTATAGCCATTTATTTTATTCCTAATCTTCTTTTAAACGAGGATTTACTCTTGCTTCAGATGTTTTTTTGGTTCTAGCATTACTTTTTACATTCTGTTGTCCTGTACCTGCAACTGTATCAGTTTTAGGCGGTCCATATTTACGTATCATTTTTGTTAGAAGTCTTGCTTGATTTCTTTCCTCTTCTAAAAACTTAGTCATAAAATCTTCAATCTGTGCTGCATCTGTTAACCCTAATCCGCCTACATGACGAGAAAGCATTTCTCTTAACACAGAACGATACTGGTCTTCCTTATAGCCGTATCCTGTTGCTTGTCGTTGTTGATGTACTTTTACAGCAACATTTAGTTTCTCTTGGGCTATTCTTCCTGCATGTTCATCTACTTCTTTTGCTATCCCTACCTCGCTCCTATAGCGAGCAATTTGTCTATTAAAAGCCTTATCAGAGACAATAAGAGAACCTTGATATGTTTTTATTACTTTATTTATAGCTGAATTAAAGTTTGTAGATTGCTGGCTAAATAATGTTTGCTGATTAATATCCAGCATTTTAAAAGCCTCACCATGCAGTTTACCTTCGTCTTCAAGTTCAAGTGTTGCATCATCAGCTAATCCTCGTTCTTTTCTAAACGCTCTTTTGAGTTCATAGAAGTTGGATGTAAACGTATCTCCTGCTGCTGCTACTTTTCCTCTACGAGACTTTGCTGAATGATAAAAGAAATTAGATTCACCTACTCGTTTCAAATCTCCTTGTATATAAGGGATGTACGTTTTCATATTAACTACATCAGGGTCTAGTTTAATTAGTCCTGTATGATCTTTATTCTCTACAGTCTCTTTGTTAAAGCGTAATACTCCATATCTATCTTGCGTGTTAAGATACGTTCTTACTGCTTCTTGTTTTTCTGGATCAGAATAATAACTTACAATACCTTCTGTTAATCTACCTGTATCCACTTTATATCGTGCTGCTTCTGCTGCTGCTGTTCTTTGAAGATTCTGTGCTGCAAGTTCTTTTCCTAAAGTAGAAGCATTAAAAGCTAACTCAGCTTCTGCTCGTTGACGCATTTTATATTCTGGATCATTATCTCGTGCAGCATCAAATGCCGCTGCGAAAGAACTCAAGCCTACTCCTATTGACATCTTATATCTCCCTCTCTATAAAGCCAACTTCTTCTTCTTCTTCTGGGAGCAACTCTTGTTCAGGAGAAATCATTTCTACAGCCTCTTCTGTTTCAGCTTGTGCTACTAATTCAGCATGTTCTTCTGGCCGTAAAGTTTCCATAAGGTCCATAAAGTCTTCTGAGTTCATTTCTTCAGGACCACTAACAGAGGACAGTAGAACAGGTTCAAGACCAGTATCTCTAGAATCTGCAATAATATTTAAGAAGAGAGCAGGTTTTATAATCTCTGCTACATCAACGGTATATTTTCCTTGTAGGAAACCAGTAAAAACAAGTGTATCTACAATTAATTCTATCGGTACTCCTGATGATAAAACTTTAACAGTATTAGAAAAAGTAACAGGATGGTAATACTTCTCCATAATAAAATTAAGTGCTTCTTTGGGCGTGTTAAATTCAGGTGGTCGTTCATAAGGATTTTTCCCAAGAGGCTGCGTCAAACTTTCACCGGGAGTGGACACATTAAAACGAGGAGTATCCTGTTCTTCATATTTTACAGATTGTCTCATCATATCTTGTAACCCTGATCTTTCATTTTTTCATTACGAAACTTTTCCATTTCATCTGGAATAAGATCATTAATAATATAGTCTAGTTCTCCTTCAGAAAATCTTTCTAGAATAGGCGCGTATAATTCTTGAAGCATTCTATTGGATTGTGCTTCCATAGAATTATCCTCTTCTGCCATTTCTTCTTTAGGTACAATAAAGCCTTCTTCAATATTCTCAAAGGCCATTGCATACTTACTAGACTCTTCGTCTACTTTTCTATTCTCAAGAAGAACATCAAATAATTTCTGTTCCATTTAGTTTATCCTTCTAATAATCCAGCATAATCAACAGCAAAATATCCATCATTTTGCATTACAACAAATTCAGGATGATACTCTAAAAGCTCTTGTGCAAGAACACCAGTAGTAGGATCATCTATACTAAGCTCTTTAGCAGTATCGTTCCAATCCCATTCGTATACACCTAAACCAGAAGAAAACTCTCCAACCTTTTGAATATTTGTTTTTAACCTTATATCCGATTTGAACAAACCTCCTAATACAGAACCAGCAATAGACCCTATACCAGAAATTAGAGCATCTCTAGACTTAGCTTTTCTAGCTGCTCTAGCATCAGAAGAAGACAATTGTGCAATAGCAATATTTGTTTCTCTATCTTTCCTATTTTCAGAAGTAGAGAATATTCTTGCAGCATCATCACGGTATTGTTGCCATAACTGCTGATATTCCGTTAGATCATAAGTCAATGTAGATTGAGCAGCAAATTGATTTACAGCATGTTCAGTAGAATTGTTTATAGTCGTTATCTGTCTACGCCACTGTGCATTAGATGCTTCAATTTGAGCTTGCATTTCTGAATTAAACCGCTCTCTCTGATCTGCTGTTTTTACATTAAAAATTTCAATAGTATTTTCTTGATCTGCATTAAACTGTCTAATAGCAGAATTTCTTGCACTGTTTGCTTCATCAATTTGTACACCTAATTGAGAAAAGAACTTATCTATATCTACCTGATTAGTTGTATTAAGCTGTTCCATTGCATTTTCTGCTGCTTGATCTGAAAGTAAAAACTGGTTGTGTGCTTGTGCATTAAACACTTCTGCTTGCTGACGATTAGATAAATTAGCTGTATCAATTGCTAAAAAGTTTTGAGCATTCGTTACAGCAGCAGTTGTTCTAGCATCTAAATTAGCTCTGTCCAGAGCAGCAAATGTAGCTGCATTTGCTAATACAGTTTGATGTTTATTACTAAGATTTTGAAGCTGAATAGAAGCAAATGCTTGTGCATCTGCTGATGCTATAGGAATAGCTCCTTCTTGAATTGATTGAGCAATAGCTGCTGCTGCAATAGAAGATGCACCTAATCCTCTTGCAGCCATAATATTAGAAGCATTTCTAGCTGCTCCACTAGCCCACGGTGGAATTTGTCCTGATTTAAAACCTTCATATAATTGCTCTAATTGAAATTGTACTGTAGCTTTTTGATCTAATTCTTCTGTTTGTGCTTCAGCAATAGCTTTTTCAGAAACAGTTTGTGTAAGATCACCAACTTGAAAAGTAGGCTCATCTGTTTGTGCTGCATCAGCAGTTCGTTCTTGTCCTGCTACTCTAACAGCTTCTGCTTGCTTAACATCAAATTCTTGTGGTTTAGCAACATCTAAACCTTCTTGTTTGGCTTTAGCAGCAGTTACTCTTGGTGTTCCTTCTAGAAGTTTATTTGCAGTAGTTAAAAATTCATCATCCGCCTCTGAAATAGTAGCTTGCTTCATTGTTGGGGGAGTAGGTTTTGTAGGAACTTTCTCTTCTTCTTCTCCTGTAAATTCTTGAGAAGTAACGAACCTAGTTCCTCCACCGGCACCACGCCCAGCAGAGCCGAATTTGGCGATTTGTTCGGGGGTTGCTTTTCTAATTACATTACCAGAAGATGCGGCGTCACCCGGTTGATCGCTAACTCTATGAATGTTACCGTCCCGATAAACTAAATTATTGCCTAATCTTATTGAGGGCTGTGTAGCTTGTCCCCCGCTAGGCTGTGTAGCTTTCCCTCCACTGGGTTGCGTAGTTTGTCCTCCACCTCCTCCACTAGGCTGACTTGCATCTATTGCCGCTTGAGCAGAGGCTCTAGTTGTAAACTGACGCTCTTGCCCATTAATATTGGTACTGAAGATATTGTCGTTCCCATCGAAATAGGATCTTATAGTTGGTGTAGGCATACCTTATTCTTTCCTTTTAATTATCTAGCTGCACTTGAACCAAAATAGAAGCTAACAATAGCAGCAAGCGTATGAATATACGCAGGAGCTAGTGCAATACCATCAATAGATTTCCATCTTACTTTATCTGCTTGCTCCCAGATTAGCGGTAACGCCCACTCTCCTGCTTCTGTTACTGATACAACAATAGGAATACCAAAGAATGGAGCAGCAAATGGAACTATAACAATACAACCTACACAAATAAGAGCAATCAATCTACGTGTAAATGCAAACTGTTTATCCTTCAGTCCATGTTCACGAGCAGCAGATACTGCCTTTTGCTGTTGAGCCATAGCAGC
>Ga0315339_1001662_pt1 | contig 18935 bp, 19 predicted proteins | sample ASW17metaG_FD_204514 | JGI IMG/M metagenome (GOLD analysis project Ga0315339, IMG submission 204514) | Ammonia-oxidizing marine archaeal communities from Pacific Ocean, United States - ASW #17 | ecosystem: Environmental > Aquatic > Marine > Oceanic | place: USA: California | collected 2016-12-05
TTCAAAAGGAACAACGCTAGATTTGGACATGTGGCATACCCTTTCTCTTTGAGAATTGACGGCGCCTGAGCACCGCCATGATATGCCGCCCCTCAGGGGCCATCACCAACTTTCGGCTATATCTCGCCTGCGGTAGTAGCAAACACGCGGTCAATCCACCCCTCATGTACTCCGTGATGAATGAAAGCATATGCTTCAATCACGGTACGTATCATCTCTATGTCGACACCGTCATAGCCAACTGCTCGTGAGTAGGGACCAATTCCGATTTTTCGGATCTCGTTGTAAATTCTGCCGTGTACCAGCTTTGAAAAAAGGCGGGTAACTGGTTGTGCCCGTCGAAAGCGGAGTCTTTCAAGGGCATTCGCTTCGAGTCGAGCGTCGAGGTCGGGCGGTGGCAGCGGGTCGAGCTGCCACACGGCAACGACGGGGCGACTCGCTCGTGATGCCCTCAGTAGCTGCGCGTAACCATGAAATTGGCGAGCGTTTCGATAAAGAATAAGCAGATCGGCGGAAAGTCCGTGCGGATCGCCATCCACGACGTTGAAGGCTGAACATCCGGGGATCGCGTTCAAGATCGCTAGGAGAATATCAACACTCTTGGCCCCGCGCTCACTGCGGCGAACGGCCAGCGCGACCGAGAATTGCGGGGTGTCCGGTGGCATGTCGATCTATTTCTCTACTGCAACCAAGCGTCACACACATTTCTCATCCGCCAAATCCCTTGCGTTCTTGTAGCTAAAGGCGATCAACTTGCGGCACAGCCGTTGCTCGCGGGCAGGTCTTTTCTCAGGTTCACCGGAACAAGCCGAAGCACGGCAATGACGGCAGGGGAAACTATGCCGACCAAAAAAGGCTGACTGGATTCCGACTCGTTCCTTCATAATCTTGGCAGTTCACACGGTTGAGACTCTATTATCCGCATTTCTTTGCGCGCAATATTGGCGTCGAACAGACTGTCGTAATTTTTGCCATGGAATCAGGGCATTGTCAGACAGAATACGCAGCGCAATCCACGAAGAAAAGCGTCTTCTTTCCCGGTCAGCGGACAACCGCGCCGCGCTACCTGTTACCTCGCGGCTCCGATCTCCTGCCTCCACTGTGGTCCCGCGTACTTCACCGCAATTCAATTTCGATGGGGATTCGAAATGGTCGAAGATCGTGAAATCCCCCGCACCGGGGATGATTGGGGTATAATAAAAGCCCGACGTTACGGTCGGGCTTTGGGAGTGAGTCCTATGGAAACTTCGCTATTCATTGCGCGCATTGCAGGTCCGATTTTGATCGTCACGGGCCTTGCTGCAATCATCAATCCAACGTTGCTTGAAGACGTCGGACGAGAGTTCATGGCTAGCCGCGCTATGTTGTTTCTGGCCGGGATATTGGCACTGGTGACTGGGCTTGTAATCGTCAACACACATAATGTGTGGGTGGTAGGCTGGCCGGTGGCCATCACGATTTTCGGCTGGCTCGCAATAGCCAGCGGTGTAGTCCGTACCGCTTTTCCGAGCCTTACGATAAAGATGGGTGCGATGTTGCTCACCAAGCGCCCGCTATTAATCGTGTCTGCCATCTTGCAGTTCGCGCTGGGCGTTTGGCTCTCGTGGGTCGGATATTTGTAGGTTCTCCGGGAAACCAAACTCTGAGCTGCTCTTTGGGTCAGGTAATCGCGCCTCGTCGCCGGTTACCTCGCGGTTACAGTCTCGTACCTCTACGGGGATTCCGTGGATTTCACGGCAGTTCACTGAAATTCAATTTCGACAGGAATTCGAAGGAGCTGCAGATCGCGAATTCCGGCGCACTAACTTTTACCCGAGCGCTCAGAGCCTCAAGGCCATGCTCCTGGTAGCGCTTGAACAGCTTGTAGCCAGTCTTGCGCGAGATGCCGAAGGCGCGGCACACATCGCTCATCGGTTCGCCATCCAGAACCTGCGCGACAAAACGAAGACGTTCTTCCATTACCGAACTCTCTCTCCACGGCATCAACACCTCCAGCCAGCCAGAAATGGCCAAAAGTGTTACCCATGTGTCCGGTACGTTCTGTCACCTATGTCTCGGTTCGCTCACAACCAGTCGAGAGTGGCGGATAGCGGCTGTTTCTGGGCCTTTTTTTGGGCTGTCGATTCTGGCCGATTTTGACAGGTTTTCGGTCGCCTGAAATGCCCGTGGTTACCAATGGGTTACACGTTTGGCGGCAAGACGCGGATTGAAGTCGTGGAGTTCATTGTCGTGCAGTGCAGTCCTTCAGATCCGCCACCGATCGACAATCTTCCAGTCGATCTCAATGCCAAGGCCTGGTTTGTCGGTGAGTCGTAAAACGCCGGCCTCCAGTTCGGGGCGCTCGACAAAGAGTTGGTGCCAGACGGGATCCCGTTCCGGCCTCGGGAATCCCTCAACGCAATAGCCATGCGGCATAGCCGCGGCGAGATGCCCATGCACCTGGGGATCGTGATGGAGAGCAATTTGTAGCCCGTGGGCAAGTGCGTAGGCCCCAATCCGGAGACCTTCGGTGATGCCGCCGGCGCGCGTGCAATCAAATTGGACGTAGCGAATGCCGCCCAGATCGATGAGGTCGCGGACCGCCCAGGAGTGAAGTTCGCTTTCACCGCTTGCCAAAGGGACGTTCGTGCACGCTGCCAGTCGCGCCAATCCGCGGGTTGAATCGTACCAGTGCAGCGGCTCTTCAAACCAGAAAATGTCATATGGCTCGAAGCTCTTAATTGCGTATTCGGCCTGTTTTAGATCGTAGGCTTGGTTGGCATCGAGCATTAGCGAGGCGTCGCCAATAGCCTTGCGAACGCCGCTGATTCTTTCGATGTCGCCAGCAACATCGAGCCCACCACACTTCATCTTCACGGAAGTGTAGCCCTGGGCAACATAGCCGGCCATTTCGTCAATCACCGCTAGTGGCGAAAAGCCCTCCTCGTAGTAGCCGCCGCTGGCATAGGCGGGAACCTCACGCCGATCGCCGCCAAGGAGACGCCAGATCGGCAGATTTACGGCCTTTCCCTTTATGTCCCACAAAGCAATATCGATGCCGCCGAGCGCCGCCATGATTTGTATCCGACGATTCTGATCGTAACGAGGACGGATGGCTTCGGTCTTTCCTAAGTCGAGGTGCGGAACGGTAAGATTGAAGATCTTCGCCCAGACAGCTTCGTGGGCGAGTGCATCCATGCCGCGGATGACATCTTCGAGTTCGACGACGATCTCGGCAATTTCTTTCAGAGGTGTCTTATTAATTTGACCGTAGCCGACGATGCCCTCGTCCGTTTCAACTTCGACGAGGATCATGTTGTAGCTTGCCCACGCTCCGCGCGACGTCCAATAGATCTTGTCGAGCTTGGTGGAGACTGGATGGGCCTTTATGCGGGTGATCTTCATGGCGGCTCCTGAAGAAATGAGCGTGAGATGATTCCTGTGTCCAATCAATTATAGCGCAGCGGCGCCGGGGGACCTCAGCTAATTCTCGGCTAAAAGTTTGGCGGCGAGATGTGGATTGAAGACGTGGTGTTGCGGTGGTTCACCGAATTCCAACAAAATTCAGTCGTTGCCGCCGCATGGCTCGCTCACCTCGCCCGCGTAAGCTGCGGCACTTCCGAGCAATACAGCACAACCGCGTTATGTCGGTTAGTGTTTGGCAGAAACGCGAATTCATAAATTGAATGTTGAACCAAAGGAAAGCGTTATGGCTGAGAAAATCGGCATTATTGGCCTTGGAATTATGGGGTCGTCCTACGCACGCAATTTGAGCAAGGCCGGTCTGAAGATCGTCGGGTTCGATATTGACGAGACAAGAGTCGCCGCTCTCTCGGATATCGGACTGATCCGGGCCGCCTCGCCCGGCGAGCTTGTCGCAAGCGTCGAGCGCGTCATCACTTCATTGCCAATCGCGGCGGCCTTCGCTCAGGTGACAGGTGAGATCGCGGCGGCCGGCAAGCCGGTGGTCGTTGCAGATACCAGCAATTTGACGGTCGCCGAAAAAGAGGTCGGCCGGTCGGCTCTGGAAGAGACCGGCTCAATCCTGCTTGACTGTCCGGTCGGCGGCATGGGTGCCCAAGCCGCAAGGGGCGATCTTGTCATCTTCGGCTCGGGCGACGCGGCGGCGTTCGAACAAATTCGCCCGGCTCTCGAGAAGATGTCGCGGATCGTCTATCATCTTGGTGGCTTCGGCGCCGGCAGCGCGATGAAGTTCATTCACAACCTCCTGGTCACGATTCACGGCTGTGCGGCCGCCGAAGCGTTCACCATGGCATCCAAGGCCGGTCTCGACCTGCAGACCGTCTATGATGTGATTGCATCGAGCGCTGGCACGTCGCGGATATTCGAGGTGCGCGGGCCGATGATGGTTTCAGGCGACTACGACACCAACCCCTCGGCGAAGCTGCAACTGCTTCTGAAGACCATCGCCTGCATTTCCCAGCAGGCGCGCGAGATCGACTGTCCAACGCCGCTATTTTCACTCGCCAGCGAAATCCACCGCTCGGCTTTGGCCCAAGGCCATGCTGATTCCGATCCCGCCGTCGTGTGCAAGATCATGGAACAATGGGCCGGCGTCGCGCGCGGATGACAAAGGTGGAGAGCCACGATTTCTGAGTCTGTTTTAGCGCTCGAATCCGGCTTCTCTTGAAAGCGCTTCGACGGCCTAAAATGCTTTCCGTAACCAACGGGTTACAATTTCGGCCGCCGAAGACAAATTGAATTCGCGGTGTTCGTGGATTTCAGCGGTGCGCCGTGACGTGACTATCTCGACGGGCGCAGTTCACTTCGAGGCCGCTGCCTTCAATTTCGACAAGGCTCGAATCTTCACCCGAACACTCGCCGGCTTGGCAGCACCCTTCATCATTTCACCGGTTGCGGGGTTTCGGACCAACGTTCCCGCTTTCCTGGCAGGCACCTTGCGCAACGTCACCTTCAACAATCCAGGCAACGTAAACTCCCCGACGCCGCGCGGATGAATCGATCCCAAAAGTACCTTCTCCAAGCTGGCGAAGACACCGACCGCGGCGCTGCGGGTGAGGTCATTCTCTTCAGCAATGAGTTTGATGAGTGCTGATTTGGTCAGAGTGTCTTTCACCGGACGAACACTCTGATCGCTAGACTTGCTCGGCTTTTTCTTCGTCGCCAAAATACTTCTCCTGATTCGACAAATCATTACGCGCGTTGCCTATAGCCCCGCGCAACGTCAAAGTGCAAGCGCTAGGTCCCGGGCATCGTACGCCACAACAGCATCGCGAAGTCGTCCGACTGCTCTGCCGAGAACATTCCACCTTGATAGCGACCGCATTCAGCCAGCCTTTCGCGCCTCGGCGCGCAGCCGAGGCAGGCTTATTACAAGATACAGAAGACACGCTCCCTGAGCGAACACCAGGATACCAAATCCCACATAATAGGCTATTTCCGGGTAGCTGCCATCCGGTCTCGCCCCCCAAAGGTCGAGGATGAAGCCAATGCCGCTCTGTATTACGAAGACGAGCGTGAAGGTTAGGACGGCGATGGTCGAGATCGATCGGGCCGCATAGTGCACCGGATAAACTCGGTTGAGGATTGGGTGGACCAACGCGCCGATATTGCCGGTGAAGCCCATTAGCAACCAAGGCCAGTAGGCTTGCGGGTCGAGCTTAGTGGCGAGCGCAAATTCTGCAAACAGGAGGCCGCCCAATCCGATTGCCATATAGGCGGAGCGGTCAAAGCCTCGCCTTGCCAGCGCATCAATCATTGCGCCATTGATCAGCGTGCCGGCTATCATGGCGAGTGCCATCGCCAAAAGTCTCTGGCCAATTGCGGCCTGATCGAGGCCGGCGACATCGCTCATCCAGCCGTTAGCCCATAGCCCCTGGATAGCAAAGAATCCGGCAAGACCAAAAGCCGCGGCCGGAGAAACGCGCCAGTATACCGGGTGGGTCAGAATCTCGCGATAGACCGTAAAGCTCGACCGGCCGTCGGCTACCCGTTCGGAATTGCGCTCTGGCATCGCGAAAGCGACGAATAGCGCCAGGGCGGCCGAAACAATTGCTGCAAGGATAAACATCTCGCGCCAGTCGTGGTTGGCTAGAAACATCTGCAGCGGCCGTGTCGAGGTAACCGCACCGAGCGCACCAGCGAACATGATCATGCCGTTTCCGGTGGCCAGCCTGTCTCGCGGGAACCACACAATGATGGCTTTAAATGCGGTGGTCAGGCAGGCGGCTACGCCGATGCCGATAAGGCCGCGGGCCACGACCAGCATGGCAAAACTCTCAGCCCAGGCGGTCATCAGGCAGGCAATGACCGTGATGATTGCCTGCCCGATAAATATACGTTTTGGACCGAACCGGTCGAGCAGCAGCGCTAACGGCACATATTGCAAAGCCGCCGCGGCAAAGAATACAGCGGTCAGGACGCCGAGTTCGGATGCGTCGAGGCCGAATGTACGAATCAGCTCAGGCGCCAAAACCGCATTGGTGTTGCGAAACAGGAAAGACAGGAAATAGCCGACACCGAACGGCATGACGACCAAAAGCACCAACCTTATCGGCGTTGACGCTGAGGATTTCACGGTCGCTCACAGGCGTTCAGTTTCGACCATGTTGCGAAGTTGCCACGGATCGCAAACATCCGTTCACCCGAACACTCTGCAAGAAAGCCGCTTCTCATGCTGCGCGGGTATATAGGCGAACCGACCATATCCAGTAGGACGCAGTTGCGATTATGTGAAGCCCGCCTTTTTCGACAATTTCGTCTATCGCCGCGTGAGGGTGGACGAAGCCCTGAAACTCGAAACTCAATAGCCTGAGCACAAGATTGCCGATCTTTGCCGCGGCGCGAACCCACCATCCGTCCTTGGGGACAACGATGCCATAGAGCTTCTCGGCTTTGGCCGCCGACGCACTGACGAGCGCCGGCATATCCGGATAACAGCAAATGACCTTATCGAGCGTGACAATGTCAGCTGTCGCGATGTCGACTGAGCACTCTACGAAATCACCTTTGATACTGGTCCAGCGCTTTTCATATCCATGCTCCCTGGCAACACTCTCAGTCGTGACGTAATATGCCTCAGATGCGTCAACGCTGGTAACTTGCCCTGCACCGGCCTTGAGCACCTCCTGGGGAATGACTCCGATGCCACCGCCGATGTCTAGTAGGCTGGGATTCAATGGGGTCGACACCTGTACAAGCTGTAGCAGGCGAGCCGTCGCTCCGCGCGGCCCCTTATTTCGGTAGGCGCGTAGTTCCTTGCGCGCGATTTTTGCGCCGAACAGACTGTCGTAATTTTGACCATGGCAGCAGGGCATCGTTAGACAGAATACGCAACGCAAACCACAAAGAAAAGTGTCTTCTTTCGCGCTTGGCGGGTAATCGGGCCGCGCCTCTGTTACCTCGCCGATATAGTCTCCGGTCTTGCGCTGAGGGGCGAGCCAGTTTCTCGTGCTCTAATTTCCGCGAACCGGTCATGACCGCGTGCACCGCGAAATCGTGCGCATAGCGGGCAACTAGAGTGCGGGCCCACGTATTGTATGGCCGCTGAAAAGCTGGTCAGTGTTATCTAACGGATTATCGACAAGGTATTGATCAAGAATTTGAAGAAAATATTTGTCCACGGTTCGCGTCCGGACACTCGGCGGACATTCTGCTCCGTCGTCATGGGAGCGGATTGAGCGTGCTGCCGCGCGCATCAACGCTCGCGCCGTTTCGCGTGCGCAGCTTCCGATTCCAGTGGCCGGCCGACCTATGTGCTTCCTGGGCGTTGGACATGGAAACGATCATCCTTGGCTGGTACGTTCTGGTCGAGACGCAGTCGGTGTTCATGCTGACTGTGTTTGCTTCGCTGCTCTACCTCGGCACACTGCTATCGCCAATGCTGGGTGTGGCGGGCGACCGCATCGGCCAGCGCGCTGTGCTTAGCATCATGCGTTCGGTCTACGCGGTGTGCGCCCTGGTGCTGATGACCAGCGCTTTTCTCGGCATCCTCACGCCGATGCTTGTTCTCGGGACGACGTTTGTCGTAGGTTTGGTGCGGCCCTCGGATATGGGCATGCGCATAGCGCTGGTCGGCGGCATGATGCCGCCGAATCAGCTGATAGGCGCTTTGGGCATCCAGCGCACAACCCAAGATTCTGCGCGCATCGCCGGCGCACTGACGGGCGCCGGCCTGGTGACGACGCTCGGTATGGGACCGGCCTACGCCGTCGTGACGCTGTTTTATCTCGTCAGCATTATGCTCATTCTAAAAGGTGGAGACGTGCAGGTTCGCGCGCGCAATGTGTCGCTGGAGCGCCGCGCCGGTGAACCCGACGCCTCTCTTCAGCAAGTGGCGCCTGTCGCTCGACCCTCGCCATGGAGGGCCTTGAAGGAAGGGTTCGCCTATGTCTGGAATACACCGCATTTGCGAGCGGCGATGCTGCTCGCCTTCCTGCTAAACTTCACCGCGTTCCCGCTGACCAACCACCTGCTGCCGGTCGTGGTACGAAACATCTACCAGTCCGACCAGACGACACTGGGATTCATGGTCGCCTCAGTCTCGACCGGCGCGCTGATTGGTGCCCTTTTGATGAGCCGCTTTGCCCACCGTGTTTTCGCTGCACGCATGATGGTCATATTCAGCGTCGCCTGGTACCTGATGCTCACCGTGTTCGCCTATATGCCAACTCCGGCTATGGGGATCCCGGTGCTGGTTCTCGTCGGCTTCACTCAGTCCCTAGGACTTGTGGCGGCGGCCGCCATGCTGCTGCGCAATTCCGATGAGCGCTTCCGCGGCCGTATCATGGGCATTCGTATGCTGGCAATTTATGGCAATTTGCCTGGACTACTCCTGTCTGGCCCGCTTATCGCAAGCTTCGGTTATCAGGCGACGGCCACGTCCTATTGCGCTATTGGCGTCATATTCACGCTGATCATAGCCGTCTATTGGCGCGGTGTTCTGTGGCGAGTGGATGCGCCCTCGAACATGAGATGAGAGCGTGACACGGCGAAGTTGGTGGTCAGTATATTGAACGCGCATGTCTACCAACTGTATGCTAATATATAAGAACATCGATCCACTAGGCCTCATTCCCATGCTTGCACCGCTTGGAGATTCATTTTTTGTAGGTCCCATGATGCGCTGGCTTTTTAGCGCGCTGCCTTTTTAGCGCGCTGCCTTTTTCCTTAGTTCTGTCCATGGCTGGCGTAGCGCATGCTGATTCAACGATCCATTGTCCGGTCGGCGAGGTCCAAGTCGAGATCATCGACCGACTGCCGCGAGACTGGAGTATTGCGCCAGGAATTGCCGACCTGACCGATACAAGGATCGACCGCGGCGGCGGACGGGATTCGCTGCAATGCGTTTATGGCACTGCCGGGACATTGGAGATCGCGGCACCTCGTTCCGAGAATTGCACACCGACCGATTTTGGATTCCAATGCGTCACAAACCGGCGGGGCGAGTTCAATTCGGTTAGTAGATCTGAGCGCGAACGCGAAGCGGAGCTTGTCGCTCAAAGTTTCTTCGAATTCTCATCGAGCTTGACGAACGAATCGCTCAATGTTTTAGACACGGTCTATGCCGCTGAAGTCGAATATTTTGGGAAATTGACGGCGCGAGCAGCGATCTTGCGCGACAAGAAGGCGTTCATCGCGCGCTGGCCCGAGCGCAATTACCTAATTGTTCCAGGCAGCCTTAATACCAATTGTGGACGCAATAATTTCTGTGAGGTCACCGGCATCGTTGATTTTCGCACCCATAGCCGCGCCCGCAATGCGACATCCGAAGGCACGGTTCGATTCAGGCTGGGTTTGTCCATGCTGAATCACGTGCGCGTGACGCTGGAATCAAGCAAAGTTTTAACGCGCCGCTAAGTGGACCGGCCCGGTCAGTCCGATCTAACAATCGGTGGATTTAGGACTCTGTTGGCATCCGCCAATTCGTGGAATCGGACCCCGACACCGGCCGTTTGCCAAAGCGTGGCTAGTTTGCCGCTGGCAGACCGATCGTTTTTGAACTTCAATCGCGAAGCGGGTTGGAATCGCGTGAGTGCTGCTGCAAAGGCAGCGAATCTAGAGGCGGTCTCCGATCATCGAGCATGGGCGTTCGCCCGACATTCATGACCATGCCAAGTGTGGTGTAGTATCCGACGATGCCGAGGATATCGATAACTCCGGCCTCAGCGAATTTCTCGACGGCGCGTTTGTAAGTTGGATCGCTGACGCCTTTGCTGACCAGCACTTCGGTAACAAAATCCCACAGGACCTCTTCGTCGCTTTCCATACCCTCGGGCCGTCGCCCCTCAGCAAGAGCGGTGCAGACGTCTCGTGATAAACCAGCGTCCAAGGCCTGCAATATGTGAACGTCCCACACAAATTGCTGGCTCCAGGATCGGGCGGTCATCAGAGCCGCCATTTCGTTGATTTTGCGGTCGAGCGGGCAGTCATATCGAAAATACGCGCCGACGTTCTGGATGCAGTTGGCAAAGCCCGGGCTGCGCAGGATCGGCCAATAGGGCCCTTCAACTTTGCCACGCGGGCCGGCGGCGATCTGTTCGGCAATTTTCTTCTGTGCGTCCGTCATTTCCGCCAGCGGAATGGCCGGCATACGATCAGCGCGAATGTCATAGTGCATTTCCTGCCGCTCCTTGGATGGCGCGTCTTTGGCATTCATTGTGGATGCTCCGTTAGAATGGATTGAGTGCCGGGCGACCATGCAAGCCGAAGACCTGTCGGGTCGCGCGCGGCTAGAATTCGGGCATTGTTCCGAATTCTTCCTCCCAAGCCTGCGTCGTGGTGTGCTTGATGAGCGGATAAATCTCGATATCCATGTAGGGATGCAGCGGCAGCGACGTCAAAGTCTCGTGCAGACTTTCCAACGTTTCGGCTTCCCAGATACTGAAATTCGCGCGCTGACCGACGATCCGATAGATCCGCTTCAGCGTGCCATCCTTGACGAATTGAAGGCTGCGGGCTCGTTCGGTCAGGTTCATTTCCTGGAGTTTTTCTTTCGACCAATCACCCGGCAGATGCAAAACGATTTTTGCCATGAACAACATGGACAGACTCCTTGTTAAAAATTTGCTCTTGTCTAGCGGCCAACGAATTTAGGCTTCCTTTTTTCGACAAACGAAAGGAATCCCTCCTTGGTATCTTCGGTGTTCTGGATGTCGGTGAGAACCTCCCAAGTGTAGGGGATGCCCTCACTTGGCCCACGATCGATTGCCCCCATGATGGCCCGCTTTGATCCCTGAACGGCAAGCGGCGCGGCGTCGTCGGCGATATGCCCGGCAATCTCCCAGGCTTTGTTCATCAGCTTGGCTTGCGGCAGAACCTCCGACACCAGCCCCCATTGCAGGGCCTGCGCGGCATTGATGCGGAAATGCTTTCCTTCAAGCACCATCCGCATGACGATGCCGAGTGGCATCTTGTAGGCAAAGCCGGCCGACTCGACGCCATTGATCAACCCGATATTGACATGCGTATCGAAGAACGAAGCGGTGTCCGAGGCGATGACGATGTCGCTGTCGGCAACCAGATGCCATCCGCCACCAATACAATAGCCGTTGACCGCGCAGATAAACGGCTTCTCGATCGACTGCATGAGGTCGGTCCATGGCTTGAAGATTGTGTAACCACCGGTCTCGCCGGTCTCCGCGGTCTCCTTCGCCGCCTCGCTCACATACAAGCCTGAGCAAAATGCCTTTTCTCCGGCCCCGGCGATGATCATCGCCCAAAGCTCGTCATTCTCTTTGTACTCGGTGAAGACTTCGAGCATTTCATTGCCGGTCTCTACGCTGATCGAATTCATCCGCTCCGGCCGGTTCAGCGTCATGCAGATGATGCGGCCTTTCCTTTCGACCTGAATATCCTTGTAAGCCATCTTGCCTCTCCCCGGTCTTGTTATTGGCGAACCATTTCTCTGCCGATGATCATTCTTTGAATCTCGGAGGTTCCTTCGTAAATCCGGGTAATGCGGGCATCGCGAAAGAAGCGACCGACCGGATTACCGTTGATGTAACCGGCGCCACCTTGAATCTGCAGCGCGTTGTCGGCGACGAATGCGAGAGCCTCCGATGCATAGAGCTTGGCCATAGAGATGGTTTCGGGGGTGGCGGTACCATCATCGGTATCGATGGCCGCTTTATATGTCAGCCATTTCGCGGCCTGGGTACGCACGGCCATGTCGGCAAGCATGAACTGGATTCCCTGGAATTGTCCGATCGCCCTGCCGAACTGCTTTCGGTTCTTCGCCCAATCTGTCGAAATCTCGAGCAGCCTTTCGCAGGCACCGACGCATCGGGCGGCGACCAGCGGGCGCGCATTGTTGAGGATTTTCATGGCTGCGATCCAGCCCGCCCCTTCTTCGCCAAGCCGGTTTTCTACGGGTACTTCGCAATCCTCGAAGACAAGCTCGGCGATCGGCTGACCGCGTGTGCCCATTGTGTCGTAGACCTCGCCGATCCTGAAACCCGGAAAACTCGGTTCGACAAGAAAAACGCCGAACTGCTTGTTGTCAGCGCCGGTATTTGTACGGGCTATGACGGTGATGAGGTTCGCCTTGGAGCCGCCGCTGATGTAGCACTTCACGCCATTCAAAAAATAGCGATCGCCGTCTTTGCGGGCGTGAGTTTTGATGCCGCCGGCATCAGATCCGGCTTCGTGCTCGGTGATGGCGAAGGCGGCTCGCAGTTCGCCGGTCGCCATGCGTGGCAGATAGCGTTGCTTCTGTTCATCGGTGCCCAAGAAGACGAGACCATCGGAGCCGATGCCGGTATGCGAGGCAATCGCACCGGCGAAACCGAAGCCGCTCCGGCCAAGCATCTGGTGGACGAGGGCCCGCGAAAAACGATCAAGCGCTGTGCCGCCATATTCTTCGGGAATGCTCATCCCGAAGAGCCCAAGGTCAGCTGCTTCCGACAGGATTTCAGTCGGAATATTGTTGGTTTCCTCGATCTCATTCATCAGCGGGTCGACGCGACCGTCAACAAAGGCTTTGACGGTGTCTGCCAGCGCCTGGCGTTCTGAGTCGATGTTGAAATCCATGCGCTTACGCGTCCTTTTTGTTGGATAGGCCGATCTCTTTCAGGATCTCTTCCCGGTGCTGGTTGAAGCCCGGGACACCTAAGGTTTTTTGGGATACCGCGCCATTGACCTTAAGCGGCATTCCCCAGCTTGGAATTTCGTTGCCGCTGGGCATACGCACGGGCTTGATCATTTCCCGCGCGCGGATTTGCGCGTCATCAGGAACATCGGTTGCTTTGCGAACGTGACTGACCGGTACACCTGCCTCGATAAAGGCTTTCTCCCACTCATGCGCCGGGCGCGCTTTGAAGTATTTTTCGATAATCGGCCGCAAGGTGTCACGATTTTGAACTCGAACGGGATTAGTCGCGAAGCGCTCATCGGAAATGAGTTCTTCGGCACCGAGAACGTTGCAGAATTTGCGCCACTGAATCTCGTTGCTGACCTGGGTGAGACAGTGTTCGTTGTCGCTGGCAAGGAAAGTCGCGACCGGATACATGCCCATCGTTTCCGAGCCGAGCCTTCCGGGTATCGGAAGGTCAGACAAAGCGCCTTGAAGATAGGCGTGCATGAAACCCATGCCGGATTCCATCAAGGACGTATCCATGAGGATTCCCTGTCCGGTTTTCGACGCGGCGTGAACACCTGAAACGATCGCTGAGAAGGCGAGATATGATGTCGCAATATCGATCGGCGAGCCGCCGCTACGCACGGGCAAGCCACCGGCTTCCCCTGTGATGCCCATGATGCCGACATAGGCCTGCATCATTGTGTCATAGGCCGGCGCATTGGCGCGCGGCCCGGTCCGGCCATATCCCGAGACCGACACCCAGACGAGCTTTGGATGATCGTCCTTTACGTTCTCCCAGCCGAGCCCCATCCGCTCAAGCGTGCCCGGGCGATAGTTTTCCACAACAACATCGGCCTTTGACAGGAGTTCAAAAAACACTGCCTTGTCTTCGTCCGCCTTCAGATCGAGCGCGATACTTCGTTTTCCCCGATTGCAGCTGACAAAATAGACGCTCTCGCCTTCGACGAAGGGTGGCCAATTGCGCATTTCGTCGCCGCCCGGCGGTTCGACCTTGATGACCTCGGCACCCATTTCAGCGGCCAGCATGGTCGACACCGGACCGGCAATGTTGCGGGTCAGATCGAGAATTCTGATGCCCTCGAGAATTGGAAAGAATGCCTGTTTGTCTTGCGGCATGGATTGATGCTCCATCGGCGGGAAACGTATGTCGGTCAGGCCCAATGCTCGTCGCAAAATTTCCGAACTATCCATCGGAAACTGGAACAGCAATTATCGTCGGTGGCATTTGTCGACCGGGCCGGCCCCTATGTTTCGCGCGCTCCTGTTTCTTGTTGGTCTTGGCGACCATCGTAGCGCCCGAGATCGGGCATCTGCGTGGTCGCAATTCGGTGTTTTCGATATTTGATGGCGGCAGTACAAAATCAGGCTGAGAAGTTTCTTCCTTCCTTGATGAGTTTCGTCATCATCTTTGCCGGCTTCCAGAACGGGTCGCCGGAGGACCCTTCGAAATCTTGCATGGTACGGGCGATTTCGGGAAGCCCAACCTCGTCGGCATAGTGCATGGGACCGCCGCGAAACCTCGGAAATCCGTATCCAGACAGGTAAACCGTGTCAATGTCGGAGGCTCGCTGGGCGATGCCTTCTTCGAGGATGCGGGCACCCTCATTGACGAGGGCAAAGATGCAGCGCTGAACGATTTCCTCGTCGCTATAGATGTGCGGCGTGATGCTTTTCTCTCGGCGATAGTCGGCAACAATCTCCTCGACTTGCGGGTCGCGGATCGGCGTCCGGTCGCTGTCACGATAAAGGTACCAGCCCTTGCCGGCCTTCTGGCCAAAGCGTCCAAGCTCACAGATCCGGTCGGCAATCCTTGCATACTGGACGTTAGGTCTTTCGACGTAACGACGCTTGCGGACGGCCCAGCCGATGTCGTTGCCGGCAAGGTCGGCCATGCGGAACGGTCCCATGATCATGCCCCAGTTTTCCAAAGCCTGGTCGACCTGCCACGGCAGGGCACCATTCTCGACCATCAGTCCGGCCATGCGTACATAATGCTCAAGCATGCGATTGCCGATAAATCCATCGCATACCCCGGCGACGACAGCGGTTTTCCCAATCACCTTGGCAAGCTTCATGACGGTGGCGAGGACTTCGACCGAGGTCATTTCCGCGCGAACCACCTCCAATAGCCGCATGACGTTAGCTGGACTGAAAAAATGCATCCCAACAACGTCTTCGGGTCGCTGGGTAAACGAGGCGATCCGATTGACGTCCAGCGTCGATGTATTGGTCGCAAGAATTGCGCCGGGCTTGGCTGTCCGGTCGAGGTGTTGGAAGACCTGCTCTTTAACTTCCATGTCCTCGAACACTGCCTCGACGATCAAATCCGCGTCGCGGAGTCCCTCGTCGCTTGTCTCAGCAGTGAGAAGGCCGAGGCGCTTGTCCATCTGTACTTGTGTTAGCCGTCCCCTTTTTACGCTGCCTGCATAGAGCTGGCTTATGGCGGCCACCCCGCGTTCCAGTGTTTCCTGCCGGCTGTCGAGGACCGTCACTGGGATGCCGGCATTGAGGAAATTCATCGAGATGCCGCGTCCCATGGTTCCCGCCCCGACGATTGCCACACGATTGATTGCGCGGCTCGGCGTATCGCTCGTTATGTCCGGAACTTTCGAAGATTGGCGCTCGGCGACGAAGGCGTGTCGCAGCGCACGATGGGTTGAGGTATCGCGCAAAGCTAGAAAATATTCGCGCTCGATAATTATCCCCTCATCGAAGGGTTTAGTCGCCGCGACTTCAAGACAATCGATGATCCAGGCAAGCGCCGGGTAGTGGGCCGCCGATGCGCTTGTCCGCTCGCGTGCGGCATCCAATACCGCGCGTCGGTTCGTGTCGGCAACTGCGAGCGCTGAGAGTTTTCTCGGCGCGGCGCCCTCGGCGCGCAGGCGTTTGGCGTAGTCAATCGCTTCGGCTAACAGAGAATCCTCGGCCAATTGATCGATCAGCGGCGTATCGAGAAAATCTCGCGCTGGAACCGGATCGCCCTTAAGAATAAAGTCGAGTGCCTTCTCCAGACCGATGGCGCGTGGAAGGCGTTGCGTCCCGCCTGCGCCGGGCAGAAGCCCCATCTTGACCTCCGGCAGCGCCAGCCTGGCATTGCCCCCAGCAATGCGGAAATGGGCTCCCATGGCGAGTTCGAGCCCGCCACCCAAGCAGTTGCCGGCGATGGCCGCTATCACGAGCTTGGGGCATGTCTCCAGACATTGAATGACCGCGGGTAGGTTGGGGTCCTGCGTCGCCCCTGGTTGGCCGAGTTCGCGTATATCAGCGCCGGCCGAAAACACACGGTCGGAACCGGTCAGAACAATTGCTTCGATGGCGGCGTCGGCCACAGCCTTACCGATGTTTTGGACAATGGCACGACGTATTTCGAAACCGAGCGCGTTGACCGGCGGGTTGTCCAACGTCAGAACCGCGATATTGTCGCTGATGCGATAGTGTACTTTCGTCACCGAATTGCCTTCTTGCACGAGTCCGAATTGGGTCTCTGCCTATCGAAACTAAACGACACCGTCGGCCTTCAACGATTGCAATTCGCTCTCGCTTAACCCCAACAGTTCCTGATAAATTTCCTTGTTGTATTTGCCCAATGGCAGGCCGGTATGTCGAATCTTGCCGGGCGTGTCGGATAGTTTCGGTAGCACATCAGGCATGCGCAACACGCCAAGCTCGGGATCTTCGATTGTCGCGAGCGTTTTACGCGCGAGCAAATGCGGGTCCTCTGCGAGATCCTTGAAATCGGCAACCGGTGCGACCGCCACTTCCGCTTCTACGAGTTGTTCGATGCATTCGTCCTGGCTGCGTTGCGATACCCAGGCGCTGACGATTTGATCCAATGCCTCGACGTTTGCGAGCCGGTCGCGATTCGTCTTGAAGCGCGGGTCGTCCAAAAGATCCGCGCGATCCATCTCGTTGAACAACCGCTCGGTGATTGCTTGCGTTGAGCCGGCGATCGCCACCCAGCGATCGTCGCTTGTGCGATAGACGTTTCGTGGCGCCGAGCCCGATGTGCGGCTACCGGTGCGCTTGCCGGGCACACCGAGCTGATCTTGCGCGATGGCATGGCCACTCAAAACGGTATAGAGCGATTCCAACAGGCTGACGTCGATGGATTGGCCGCGCCCGGTCTTGCCCACGTCGCGCTGATATAGACACAACAGGGCGCCGATTGTTGCATACATTGCAGCGGTCGTGTCGGCTAACGGAAAGGGCGGAAGCGTTGGTGGGCCGTCGGGCTGTCCAGTGATATGTGCGAAACCGCTCATTGCTTCGGCGAGGGTGCCGAATCCCGGCCGGTCCTTATAAGGCCCGGTCTGACCGAAGCCGGATACGCGAATCATCGTCAATCCTGGAGAGCGCGCGCGCAGCCGCTCGAATCCGAGGTTCCAACGCTCGAATGTCCCAGCACGAAAACTTTCGATAAGTACATCCGCCTGCGTCGCTTTGATCAGACGGCAGAAGAGTTCTTGACCGGCCGGCTTGCTGAGCGACAGAGTGATCGTCTTCTTGTTGCGCGAGAGCTGCTTCCAGGTGAGCGGGACGCCGTCCTTGCTACGACCAAAATGGCGGCCCTGGTCGCCGCCCTCAGGGTTCTCGACTTTGATCACCTCCGCGCCGAAATCACCGAGGATCATGGCGATCGTTGGCCCGGCGACGACCTGCCCACAGTCGATCACAGTGATGCCGCTGAGCGGCATGTCCCCTACATTCGTTTCGGCGCTCAAGTTTTCATCCCTTCTGCCCAAGCAATGACGCGCTTCGCCATGCCAGCCATCGCATAGTCGACGAGTTTGCCATCGACGGTCGTCGCCGCGGACCCGCGCGCGACGGCGGCGTCAAATTCGTTGATGACGCGACGATAATAGTCGATCTCTTCATTGGTTGGCATGAAGACATTGTTGACCGTCTCAATTTGGTTCGGATGAATAACCGACTTGCCGCGATAGCCGAGTGCGCGCGCCGCTTCGCAATCTATTCGCAAACCCTCCGGATCTCGAATGTTGGCATGGGAGCCGTCAAGGATGTGCTCTATTCCAGCCGCGCGCGCGGCGAGCAAGATACGTGAGCGGACATAAAGCAATTCGTTTCCACCGGCCGTCCAAGTGTAACCGAGGTCAGTTTGCAGGTCGCCGTCTTGCGCTGTTCCTGCCGTTACCGAGCTGATACGCGGTGACGCCGACAAGATTTCATAGGCAAACCACACGCCCTTCGCGGATTCGAGGCTCGGATTGATTGCGATCGAGCCATGCGGCAGTCCGCGCTTGGCTTCTAACGCACCAAGTAATTTATCGACCGTTCGCACAGCGTCGGCGGACTCGGTCTTGGGCAAGCGAATGCCAACAAGACCGTCCGCAGTAATGGCGTCGAGATCCTCCTCAAGCATACCAGTATGCGGCGCGTTCACACGTGCGTATATGACCGCTTTGTCCTTGTGCCTTCCAATGAATTGGCGTGTCAGCGCCCGGGCCTTGGGTTTCTCGCTGACCGGAACGGAATCTTCAATATCGAAAACCAGCGCGTCGGCGCCGTAGGACGGTGCTTTGGCGAGCATATCCGGCCGATTGGCGGGCATTATCAGTAAGCTGCGCGGACCGCTCATTACACCTCTCCTTGAAGGTTTCCGGGAAACAATTTCAATCGAAACAGGAGGCCCAACCATAGTACGAATAGTGTCAGGGTTACACCGCAGTTGCAGCTTCGTTCTTTCGGCGCGGCTTAAGTTGAAAAAATCGCCTCTCGACGATCTGTGGCTTCGGGGAGATATAGCCGAAAGTTGGTGATGGCCCCTGAGGGGCGGCATATCATGGCGGTGCTCAGGCGCCGTCAATTCTCAAAGAGAAAGGGTATGCCACATGTCCAAATCTAGCGTTGTTCCTTT
>Ga0315339_1001663_pt1 | contig 18932 bp, 12 predicted proteins | sample ASW17metaG_FD_204514 | JGI IMG/M metagenome (GOLD analysis project Ga0315339, IMG submission 204514) | Ammonia-oxidizing marine archaeal communities from Pacific Ocean, United States - ASW #17 | ecosystem: Environmental > Aquatic > Marine > Oceanic | place: USA: California | collected 2016-12-05
GCGCCAATATTACAATCGAGAAAGACCCCATAGTCGACTCGGCTATCTAAGCCCGGAAGACTTTATACAAACCAAAATACTCACACCCTAACTGGGCCAATTATTAGGTCCCGCTCACCGGCACTGCGGTTGTTGTGGCCGCCCTGCCCGTCGACACCGCCCCCGTGAGCCGAGGCAATACTTGTCAGCCCGAAAAGGCATAGAGTCAGCGTTATTGCGAATGACTTCATTTATTCGGCACCACCGGCAATTGTCGCGCTACCTCACGAATGGTTGACTATTTTCTATGGAGTCATTCGCTTCTTCAAGTCATGCTACCTGTATGAGGTGGCCTCCTGTGATGACCTTTATAAACCCAGCGACCCCAAATAGTCAAAAGCCTCATCTGCCGTCATCTTGTCTTGCAACACCGCCTGGTTGCCCATTGATTCCTGAAACTCTATTGCACCACTCCAACCGGCTCGCATACTCCCAAGCTCAAACATCAAATGCGGTCCACTCGTTACAATGGAAAGCCAGTCTGAATACTCTTCCTGCGTGGGCTCTCTTGGACTATCCAAACGGGTATCGACTTGCCCCTCTACTTCCAACTGAGTGCGATCCCACGGCTTACCAGCGAATTCTCGATACAAATCGCTGACCTTGCTCAAGTCTTGATCCGTATAGTGGGCCGAATACCAAAAGAAATTACTTATCATGCTGTTGAGCTGCTGGTCTACTGAGAGAGGTAAAATGAAAGTAGGCATCGCCAGGGTCAGATTGTATGACTCTCCACCATTTCTCCTAAACAATTCTTCTACAGATTCTAAGATTGGCGCCAGGATTGTAACCACGTCACCGTTCCCGGGAAAAGCAGCTACGATGAGATTATTCTGCCTAAAGGGATTGAGCATTCGATAGTAGAGCAACACCTGATCGGTTTCGTCGTGCCTTATCATAGATAATGTTGATATGGTAGGCCCCATGGGGTTAAAAATACCCCATACGATCAGCCCGATATCGTCTACTTCCGCATACAGGCCAGGGGACGTAGGTATGGGATTTTGAAGAATCCCTGATTGGTTCCCGACCTTATCAAGGACCTGGCGCATTTCATCCTCCGTTCCCTCAGTGCGGGGGTCGCCTTCGGAATTTGTCGCATCTAATGAGTCTGACACTACCGTGCTGAACCTTTCCAACCACTCTGTAGAGAAACGCTGTGCTTCGGTCAACTGGCCTGGGCCCATTTTCAGAGTGGTTGATCTTAGATTAGAAACAATGGATTCTTCTACCCCAGGTTCATAATACTGCTTGTCGGCAGACCAAAGCTCGTAGGCGGTTAGGAACCATCCGTGCGCCTGTACAATATCCACATCAACGCCTCGTCCAGTGAAATACGATACTCCCAGGTTGTTGTGTGCAAGCGCGTGCCCCATCTCGGCTGCCATCCCAAGTAGCTTATTAGCACCCTCTGTATCCTTTGGCCGACCTTTGCCCGCCAGGTAAAGCTCTGACAGTTGGTACAACGATTCCACAGATCCCTGCCTTGCAGCTGAGAGCAATAATACTATTGCTTCCTCGTAGTCTATAGGACCGCCTTGCCCGCGAATGTACAATAGAGCCAAGTTATGCTGCGCCTCTCCGTATCCTTGGACCGCTGCTTTTTCATACCAAATACGGGCGTGTTGATAGTTCTGCGTTACTCCCTGCCCATTTGCGTACATGAGCCCCAAAGCATATTGCGCACCGTTTTCTCCGGCCTCCGCGAGTGGCTGCAAGATTGCAAGGGCTCTCTGGAAATCTCCATTCTGAGCCGCCTTTAATCCCTCCTCGCGACTTTGTCCAAATGTATGTACGCATGTCGAAATGCAGACAATTATCAGAAGTGGACTTAATGTTGAACCATTCATTATTTTTCTCCATTAGGAGCTCGCGATAGTTCATTCGCCCAACCCGAGTACATGAAGCACGTGATCACAATGTTTGCCTGAAAATACGTGCCCGGATTCTCGGATCAGCAGCCTCTACGGCGCGCAAGCCAAAGAGATTATTTCATCGGTGCAAGATCAATTCATGCTCAGGACAATACAGTCGATTACCTGCCCATCGCGATACAATGCAATACCCTCCCTACCACACAAAAAATCCCAATCTTCCTGGGGACTGCTGAACCGGTAGAAACGATCACCCGCCACCGCCTTCTTAACCAATCGCAACCAAGAGCATATTACAATTAAGTTGGCATTGGCTTCATCCGGCGTATTCAGACTAAATAGCTCCTCTTCAAATTCGGATACTTGTACCTCGACAAGAATATCCTGCTCATCAATACCGTCTGTATCTGGATCGATATAGTTAATGCTGCATAACTCTTTGAGTGATTCCCGATCTGAATGGCGTAGACTGATCGTTGAAAAAAAGGGCAATTTAGTCCTCCAAACAATAAAAGAGCCTGTCTTAATGTTTGCCGTCCAATATCACACTCCGAAATGTCAGCGATATTCTGCGCTTCAAGGGGTATATTTCGCCTGCATGCTCGTGGTTAACCCGTGCCCGAATACCGTGTAACCACTTGTGGCGAGCAACGCCCTTTAAAACAATCAGGCTGCGTGGCGCAAGCAATATTTCGCTCTTCTGTTTAGTATTTGGATTCGCAAAGAAATCCATAACTACGGGATTTAGTAAAGACAACGACGCAATCGTATCATCAAAACATGGCACACAATCGGTATGCTTAGCTATGCCCTGCTTGGGAAGATATTCATTCACTATAATTTGGTCGGGTTCGCGCTCAAAATAGCCATCAGAGTGCAACTTGCACGCAAGATCTTTTCCCCAACTCGGTAATTCTCCAAGGTGCATTTTTTTATCGATTCGACGTGCTTTGTAGTCATATTTGTAGCCATAGTGTTGCACCCGCCTCTTTAGATCGTGAATCCATACGCCCTCATCATGATCTATTCGACTTTCGAGGCTTCGTGCTTCATCTTCGGCGATATAATCAGCAACATATTCGAGACCAGGCACTTGAATATCCCTTGAAGTTACTTTTTCTTCTATCGGATCTGGTATCGAGAACATATCAAGCTGTTCGGTCATCTATAAGTCCTTTCCAATCATTGTTCCGACCTAAAACCCTCAGGTAATCTGCCTCCTATAAAAATAGCATGACTACTTACTGTAAATATCATAGCAGACTTCAACCTTTTTATCTGGACTATCATCACGTCTTCGCGTTTTATACCTTAGCATTCTTTTTTCATTGACAATAAGTTCGAACCCATTATCCAATGTCTCTTTGAAATGCTCAAATGTCCCGAGTCTTCGGGGCGAATTTTGACAAAGAATTATAAGCGAATTAACTTCGCAAGATTTCACAATATCCTTGACGAAACATGCCGCTATTTCGGCTTGATCAGTGGTGATATTGGCAAATAGATACGAAAAATTTACGATGACATTCGCAGCCGATCGACCGATCTGACGAATCACCGCAGCGGTATCCCAACAATCGTGAAACTCAAAAGTCCAACCCGTTATATCCATAGGAGACTGATTGCAGAACTTATGCGCGATCTTCAGCATTGTGTTTGAGCAATCTATACCGATGTAACTGAGAGGCTCTATGTTTCTATGGATCGATCTCAGAAATTCGTCGAGTGCCAAGCCCCCCGTAAGTGGACCGCACCCACAATCAATAAAGACCGCAGGCTTGCTTCTATCGCTACCAAGAAATGTCTTTATATACGGTGCTATCGTCTTTTCTTGATATGAATTCAACAACAATTTTTTGAGGGCCAACAAGTGCTGCCGCATATTTAAATAGCAGTATAGAAGCACTTTCTGATCTGCCGTAACTCCCGTTTCGGGTTGGTCGAAATTCGTTTGCCCGTATACAATGATATTGGATCGGACGAAATCGTGACATAGGCCCAGATATTTCGCAGAATAGAGGTCCGTGTTCGACAAATTTGCTGTGGGGTTCGTAATATTTTGTTTGACAAATTCGTCAAGAGCATAAGTAGGCTCATGTATTTCCGAGTTATTGTCATCATCTTGCACAATGTTTTACCTCCACAAGGAATACCCGTCAGCACATCGGTGGCGGTGCATTATATCGCGATCCAGACAAAAGTGGATACAGTGGCACAACTTATGCCGAAACAAAAAGCATAGATAAGCGGCAAATAGGTGGGAGCCATGCGGCTTCTTTATAAAAATAAAAGCTTCAAAATTATAGATCATTCGAAGTCTTGAAGCTGGTCCTTCATATTTTTTTTGAGCCAGCGTATCGCTCTTTCGAATTTATTTGATAGACGGCTCGCATAATGTGGATTAGGATGGAACCAATGATACCCAGCGCCACTGGCCATTCCGTCCGATTCCCAACGTATTTTTTCAGTCCTATTGTCCGCCCATAAAGATTCGTCTCTCTTATAAATAGACCGCAGGATTGGTTCTAAATACGCCGGAACGGGGCGATCAATAACATCAATATGTTCAACTATACTCTCTAATTCATGTACTTCCTCATTAGGGAAAGTATCCCACCACAAAAAATCACAACCTTCGTTGGTGCCGAACCAATGCTCGCATACCTCACAACAGCCGGGGCTGACCGCCTGATAACATATTGGACACCGCATCCAAGTATCCTCCATATTCTCGATATCGTAACTATCTGCACCGGCTTTTACCAACTTTTTGGCAATGGCAAGATGACCGTTATCAGCTGCTCTTCTAAAGGCGAGCTGAATCGGATATTCCCGCGTGTCTGGATCTGACTCACCATCATCGGCCCACTCAGGTTGGGACTTTTTGGTTTACCACAAAACCTTCTGGGCTCCGGTAGCCCAGTCGACTATTCGGTCTTGCCGTGTTGTATCCCTGTCGCCAGCTGTAGTAGAAGTAGAAAATGTGATTAAACAGCGGAGCAGTTCAGAGATCATCCTCAAAGACAACAAAAGCAAATTAGCGATCTAACACCGGACGCCCCGTAACGTGCTAATCAAGTCCACTTATTAAGTAGCCCTTCGCACAACTTTATTCTTCTTTTTATTTGCCTTTTTCTTTGGACGTTGATCGTGGTGACCGGCCCAAATGCCATATCCATACTTTCGCAACTTCTCAGCCAGTAGGCGTTCCGCTTTCTCAGCAGCAGCCGAATTCGGTAAAGGTTCGCGAGGCTCTGTGAGTAAGAATCCCTTGGTATGGCCGATAACAAATTTTGAAGGAGATTCCCAGTAACTTTTGTACTCATGCTCACCGGGATTTATCCCGCAGAAACATGTCCATTTGAAAGACTTGGACCACTTACAACCGTCACACCTCAAACGAGGCTTTCGAGGGAGAATCTTTTGCTCGCACTTTGGACACTTTTTCTCGTCGGGCTTTGGATATCTCTGATGCTGACTCTGGCGGCACCTGGGATGGTGCTTAGTCTTACCAACATAGTAAAGGGGACTACCGTCAACGTAGTCTGGATTAACTTCGTGAAACCTTTCTTTCTCCCATATCGTTGGGTCCAACTTCATCACGTAGAGGTGATACTTCCCACAAGGCCGATTCTTCTTACATTCGGTGCAGTGCTTTTGAAAGTCTTTAAATGCCACCTTTTATCTCCTTTTCCGCATGCATGCACCTAATCTGCTCCGGATCGCTCACCTTTTTCTGATCCCCGCTTCCGTGCTTCTCATTTTCGCCGCGGTTCATTCCTGCTCGAACGAAGCGTGGTCGAACTTGAGCGAGTTAGCATTCTCGCTCACGATGCGAACCACTTCATCGGAAACCCCTTGGGGGGCTTTGACATTAATCTCAAGGCTGACCTCAACGTCTGCACCAGGAAGTGCGGCCAGGTGGGCTAACACCTCGTCTGCAATGCGAGCGGCGTCTCTTCCGACGACCTGGCCGAGTTTCACCGATCCTACAAAGGCCGTAGGCTTGGCCCGACCAATCCGCTCGTCGTCGCCGTTATCGCCACCATCGCCATCTCCGGATTCATCTCCTCCACCACCATCATCGCCTTTATCATCGTCATTACCAGACCCATCATTATCCCTCTTGGTATCCTCCTCGATTTGCTTGCGAGCGACCTCGACCTTAACCAAGCAGGTCCGATTGTCTATAGCAGACGAAGCACCTCCCCCAACTCTCAGACCAAGGTATCGACCAGTAGCCTCATCGTAGTCCTCCGCCGTAGCAAAAGTATCTTCAATCAGTAGAACCGAGGCACCATCGCGTACAGCCTCCAATATGGTCTCCCGGTCTTTGAGCCTGGGCAGATACAGGTATCGCGGGAACCACTCGGCCAACTCGCCTACAGTGACATGGTCGCGCTCCGTCCACAGGAACCGATCAAGGGTCATTCTCAGCCGCACACCGCCCATCCTGGGTAACATCATCTCATCGTTCACCAGCTTGGCTCCCGTGCGGTTCGCCAAGGAGTCGGTCCCGGTCACCCTTACTTCTTCCCAAGTCACTTCATCCGCCGCTTCGACCTGAAGAGGGACCAAGGCGTGTATCCACGTTCCGCCAATCCGCAGGTCCACCGTCCTATCGAACTCTTCCCCCCTGGACTCAGCCTGCGACAACTGGAACTGGTCCAAGTTCAACGACTGCCTGTCCTTGAGGATGGAGGTCCACGCCAGTAGAGAAGCTACGGCCGTGAGTAAACTTGCCATCTCCTTGTCGTCGGGGGCGAGAAACACCAATGTGTTCCGGTTGAGCCGTGGAGCATTGCCACGTTGGGCCAGGAACTCACCAGCGGCCTTTCGCCCCTGAGAGTCCTCTTGTCGCCGTTTATGCGTATGGTCGGGCCGAAGTATCACAAGGCGGGCAACAGGGTCGTCGGGTACATCGGACGTATTCTGAGGGCAAACGTGGACGCCCGAAAAGTCCCCCCGCGATCGGTCCTCCTCCAATCGTTTCACTACCTCGACATAAAGGTCCTCCGGTTCACGCAGCAGAGCCGCCGCTCGGTCCTCTGCCGTTCGGTTGAGGTTTGGATGGGTCGAGAGCCAATAGCGGTTGCCGTCCTGATGGATGAAAAGACCTTTCTCACTGACTCGCCGCAAGGCATCCCCGAAGGTGGCCACGGTTTCTCCAGGCTGAACGGTGGCCAGACGAATACGCTCCGCTCCCACCCCGGGTGTATCGCTTTCTGCACCAGGAGCGGTACCAACATAGAGCGCACGGGCGACGCGACGACACGCTGAGTAGCGCCCCAGCGTACTCACCTCTTGATCAATCGCCAGGGGCATGGAATTGGGACCATCCACATCCTGACTGATGATCGGTTCCCACACATCGGGGAGATAATGGATCAACTCGTCCTTGACCGCCGTGTCGTCCATTGGGACAGAGGACGGCATGATGAGCAACCCACTGTCCTGAGTCTCCCAGAGGTTGTGGATGACTTTTGCCAGGAGGCGCAAGACACCTCGGGTACGCTGAAACTTATCGAGTGTACTCCAATCGTCGTACAGCCTTCTGAAAAGCTCCGGGTGGATCGGATAGCTATCCCGTATCGCATCTCGATAGACCCCCTCACTACACTCACTCGGAAACTCGCCTTTGCTCGACTGATACATCTTGCTGAAACCATTGATTACTGCATCACGAGCGGCGAAGCTGTCCTTGCTTGAAATCGGCTGAAACAACCTTCTACGTACGATCTCAAACCCCTCGTCCCCCGTCGCAGGACGCCAGGGCCTACTCACGCGGGTAAAGACGTTCTTTAGGGAGTCAAGGGCGTGTTCACCATGGTCCCCGCCAATCTCAATCTTGGAAGACGGGATAGACGCCACCAGCAACGTTTTGGGGGCCGCCTTGGCCGCCTCGGTAATCGCCTGAGTGAAGCTCGTCTGAGCCTCAAAAGTCCCCGCCGGCAAGTCTTCCTTACCTACCAGCTGGCGGGCATAAGCCACCCACTCGTCGATCAGGATCAGGCAAGGGCTGTACTTATTGAATAGATCAGCCAAGTCCGCCGAACCTGGACTCGTGCCCGACTGGTCAGACTCGGCCACCATCGCATAGCCCTCCTCGCCCCCGAGTTGCCACGCCATCTCCCCCCATAGCGTGCGCACCTCGGTCCCATCCGGCTTGGTCGTCACTGAACCGGGAGAAAGCGCCGTGCCCACGAGGACGGCACGGCTTGCCTTAGGTGCCCCATCGACACCGGCCTCTTTGAGGACAGGCTCGATACCCTCCAAGCTATTCGTAACCGCACCACTAAAGAGATGGTAGAGAGCCAGCATCGAGTGCGTCTTTCCTCCGCCGAAATTCGTCTGAAGCTCGACTACGGGATCACCCCCTGTCCCTGCAAGGCGCTGGAGTGCCCCTGAGAGCAGATCGCGTATACCTACCGTAATGAAGGTGCGGCGATAGAACTCTTGCGGATCTCGGTACTCGTCGGAGCCTTCACCCCGATACACCTGCGCAAGGTCTGCAGCGAACTCCGCTTGCATATACTTCCCGCTCGCCACGTCCTCATGGGGTGTGATGATCTCCCGCCAGGACTTGAGGCCCGCCTGCGGCATACCTTCCAAGCTGAGTTGTTGATGACGGGTTTGGCTGCGCGCCAGCTCAGCGAATACCACGCGCTGAAGTTCGGCTTTGATCTGACCTACCGCTTCGGCACGTTCACCCTCGGAAATGGATTGTAGGAGTCGTTGCATGGTATCGACGGCACGCAGGACATCTTCGGAAGCGAAGGATTTCTCGTGCGCCCACTTATTACGTACGTCGATCAATTCCCCCACATACGAACGCTCCACATGCCCCAGTACATTGCGAAACACGCTCTGCCAGTTGTCTACCATCACCTTCAGTAGAGCCTGAGAGTCCCAGGTGATGCCGTGGGCATCTTGTACAATGCCTCGGCTGTGGCTTGTTATCTCTTCAATCCAATAATTACCGAGTTTGGACTTTAACTCTCGCTCTACGAATGGGATCAGTCCTTCTCTTAACAAATCCAAACCGCTTTGGATGCGATCCCTATTATTTATTGCCATAGTATGATCCTTTTCACTGGAATAGCTCCCCCTGCGACGTTTGGTCGTTGGATTCTCCGGCCAATCTCTCCAGTTCCGGCCAGGCGAGCACCAGACCGTTGTAGGCCCCGGCCTCTTCCGCCCAACCTTTTCGTTCGCAGGTGGTATATAGGCGGTAGGCAAGGCTCTTGGCGTGCTCTGCGGTTGGCCCAAGCTTGACAAGAAGAGAAGCTGTCGCCTGGTCTCCCTGCTCATCGAGCCGCTTGATGAGATGGTGGGTCGCCTCCCAGACCGTCAGACGACTGTCGGATGCTGGGTCCCAGTCTGTGGGCAGTTCGTCAGACCTGAGAAGGCGGACCTTGCCCCCCTTCGACGCGATAACCCCGGCCTCAGCCATACCTGAGACGCTCGTGCCCTTTGCCTTGGAGAGCATCTCGGCGATTCCATACTCACCAGCTGCAAAACCCACATCCTCAAACCAAGTCAGCGCCCAGCGGCTATCGGCGTCCATATCGCCCTCCTGCTCGGAGAGGATCTCGTCCAAGACCTGGTTGATTAGCGCCAACGCTGCACGTACTGAGAGGGGCTTGTCTTCGGCGCCGAGAACCTTAGCGTAGCGAGTGTAGACCGCCATACCCGGACCGATCGCGGCCTGTGCCAAGTCCACCGGAGCGATGTTTCCAGCCTGCAGTTGTGCCAGCGCCGTTGGCAGTTCAACTTTGACCGAATTGACGAATTCTCGGCGCGTAACGATTGGTGCTTCGGTTGAACGTGGACGGCATACGAGTATAATGCTGGAGGCAAGGGCATTCGTATTCTTGGCGAGGATGCGACCAGTTCCTTCGGTGCGCATCGGCCAGGTACCACTCAAGGCGAGACCGGCGGAGATTACCGCTTCAAGGAATGTCTCCCACCCGGTGCTGACTGTACCCAACTCAGTGCTCTCCGCCTGTTTGAAAGCATAATAGATGGTGACGGGGAAGGCCGGGTGCGTCTTTTCACCGAGATGGCGCATCGCCCGAGTCATGCCGTCGAGAAAAAACATCTCGGCCTTCTTCTTGCTTCCCTGTCGGTACGGCGAAGCTATCAGCTCATCTGCCTTGGGCACAGCCAGCGTAGCAAATAGGTCTGGAAAGACCGGACGCAACGAGCGACGCAACCAGACGTAAAAAAAATCCGAAAGATCTGCATAGCCGATATTGTCGTAGTAGGGGGGATCCGTAGAGATGACGGTTCCCGACGCGACTTTCTGTGTCGCGGCATCGGACTGGCTGGCGCTCGCGGCGCCGTTCGCCGGCAAGGCATCAATCACCATCGCGCCCTTATCAAGAGCAGCCGCCAGGCTGCCTCCGGTATCGGCCAACGGATTCGCTTCAGCGTAGTCCCAGACCATCGGAATTGCTTGGCGTGCAAAGGTCTCACGGAAAGCGCCTCGATCGCTCATCCACGAGGCAACAGACGATCCAATATTTGCAATCTTTGATACGGCAAAGGCCAGGTACACGCTCAGCGCTTCCCCATACGCCGTCGCGCCCGCGCCGCCTTCGCACAGGGGCATTGCATCGTCGGGCAGACCGGAAGTGGCAAGCGAAACCTTCAATCCGTCTTGCACCTGTTGCCGCGCCTCATGTACGAGATCAGAAAAGGTCGTCAGAGCTACAAGCTGGCGAGCGGTGAACAGATCCCCGTACGTCGTCAAGCCGTACGGGGGTGTCCAAAGCGCACGGGGTTCGTAAGCAAGCGGTGTATCGGGCCTCCACTCCGGCTTCGCCGCGACAGCGACAGCCTCCATTTCTGGCGTGGATGACAGATACACGCGATTGCGCTCGCCGGCTGCAACAATCGCCATCAGCCGCGCACCCATCCGTCCCGCTGACCCCTCGGCTTTGATGTAATCGCCCCCGATCGGCGTCCCCGACATCAAGCACTGGAAGTTAGCCCCACGAGAGAGCTTGGTGCCCTGCTTCGCTGCTACTATGTCAGTCGGAACACCGACTCTGACTATGAGGCGATAGCCATTGCCCTCTATCACTGGCTCGACATACACTTCCTTGCCCTTCTTGGTAGAGATCATGAAGGTGGAAGCAAGGGGGACATCCACCTGGGCGAAGGCCGGATTTGGACTCTTCACCGTGCGCGCCCAGAGCCAGGCAATAACGGTGAGCTTCCTCCCTACGAGAGGTCTCAGGTCTGATCGATCGTCGGCCATCTCGGTCGTGATATCAACCTTGGGATAGAGGTGTCCGATACGCTTCTCAGCCTCTTCACGCATCCACTGACCATAATAGCGTACGTCCTCAGCCAACCCTTGCGTACCCTTCCATTCGCGTGCGATCAGCGACTTCTGCTCACGCGCCCGTGGATTTGTGGGCGGTATGCCGGCGAACTTCGGCGGAATTTCAATCATCGCCTTGTTGATCAGCACCGCCACGGGATTCAGGTCGCTGGCATGGCTCTCCAGCCCGAGCCGTTGGGCTTCTAACGGCAGCGTCCCGCCACCGGCGAAGGGATCGTGGAATGCGGGCAGCTTGTCCCGATCAAACAGTTCGCCGGCGCGTGGGTGATCCGCATTGTCCTCACAGGCTCGCCGCCAACTTTGCCAGATCTCGTCTCTGGCTTGCTGGAGGACCTTCTCGTTCGTGGTGTTCTCCCACTTCACAAGCTCCTCAATGATACGAAAGAGCCGTTGCCGCTCCTTCTCCTGCTCCTCTTCCGTCGGAAACAGCTCGGAGCAACTCGATGGATCATCCACCATCTGTGCAAAGATCACGGCACGTGCCGTCGCCAAAGGACGCCGTGCCCACCACAAGTGCAAGGTACTGGGGTGGCCATGTCGGATCGACTTTTCCCGCGCTGACGCCGCGTTGATGGCATCAAGCGGCAAGGCCACCTCAATCAATTTCTTGCGGAATTTAGTCACTCTGAACAGCGTGGCTTGAGTTGGACATTACACGTGTTATTTATAGCCATATTGCAATCATTTTCACTCGAATAGCCCGGCTTGTGACGGCTGGTCGCTGGTTTCCCCAGCCAATCTCTCCAATTCTGGCCAGGCGAGTACCAGGCCGTTGTAGGCTTGGGCCTCTTCAGCCCACCCTTTTCGTTCGCAGGTGTTATATAGGCGATAGGCGAGGCTCTTGGCTTGTTCTGCGGCTGGGCCAAGTTTGGCAAGCAGAGAAGCTGTCGCCTGGTCCCCCTGCTCGTCGCGCCGCTTGATGAGGTGATGGGTCGCTTCCCAGACTGTCAAACGACGGTCGGATGCAGGGTCCCAGTCTACAGGCAACTCATCCGGTCGAAACAGTCGAACTTTCCCAGCTGCCGATGCAATAATTCCGGCTTCGATCATCCCTGCAACGCTCGTGTTCTTGGCCTTGGATAGCGTCTCGGCCATACCAAACTCACCCTCGGCAAAGCCCGACTCCTCAAACCACGCAAGTGCCCAACGACTATCGGAGTCCAATGCTCCGTCGTGTTCGGTCAGTGCCTCGTCCAGAATTTGGTTGATGAGCGTCAGCGCCGTGCGTATAAGCAGTGGCCTGCCCTCGGCGTCAAGCACCTTGCCGTAGCGGGTAAAAACCGCCATACCCGGACCAATCGCTGCCTGCGACAGATCTACTGGAGCGATATTACCCAACTGCAGGTAGTTGAGTGCCTCGGGCAGCTCGGCTTTGAGAGCGCTGACGAACTCCTGGCGGGTTACAGTTGGCGAATCGTCAGTGCGTGGCCGGCAAACGAGGACGATACTGGACGCGAGGGCGTTAGTGACCATTCCGACAAGGCGAGTTCGATTCTCTGTGCGCATCGGCCATGTGCCACTGATCGCAAACCCGGCGCGAATTATCGAGTCGAGGAATGTCTCCCAGCCAGTAATCGCCTCACTCTCTGATTGCTTGAAGGCGTAGTAAATAGTGACCGGAAATGCAGGGTGTATTTGCTCCGCCAGCCGACTCATTGCCCGTGTCATACCATCAAGAAAGTAAGTTTCCGCCTTCTTTTTATTGCCGTGGCGGTAAGGCATGGCTACCAACTCTTCGTCCTTTGGTGCAGCGAGTGTAGCCAACAGGTCTGGGAAAGTAGGCCGCAAGGCACGGCGCAACCAGACATAGAAGAAATCGGAAAGGTCTGCATAGCCGATATTATCGTAATAGGGAGGATCTGTAGAGACGATCTTATCAAGGCTTAACTGTTGACTCGCTGCATTTACCTGAGTTGCCTGACCAGTCGGAGCTGAAGGTCCACCTCTAATAGTCTTCACGATTCCATCGATGATACCCATGAAATCGCCGCCAGCTCCGGCAAAGGGATTTAGATCAGCGAAATCCCAGACCATTGGCAGTGCTTGCCTGCCAAAGGCTGGCGCGGATTTTCCTTCGCCAGGCCGCCAACGTGCTTGGGTGACAATGAACATGGCCTCCTTGCTTGCAGCCAATCCCAGATAAACTCCCACTCCTTCTGCATACGCCGTAGCACCCGTGCCACCACTATGCAGTGGCTTTCCATCATCGGCAAGTCCTATAGCTACAGAATCTTCATGTATTTTCGTACATACTTGCTTCACTGAATCCGCAAAGGTCATCAGTGCTACAAGCTGTCTCTTGGTGAACTGATCTGCTGGCGTTCTCAAACCAAAGTTTCTGCACCACAAATCTCTTGGGTTCGGAGCAAGCTCGACATCGAGTCCCGCCAAATCTGGTGTTGGTATGTCTTCAGGAGTTGGCAAAACGCCGGCCGGCAGGTAGATTCGGGATTTGTCACCCCGGACTACGATAGCAGTTTGTATAGAAGAGAGGCCAACCGTAGTTGCCTGTCCAGCTACGTAGTCCCTGGTCGTGATAGTTCCACAATGTGCACATTCGAAAACTCCCGATGTCCCTCTCTTGTATCCCCTCTTGAAATCTTGGTTAGGAGGCGGATCGGTACTCACCAAGAACTGTACATTCTGACCCTTTGTCTGGGGATGTAGATACCACTCGCATCCCTTCTTGGACGATAGCACGAACGTAGACAATAAGGGCATAGTGGATGCACACGCAGGATTGGGACACGTCACTGTCCGTGTCCAGAGCGTGGCGAGAACTATGAACTCGCGGCCCACGAGCGATTTCAGGTCAGGCCGTTCGCTCGCTATCTCCGCCGTTATCTCGACATTGGGGTAGAGGTGGCCGATTTGCTTTTCAGCTTCGTCACGCATCCACTGTCCGTAGTAGCGTACGTCCTCAGCCAATCCTTGCGCTCCCGTCCATTGCCGAGTGATCAGCGACTTCTCCTTTCCGGCCTCTGGATTTACAGGCGGCTTACCCGCAAACTTCGGCGGGATCTCGATCATCGCCTTGTTGATAAGCACGGCCACCGGGTTCAGGTCGCTGGCGTAACTCTTCAGCCCCAACCGTTGCGCCTCGAGAGGTAACGCCCCACCGCCTGCAAACGGGTCATGAAAAGCGGGCAAATTGTCCTGATCGAACAACTCCCGTGCTTGAGGGTGATCCGCATTGTCCGCACAGGCCCGCCGCCAACTCTGCCAAATTTCGTCTCGGGCCTGCTGGAGGACCTTCTCGTTGGTCGTGTTCTCCCACTTCACAAGCTCCTCAATGATACGAAAGAGCCGTTGCCGCTCCTTCTCCTGCTCCTCTTCCGTCGGAAACTGCTCGGAGCAACTCGAAGGGTCATCGACCATTTGGGCGAATATGACCGCACGGGCTGTCGCCAATGGACGCCGCGCCCACCACAGGTGCAATGTGCTCGGATGACCGTGATGAATCGATTTTTCCTTTGCCGATGCGGCGTTGATCGCATCAAGTGGTAGGGCCACCTCAATCAGTTTTTTGCGGTATGTGCTCACTCTGGTGGGCCTCCGTGTTTCAGTATGGTACCCAGCTTATAGGACGCCGAGGTTTGGGCAAATCCTGGCTGGCCAAAATCGAACCCCTGAATATATACCGGATCACTTCCCACGTTATTCTCTACAAGGACCACCGCCAGCCGGAATTGATCTGCCGCGTTGTTCGCGCAGCGAATCTCGTTAGTCGTCAACGTTACCTGATCGGCGTCTTTCATTCGTCCCTTTACTTCGATAAACACCAGACTCCCGTCCGATGAGCGCGATACCAAATCGTGGCCGATTCCCTTCGTGGCACGTACGTCCGTTGGTTCGCGCCCCAATGCCCGTTCGGCAGCCATCACCACCTCCATGGCGATGAGTTCGACTCGTTTACGAGCTTCTGCATCTACCCCGTCGTCGGATGAGACGGCTGAACGTCCCTGGAGCCTCTCCAACAGCCCCCACGGAATAACAAGCGCGCCTCCCTTAACCTCGGGCGGAGCCGGTACGATATGACGCTCCTTCTCCAATTCAGCGAGGCGGCTTTGTAGCCGGTCAGCGAGCCGATCGACCCGTTCCTGAGCAACCTGGGCGGGTAGCCGTGTCTGCTTTCCTGCCCGCTCTCTGTCCTTTAGGTCCTGCGCCCGACGGTCCCAGTAGGTGATCTCCTTGGTCATACGAGCCTTGACCTGGCGCTCTACCTTGTCGACATGCTCCACGCGTTGACTCTTGATCTCCTCAATATGGGCAGGAATGACATGGCTTATAGCGTAGCCCATCACCTCCTGATCCCAGTCTCGCTTTAACCAATCAGCATCCAGCTCCGCATCTACCAAGGCACGTTCAGATTCTGTGGCGGGACGGTAGTCGAGGTATGGGGCCGCCCCCGCTTGATGATATTCGCCATCCGGACCGACCTCTACAAATTGGAGACGTTTGGATATGACCGAGAATCGACCCTGACGATCTCGTCGCCCATCCTGGATACTGTGTTCCAAATAGAAGAGTAGCTTGGGGCTCTCGCCCGCGTCATCTTCATCGACGAGAACAGCCCCCCGCTTCAACAACTCACCATGGCGCTCCAGCACCAGATCGATGGTGGCCCCCAGCAGCGGACTCCCAGGGCATATCAACTCCGCACGGGGTTGTTCGTCGACCTTATCTTTCTCAAAGCAAACCCGCTCATACCGCTTAAGCACAGGCGCTCCCATCCCAATATGACGGTCTCGCTCCCGAAGGACAGCAGGGACGTGAGTGATCTCCCAGCGTCCCTCTTCTCGACGATGGATCTTTCCCCCAAAGCGGGGAAAAGCGTCGAGGAAGAACGCTTGGATGAAGTGCGGCTGGAGCCGGCGAGCGTGGGCTTGCTCCATCTCCTCCTTGATCGTCTGGATACGGGTGGTGTCCATGGAATCGTTGACCAGTGCCCGCTGGTCCAGGATCTCTTGCAGGTGCTCGTGGTCAACAGCGCCATCAACCGCCTGATCGAGGCGAGCTTTCACCTCTGGGTCGTTGCCGTAACGAACCGCTTCCATCAGCATGTCCCGCAGCCCCTTCTGGTCGAACAGCCGGCCCAAGACATCGTAGACCTTGCCCCCAAGGGCCTCCCGCTCTGCCTCCAGCTTCTCTAAAAGCCGCATATAGACATCGCCCTCACGGGTGTCCTTTGCGATCAAGTTCCACAGATGACAGACCTCCTCCTGGCCGATACGGTGGATGCGTCCAAACCGTTGCTCCAAGCGATTGGGGTTCCACGGAAGGTCGTAGTTGATCATCAGGTGAGCTCGCTGAAGGTTCACGCCCTCCCCCGCAGCATCATTAGCAATCAGGACCAGCACCTTGGGATCATTCATAAAGCCGTGGACCACCCTCCGCCGTTCCTCGCGGGTGACAGACCCATGGATCTCCACCACCGCCTCGTCCCTGCCCAAGCGATTGCGGATCCGCTTGCCCAGAAAGGCCAAGGTATCCTTAAACTCGCTAAATACGACAAGCTTCCGTCGGTTGCCATTGTCGTCAGTCATAAGAGGATCGTCGAGGATGCTGTTGAGTTGGTTCCACTTGGCGTCCTGGCCCGAACGAACCACCCCACGCGCCAACTCCTCCAGTTCCTTCAGTCGCTCGATCTCCTTCTCCAATTCCTCGATCGTGGCCGCCGCAGTCGCGTTATCGACCAGTTGGCCCTCAAGGTCTTCCCGCTCTTCCTGAGGCGCTTCGTCATAGGCGTCATCCCAGGCCTCGTCGTCTATACCATCGAGGACAGAGTCCCTTAGATCGAGTTCGGCGGTCTTGCCCCTGAGCAAGAGTCGTTGCTCGCTCAGGCGGCTCTCCAGGCGCTCTTGCCGTCGTGTAAGAGATTTGTAGATGGACTCGGGAGAAGAAGCCAGGCGACGTTGCAGGGTCATCAGGGCAAAGCCCACATTGACCTTGCGTTTGCCCTCCCCCTCGCCGACAAACCGTTCCGCCCTATTCATTTCCTCACGGACATAATCGGTCACCTCGGCGTAGAGATGAGCCTCAAGCGAGGACAGCTCGTATTGCACGGTATGAGACCGGCGCTCAGGAAAAAGCGGCTTCCCGTTAAAGCGGAGAAGGTCCTCTTTGACCATACGGCGCATGAGGTCGGATGGATCGGCGGTATGCACCCCATCGCGAAACTTCCCCTCAAAGCGATCGCCGTCCAGTAGCGCGAGGAATATCTGGAAGTCCTCCTCCTTGCCGTTATGCGGGGTAGCCGTCATGAGCAGGAAGTTTCGGCAATGACCACCGACCACCTGTCCCAGGCGATAGCGTTTGGTCAGCGTGATCTCATTGCCATAGAAATGACCGCTCATCCGGTGGGCTTCGTCGCAGATGATTAGATCCCACTCTGGGGCGGCCTTAAGCTTCTCCTGAAGGTCTTCGTTGCGGGCAAGTTGGTCCATCCGAGCGATGAGGAGACCACTGTGCTCAAAAGGATTGCCCGTACGCGACGCCTGGATCATGTCGTTGCTGAGCAAATCGAAAGACAGCCCGAACTTCTCCCACAGTTCATCCTGCCACTGATCCGTAAGAGATCCAGGCGAAACGATCAGGCAACGCTCTAAGTCGCCCCGTACCTGCAGTTCCTTGATAAAAAGCCCAGCCATGATGGTCTTGCCGGCGCCGGCGTCATCGGCGAGGAGGAAACGCATAGGCTGGCGCGGTAGCATCTCATCGTAGACCGCGGATATTTGGTGCGGCAGTGGCTCAATGAGGCTGGTATTGATCGCGACATAACGATCAAAGAGCCAGGCCAGGTTGATGCGATACGCCTCCGATACCAAGCGCAGAAGCTCGCCGTCGCCGTCGAAGGACCAGGGCCGCCCCATCTCCACCAGTTCCAGTGACGGCTCATCGTCCCGATAAAGGAGCCGCTCCCCAAGCTGGCCACCGCCATCACGAAAGATAACCTTGAGAGCCTGCTGGCCGATCCACTGGGCCGACTCCACCGTAGCTACCCCGGACGAGGCAAGGCCGGTGCACCGTGTCCCAGCAGTAACATTCTCGAGTTGGGTCATATTCCCCGCGCTCAACGGACAGGTTATAGAAGAGTTGAAATTTATACGGCCCTGGGTTCACCTGAATAATGCTCGTTGGCCAACCAAATTAGTACAAAATAGGTATCGGAACAAGCAAATTGATCGACAAGGAGCGTCCGCGAGAGCGGTCTCATGATTGGTGTGATGGCGATAATTAATGGCGGATATACAAGAGGTAGGCACTGACAGAACCGACAGAAGGGGCTTTTGTCAGTTCTGTCGGCTCGTCGACAGTAGAATATGTGGAAATATTTATGAAGCGTACTAAAGGACTTGCTATTCGTAAATTAGACCCGCAGAACAGGCATCCCCTCGGCTTAGATTGATGATAGTATCAATATTAATATTAGCCCCCCTAAAGCGAGTAGGCCAAATCGTTTCGTTAGAGGTATTGGATTCTCAACATTGTTTTCTTTTAGAAATGCCTCTCCACGGCCATCATCGTCAACGCCACCGTTAGGCGCTTGTTGCGCTTCTCCAGCTGATCCAGTCGTTGCTCAACCGTCATTGTGCTGCCTCCGTGTTTGAATCTAACAGCCGTTAACTCTACTGCTTAGAGTCTGAATCTGGAATATCGTGATGTGG
>Ga0315339_1001664_pt1 | contig 18914 bp, 17 predicted proteins | sample ASW17metaG_FD_204514 | JGI IMG/M metagenome (GOLD analysis project Ga0315339, IMG submission 204514) | Ammonia-oxidizing marine archaeal communities from Pacific Ocean, United States - ASW #17 | ecosystem: Environmental > Aquatic > Marine > Oceanic | place: USA: California | collected 2016-12-05
AAAAATATGTATAATTAGAAGGAATCTTGTCTATATTTATTTCTTTTAAAATTTTAATCAACTCATCCTTAAAAGCATTTTCAATACCTTCTTTGATAAATGATTCTTTCAATATTTTTGTTAACTCTAATTTAGGTTCTGCTTCACCATTAATTAAAATTCCTTGATATAAAAGTGCTCTTGCTTCAACATTCGATAAAAGTTTGTAGGATTGTTTAACGTTTAGAAGTTGATTTATATTAAACAGAAATCTTTTATAGAGATTATACAATTCTCTTTCAGTATAATTTCCTTCATGAGTAGCTTTTTCAATCAGTTTAATTTTATTTTGATCTTCTAAATCAACATTTTCTATATTATCCAATAAATTTGAATTTGAAAGATATCGCCAAATATATTTTGAAGTAAATTCATTGGGTTCAAATTTAAATTCAGGATTCGTTCTATGAGATAGATGAAAATCTAAAATTGATTTTTCTGAAATTTTCTGATCGACTTTAATATCATATTCCATCAAGTAATTAAATTTTTTTTCAAAAAAATTATCCTCAAATCCTAATTCTTTTTTTAGATCAAATTGCAATTGTGCCACTTCTCTTTCATTGTTATTAATTAAACAATAAATATTAAACTTTGATAAATAATCATCATTTATGATTTCATTAATTTCTGAAAACACATCACATGACTTTTCAAGTTCTGACATTGATAAATACTCATCCACTAAAAATTTAGTTAATATTATATTTGCATTTATATTTTGATTTTTGATTAAATAATCTTGCATCATCTGAAGATCTCCATTTTTAATTAACCAATCTGATTTTAATTTAAAAAATTCTTCATTGGTAATGTTTTGTTGTGGAAAATAAGAATTTGTTAAAAGCGATATATTTAATATTTCTTTAGCATCATCCGATAATTTAATTTTTTTAATATCATTTAAAAGATTTAAAATTTCTTTTCCATCTGAATTAGACCACATATCAATCGTAAGACCATTTTGTTTAGGATCATACAAACCTGCAACTTTTATTGTTTTGGATAATAATGTTTCGTCTTCTTGAATATCAAATTTATTATTTTCCAGAGAATTCATTTGATAGATTGAATTTGTTGAAATATTTTCTTCTATATTTTCTTTTACTATTTCTTTATCTATAGATTGATCTATGATTTTTTTTTGATCTATATTCCATATATCTACTGGTTCATCTTCAGAATATAATTTTGAAATAATAAAAAAAAAAAAAATTAAAATAATTAATAAATATTTTTTATTTAACAATTTTAAGATCTTCATTTGGTATAATTTTTTCAATTTTTTTATTAGGAGATGGAAAATCTATTTTATTTACAAGTGTTATTGAAATAAAAACTAAAAGCAAAACTAAACAAACTTTTATCAATATTTTGATGACACCATTTAATTTTCCAATACTTGTTTTTCTTTGCAATTGCATATATTGTTTAATAATTTCAAATTAAGACATATTTGTGTTTTTTCAATAAAGAAAATTATGAAATCAAAAAAAAACCTAGTTTTACTGGGCATGATGGGATCTGGAAAGTCCACAATAGGTAATCTAATTTCAAAAAAACTAAAACTAAAATTTATTGATATAGATAATGCTATTGAAAAAAAAGCTAATATGAATATTGCGGAAATATTTTCAAAAAAAGGTGAAAATTTTTTCAGAAATTTGGAGGAAAAAATTACAATAAAATCATTAGAATCTTCTAATGGTGTAATTTCTCTTGGTGGTGGAGGTTTTATAAATGAAAAAATTAAAAGGGAAGTAATAACAAATAATTTTTCATTTTGGTTAAACTGGAGCAATGCTACATTATTAAATAGAATTAAAAATAGTCATAAAAGACCAATCGCATTTTGTTCAAGTGATCAAGAACTTGTAGAATTAATTGAAAAACGTAAAAAAATATACTCGGATGCAGATTTTGAAATAAACTGTAATAAGCTATCAAAAACTGAAATAGTTAAGAAAATTGTAATATTATATGAAGATAATTAAGTTACAAATAAATACAAAAAACCATAAGTATCCAATAATTATTGGCTCTGGACTAATCACTAAAATATCAAAATTATTAAATAATAACTCAGTAAAATTTAGCAAATGCCTATTAGTTATAGACAATAAAATTCCAAAAAAACTAATTAATAAAATTTTTAAATCATTACAAAAAAAACAAACGATCACTCATTTCTTTAATGCAAGTGAAGTAAATAAAAATCAATCAAGTGTTAATAAAATTTTAAAAATATTGTTAAAAAAAAATTTTCACAGGGATGACTGTTTAATATCAATTGGTGGAGGTATTACAGGAGATGTAGCTGGATTTGCATCAAGTATATTTAAAAGAGGAATAAAATTTATTAATATTCCAACTACACTATTAGCTCAAGTAGACTCATCAATAGGTGGAAAAACTGGAATTAACTCTAGGTATGGAAAAAATTTAATTGGATCGTTTTATCAGCCAAATTTAGTAATATCTGACATAAATTTTTTAAAAACACTTCCAAGAAGAGAAATTATTTGTGGTTATGGTGAGATTTTAAAACATTCATTAATTTCTAGCAAAAAATTTTTTTTATTCTTAAATAAAAATGCATCTAAAATTTTAAATTTAGAGAGTCCATATATTGAAAAATCAATTAAAGAAAGTTGCCTGATTAAAAGGAAAGTAATCCAAGTAGATGAAAACGAAAAAAATTTAAGAAAAATATTAAATTTTGGCCATACATTTGCTCATGCCTATGAGGCAACTTTAAAATATTCAAAAAAACTAAATCATGGTGAAGCTGTATTGCTTGGAATAATAAGCGCCTCTAAGTTTAGCTTTAAAAATAATTTATTATCAAAAACTGAATTTCAATTAATTAAAAATCATCTGATTAAATTTAAATTACCCATAGAATTAAAAAAAAAAATTCAAGGTAAAAACATAAAAAATATTGTTTCTTTCATGAAAAAAGATAAGAAAAATAACAACAAAAAAATTAATTTAATTTTATTAAAAAAAATTGGTAAACCAATATTTAATTTAAATTTTGAAAATAAAAAATTATATTCTTTTCTTAAAAAAGAATTAAATGATTAAAATTTGAATAGAGTGTATATATTTTTTCAATTCTTCATCTAAAATACTGTAAATTTTCTTTGTTGATTGTATTTTGTTCATTTTTTTTAATTCCTGGGACATAATAGTCAATTTTAAATGAAATTTCCCATCTTGATTTGTTTTATGGCCTTTGTGAAGGAAAGTTTTATCTTCAATATTTATACTTTTTAATAAAATATTTTTATTTATTTTTTCTGTAACAATTAAAATTAATTGATTTATATTCATAAATATTATTTGTATTATATACTATGAAAAATATTTGTGATTGGAATAATTGTTTCGAAATTGGAGAATATAAAGCCCCAATTGAAAAAGATAATAGCAGGAATTATAGATTTCTTTGCTTAAATCATGTTAAAGAATTCAACAAAAATTGGAATTATTTTTCAGGTATGAACGATGAACAAGTTTATAATTTTTTAAAGTCAGACTTGACTTGGCATAAACCTACACAAAGTTTTAGCTCTTCAGATAATTTTTTTAAGCTTCTTTGGAATAACACATTAAAAGACGAATTTGATAGATCTAAATTAAAAAGTCAATTCAATCATATGAACCAGTTCAAATTTGACCATAAAGATATAAAAGCTTTTAGTATACTTGGAATTTCAGTTGGCTTAAAGTGGGGGAAAATCCAAAATAAATTCAAAACTCTTGTCAAAAAATTTCACCCTGATATGAATTCAGGAAATAAAAAATACGAAGAAAAACTAAAACTAATAACTTTGGCCTACACACAATTAAAAAACACTTATAGGGAAAAAATAGATGTCTAATCTAAATATACAACCTGATATAAAATTATCTGTAAAGCAAACTTTTGGGATTGATAGTGAAATGAAGGTAGATGCTTTTTCAAAAAAAAGCGAATTTGTACCTGTAATAGACAAAGATTATATATTTGATCGTAATACTACTCTAGCCGTACTTAGTGGTTTTTTACATAATAAAAAAGTAATTGTTCACGGATATCATGGTACTGGAAAAAGTACTCATATAACTCAAATAGCAGCAAGATTAAATTGGCCATGTGTGAGGATAAACTTAGATTCACATATTAGTAGAATAGACTTGATTGGAAAAGATGCGATTGTAATTAAAGATGGAAAACAAGTAACTGAATTTAAAGAAGGAATATTACCTTGGTCATTTCAAAATCCAGTTGCTTTAGTTTTTGACGAATATGACGCTGGCAGAAGTGATGTTATGTTTGTCTTACAAAGAATTCTTGAAAGTGATGGATCTTTTACTCTTTTAGATAAAAACAAGATTGTAAAACAAAATAAATATTTTAGATTGTTTGCAACAGCAAATACTATTGGATTAGGGGATACAACGGGCTTGTATCCAGGTACAAATCAAATCAATCAGGCTCAGATGGATAGGTGGGAGATAGTAACTTCATTAAATTATTTAAGTTTAGAAAAAGAAATGGGAATAGTATTAGCAAAAAATAAAAATTTAAATAATACTAAAGGTAAAGAAAAAGTTTCGAATATGATTAAAGTTGCATCTTTGACCAGAAAAGGATTTATTGCAGGAGATATATCAACTGTAATGAGTCCTAGGACAGTTTTACATTGGGCAGAAAATACTGAAATTTTTAAAGATACAGGCTATGCATTTAGAGTTACTTTTTTAAATAAGTGTGATGCAACTGAAAAGAATATTATAGCTGAATATTATCAAAGATGTTTTGGTGAAGATTTGCCAGAATCGATGATCAATATTCAGAATTAAATGAACGATAAAGAAGATAATTTTAAAGAAAAATTTAAACAAGCTTTAATTTCTACAGCCAAAGTAATTTCTGACGATTACAAGTTTGACCTTAATAATAAAAATAAAAATCTTAGTTCAGAAAATATAGATTTTTTTGAACTTGATAATTTAAAAAATAGACAAGATTTTGTACGATTAAGAGCCGAAACAGATTCTAGAGCTTTAAAAAAAAAATTTTCTAATAAAAAGGTATATCAAAATAATTTACCTACTAACACTTCATGTAGAGCTTTGTATGACATATCTGAAAAAATTAGATATGAACTTTTAGGTACTAAAATTCTTAAAGGAATTTCGAAAAACTTAAGTGAAAATTATAATCAAAAATTAAACCTCAAACGAAAGGATCAATTAAAAACAAAAGAAGATGTTAACGTTACTGAAGCTTTTGAACTTTACATGTTAAAAAATTTTTTTAGTATAAAGCTTAATCGTCTATCTGATAAAATTTTAAGCTTTTGGGAAAAAGAATTTGATTCTTCAATAGGTAATCATATTAATTTTTTAACTAAAAATTTAGAAAATCAAAAAAAATATAATTCTAAATTTTCAGAAATACTTCAAAAAATGGATATATTTGATTCTGATAATGCAAAAAGTGAAGATCAAGAAAATCAAAATGAGCAAGATGAAAATCCAAATAATGATCAAAACCAAACCCAAGAAGAACAAGAAAAAAATAGGCAAGATGAAAGTCAAAATGGAATTGATGGAGACTATGATTTAGATAAATACAAAATGGATGAACAATTAGTTGATACTGATTCTGAAAAACAAAGTTCAGAAAATATAATTCAAAAAATTAATATTAGTATTAATGATAAGGAGTATAAAATTTTCACAAATCAATTTGATGAAATTGCTAGAGCTGAAACTCTTGAAAGTATTGATGAAATAAGCAGATTAAGAAAAAATTTAGATCAACAACTTGTTACTTTCCAAGTTTTAATTGCAAAACTGGCCAATAAGCTTCAAAGACAACTTTTAGCAAAACAAAACAGAGCTTGGGAATTTGATTTAGAAGAAGGTTTGTTAGATAGCTCCAAACTGCCAAGAATTATTATGGACCCTTACAATTCACTATCATTTAAAAAAGAAAAAAATATCGATTTTAAAGATACTATTGTAACTCTATTAATTGATAATTCTGGATCGATGCGTGGTAGACCAATAACTATTGCTGCACTATGTGCTGATATATTGTCGAGAACATTAGAAAGATGTCATGTAAAAGTTGAAATTTTAGGATTTACTACAAAAAATTGGAAGGGTGGAAAAAGTAGAGAGGAATGGAACAAAAATAATAAACCAAAAAATCCAGGTCGACTTAACGATCTAAGACATATCATTTACAAAAATGCAGACACTCATTGGAGACAATCAAAAAAAAATCTAGGCTTAATGCTTAAAGAAGGTTTGCTAAAAGAAAACATAGATGGTGAAGCTATATTATGGGCATATAACAGACTGATAAAAAGAAATGAAGAAAGAAAAATTTTAATGGTAATATCAGATGGTGCACCCGTTGATGACTCTACATTGTCTTCAAACAGTGGTGATTTTTTAGAAAAACATTTAAAAAAAACTGTTAAATTTATTGAAAGTAAAAGCAACATAGAAATTTTAGCAATAGGTATAGGCCATGATGTTTCTAGATATTACAATAAAGCAATTAAAATAACAGATGTGCAAGAATTAGGTGATGTAATGATAAGTCAATTAAGTGGATTATTTGAAGATAAAAAAAAACTTAATTAAATATTAATTAAATCTTTGTTCTTCCATTGAATTATAACCTCTGCACCACCTGTTATAGTTGAGTTTTTGAAAATTATATTTGCAAAATTTTTTTCAAGAAGTGTTTTTCCAATAAAGGTTCCAAGACCTAACCCATATTTTGAAATGTGCGCTTCATCGGCTGTTCTAATATAGGGCTCTCCCAATCTATGTTTATCAATTAAATCTTTTGGAAATCCTGGCCCATCATCTCTAATAATAACTTCTGTATTTTTATCATTACTTTTTAAAAATATTTCAATTTTTTCATTACCAAATTTATTAGCATTTCCAATGAAATTTCTAAGTCCATATATAATTTCAGTTGATTTATAAATATTTATTCGATTTTGAAATTGCTTTAAATTGATTGCAAATTTTTTTTCACTAATTTCTTGAAATGATGTCACTATCTCGGAAATATAATCATACAACGATGCGTTAGAATCAATAAATTCGTCTTCAATAATGGGATTTAATGATAGTTTTTTAAGTATTTCATTACACCTACTGCTTTGACTAATCAATAAATCAAGATCTTTCTTAATTTTTTTATTATCTCCAAATTCCTTTTGTAATTCTTTTGTGGTCAATAAAATTGTAGAAAGTGGCGTGCTTAATGAATGAGCTGCTGCAGCAGCTTGCCCTCCTAAAGAAAGAAGTTCATTTTCTTTTGCCATAATTTCTTGTAATTGTTCGTATGCTTTTTTTCTAATTCTATTTTCTATTCCAAATTTAACAGCAAAATATACTAAAAAAATCAATCCTATAAATATTGATAAGGGAATACTGTATAAATAAAATGATGGCGCAAAGAAATGTAATTTTTCTGGATGTGGTATATCATAATGATAAAATGTTAAAATAGTTAAAATTAAGATTGTTAATATAACTAATATTATTGAACTCCAAATATTTAAATGTTGACCTGAAATTATAGAAGGAAATATTATCAAAATAATAAATGGATTTGTAATGCCACCCGTTAAATAAAATAAAAAACCTAATTGGACAATATCAAAAGCTAAATATCCTGTAGAGACTAGATTAATTAATTGATTTTCCCTAATTTTAAATTGTAAATAAAGATTAGTTAAAACGCTTACAAATATTATTGAAAGGCAAAAAAAATAATTAAATTCATATTTTAAAAAAAATTGTACTATTAAAATTGCAGTTAGTTGTCCAGCATATGCAATCCATCTAAGATTAATATATGTTGATTTATGAAGTGAAAAAAGTTTCGAAGTTTCCTGCGACCGCATTATTTAAATATCTAAATTTGAAACATTAATTGCGTTAGATATAATAAAATCTTTTCTTAGTCCCACATCATTTCCCATAAGTGTATGAATAATATTTTGATCTTTTTTTAAATCTTTAGAATATTGTACTTGAAGTAAATTTCGTGTGTCAGGGTTTAAAGTTGTACTCCATAACTCTTCAGGGTTCATTTCACCTAATCCCTTAAATCTTTGCATACTCATTTTTGATTTTTCTTCATTATAAACTTTTAAAAATTCTCCACTTCCTTTTTTTAGTTTTTTTAATTCCTTTGAATTATTCAAAATATATTCATCAAGTTCTTTTTCATCTTTAATGTAAATTGCTTTTGAGCCCTTATTAATTTTAAATAATGGAGGCTGTGCAAGATACACATGTCCATTTTCTATAAGTTGATTAAATGGTTTGTTATTAAAAAATGTGAGCAATAATGCTCTTATATGAGAACCATCAACATCAGCATCTGTCATTATAATAATTTTGCCGTAACGTAGATCTTTTAAGTCTATATTTTCAACTTTTGGATCTAATCCTAATGCATTAATTAATGTTACTATTTCATTTGATGAGATCATTTTCGATAATGTTTTAGTTTTAACATCATTTGTATTTCCATTTTTTTTACTTCCGTTTGAATCCACATAAGTATTTAAAATTTTTCCTCTTAAAGGCAAAACAGCTTGATTCTCCCTGTTTCTTCCTTGTTTTGCTGAACCACCTGCAGAATCTCCTTCTACAATAAAAAGTTCAGTACCTTCTTGTTTTGATATTTGACAATCTGCAAGTTTTCCGGGTAAACCTGTTAATTCTAAAGCTCCCTTTCTTCTAACATTTTCTCTAGCTTTTCTTGCAACATCTCTAGCAAGAGCAGCCTGTATTACTTTAGTAAAAATAATTTTTGCAATAGGTGGATTTTGATCAAACCACATTGATAGTTTTTCATTTACAACTGTTTCAACAATCATTCTTACCTCAGATGAAACTAGTTTATCTTTTGTTTGAGATGAAAATTTTGGATCTGGTATTTTTGTAGACATCACACATGTAAGACCTTCTTTAATATCATCGCCAGAAATTGTTAGTTTATTTTTTTTTAACAAGTTATGCTCTGTTGCATACTTATTTATTACTCTTGTTAGAGCACTTCTAAATCCAAGTAAATGAGTTCCTCCATCTTTTTGGAATATATTGTTTGTATACGGATAAACATCTTCTGTATAGCCAGCATTCCATTTTAATGAACATTCTATTTCAATATTATTTTTTTTTCCTTCTATATAAATAGGCTTTTTAAATAAATCTTTTCCGTTCTTATTTTGTAATCTTTCTCTTTTACTATCTAAAAAATCTACAAACTCAGTAATACCTCCATCAAATTTAAATTCAATTTTCTTTGTTTTTTTTAAAGTAAAATCATTAATAATAATTTTTACTCCTTTATTTAAAAAGGCTAATTCTCTCATCCTTTTTTGAATGATATCTGTGCTAAATTTAATTAAAGAGAAAATTTCTTTGGATGGTAAAAATTTTATTTGTGTTCCTGAATTTTTTGACTTTCCTATAGCCTTTAATGGAGCTTTTGCACTACCATTTTTAAATTCAATAAAATATTTTTTTCCTTCCCTGTTAATTTCTAATTCTAATTTTTCTGATAAAGCATTAACTACTGAAACACCAACACCATGTAAACCACCTGAAACTTTGTAAGACTCGTGATCAAATTTACCTCCTGCATGAAGTTGAGTCATAATTACTTCTGCTGCAGATTTTTTCTCACCTTTGTGCATGTCAATTGGAATCCCTCTGCCATCATCTCTGACTGTAATTGTTCCGTCAGAGTTAATATCAAGCTCTATATTTTTACAATATCCTGCCAAAGCTTCATCTATAGAATTATCAACAACTTCATAAACCATATGATGCAACCCAGTACCATCATCTGTGTCTCCAATGTACATTCCAGGTCGCTTTTTTACTGCTTCAAGACCTTTTAATACTTTAATTGAGTCTGCTTTATATGTTGATTTATTTGACATATTTTAATAATAGGAAAGAAATATTATAGCATACTTTTATAATTATTCATGAAAAAAATTTGATGAAAAAAATATATTATGGACAAGCCATCTACGACAATAAAGAAATAAAAGCCGTAAATAGAGTATTAAAAAATAACAGACTTAATTTAATTGATGGGCCTCATGTAAAAAAATTAGAAACAATTCTAATAAAAAAATTCGGAAAAAAATACGGTTTGATGGTTAATTCAGGTTCTTCAGCAAATCTCCTAGCACTAAGTTCATTTAATTTTAAAAAAGGAAGCGAAATAATTACTCCTACACTTACCTTTTCTACAACTATAGCCCCAATATATCAACTTGGTTTGATACCTCATTTTATTGGAGTATTAGAAAATAAATTTATAGCAGATACATCTCAAATTGAAAATTGTATAAATAAAAAAACAGTGGCTATAATGATACCAAACCTATTAGGTAACATACCTCATTGGAAAGAAATTAATAGAATCGCAAAAAAATATAAACTTAAAGTAATTGAAGACTCCGCAGATACAATTGGATACAAAATAAATAACAAAATTAATAGCAATAACTCCGATGTTGCAACAAATAGCTTTTATGCTTCACACATTGTAAATGGTGCTGGCTTTGGTGGTATAGTTTGTTTTAACAACAATAATCTTTATAACAAAGCAAAACTACTTCGTGGTTGGGGCAGGTCATCAGCCATCTTTAATGAATCCGAACGTGTAGAAGATAGATTTAATGTAAAAATTTCTGGTATTCAATATGATAAAAAATATATATTTTCTGGATTAGGTTATAATTTTTTACCTTCTGAAATTTCTGCAGCTTTTGCACTAGAGCAATTAAAAAAATTAAAAAATAATATAATAGTTAGAAGAAAAAATTTCAATTATTTACTTAAATTTTTTTCAAAATATAACAACTATTTTAAACTTCCTGAAACTTTTAAAAATGTAGAAACTCCCTGGCTAGCTTTTCCATTAGTAATTAAGAAAAATAAAAAATTTAATAGAATGCAATTACAAATTTTTTTTGAAAGAAACAATATTCAAACTAGAACAATTTTTACGGGAAATATTTTGCGACAACCACTTATGAAAAATTTAAAATACAAAAAACATCCAAATTCTGAGAAAATTGCTGATGATGTTATGAAAAATGGTATTTTAATTGGATGTCATCAAGGGCTTAAAATAAGTGATTTAATTTATATTTTTTCAATATTTAAAAAATTTGTTAAAATAAAGAAACTATAAATGAAAATTATCAAAACTAAAATTAAAGATTTATTAATTCTAAAAACTAATATTTATAAGGATAAAAGAGGTTTCTTTAAAGAAGTTTTTAGAAAAAAAATTCTTAATAAAAAATTTATATTTGACTGTTTATCATATTCAAAAAAAAACATTTTAAGAGGTCTTCATATGCAGTTAAAAAAGCCTCAAGCAAAACTAATTACTGTTGTACGTGGAAAAATTTTAGATGTTGTAGTAGATCTTAGAAAAAATTCTAAAACATTTGGCAAAACATTTAAAATTGAAATATCTGAAAATTCTAACTTTTCACTTTTTATACCTGAAGGTTTTGCTCATGGCTTTCTCTGCTTATCAAGAGAATGCATGATATATTATAGATGCAGCAACTACAGAAATAAAAACAGTGAAAAAACAGTACAATGGAATGATAAAAAACTAAAAATTAAATGGCCTATAAAAAAACCAATTTTATCTCCTAAAGATAAGATCGGATTAACTTTTGATGAAATAAGAAATTTAATCTAAATTTTAAAATTATATTGTGAAAGAAAAATTAATGATCAATAATAATCTACAAGTATATAAGAATTTAAAAATAATAGTTACAGGATCTACTGGCTTTAAAGGCGCATGGTTATGTTTTTGGCTAAATTTACTTGATGCCAAAGTCATCGGAATGGCTTTGAAACCAGAGAAAGGTTCTATACTTTTTGATAAATTGTCTCTTTCAAAGAAAATAAAACAAATTTATTTAGATATAAATAATTTTAAAAAGCTAAATCAGATAATTAAAAAAGAAAAACCTGATATAATTTTTCATTTAGCTGCACAATCAGTTGTTTCCGAAAGTTATATCAATCCAATAAGTACAATGAGGACTAATGTCATTGGTAGTGCTAATATTCTGGAGTCAGTTAGATTAAATAAAGTTAAAAATCTTATCTATATTACATCTGACAAATGCTATTTAAACGATGGTAGAAAAACAACTTATTCTGAAGACGATACTTTAGGTGGTGAAGACTTGTACTCTGCATCTAAAGCCTGTGCTGAATTAACTTTTGAAGCTTATTATAAAAGTTTTTTATTAAAAGGTAAAAAATTATCTTTCACAACTACAAGAGCCGGTAATGTAGTTGGAGGAGGTGACATGAAAAAAGATAGAATAGTTCCCGATGTTATAAAATCACTAAAAAATAGAACACCATTAATTATCCGTAGTCCAGATGCCACAAGACCTTGGCAGCATGTTTTAGAGCCAATATCTGGATATTTAAGACTTGGTGAATTATTAATTAATAAAAAACTTTCAACCTCTCTAAAGCCTAATTGGAACTTTGGTCCAAACCCAATAAATTGCAAACCAGTATTACAAGTAGTAAAAGAAATAATAACTTGTTGGGGTGAAGAAAAAAAAATAAATGTAATTAAAAGTAAAAAATTTAAAGAAGCAAAACTACTAATGATAAGCAATAATAAAGCAAAAAAAGAACTAAATTGGAGTCCTACTTTAAACTTTAAAGAAACTATAAAAATCACCGTGGAATGGTATAAAAATTGTTTTTATGAAAATAAAATTGAGGAAATCACAAGAAAACAAATTGAATATTTTTAAAAAAAATAAAATTATTTTATAAATGAAAAAAAAATGCAGAATTTGTGACAATAAACTAATTTCCATATTAAATTTTAAAAAAGTTGCATTATCTGGTGGCTGTCTTAAAAAAAATAAAATTCAAAAAGAGAAAAAATATCCATTATCAATAGGGGTTTGTAAAAAATGTAAGCATTTACAAATTCAAAATATAGTAAATCCAAAGAAACTTTTTAATTACTATGAATGGGAAACCAGTGTCTCAAAAAGCAATATTTATTTAATTTCAAGTTTATTAAAAAATTTAAATAAAAATTTTAATTTAGGTAATAAAAGTAAAGTTTTTGAAATTGCTAGTAATGATGGAAGCTTATTAAAAGAAACAAAAAACAAATACAAAAGCTTTGTGCTTGGTATTGATCCAGCAAAGAATCTACTAAAAGTTTCAAAAAAAAATGAAATAAAAACAATAGTTGATTTCTTTTCCTATAAAAAATCAAAAAAAATAAAGAATGAATATGGTTTTTTTGATTTTTGTATAGCTAGAAATGTAATAGCTCACACCGCTAATCCAAATGATATTTTTAAAGGTGTTAGCAATCTAATGAATAATAAAAGCATATTTGTTATTGAGGTGCCACACTTAGAAAGCATATATAAAGATAATCAATATGATAACATGTTTCATGAACATATTGGATTTCATTCTATACAGTCAATAGAAGATCTTTGTATCAAAAATGACTTAAAAATTGTAAATGTTGAAAAAATTGATTCCCAAGGTGGTTCTATTAGGTGCTACATTTCAAAAAAAATATCAAAAGCAAAAAAAGATAATAAAGTAAAATTATTTTTATACAAAGAAAGGAAAATAGGTCTTTTCAAGCTAAAAACATGGATAGATTTTTCAAAAAAAGTAAATAAACATAAAAAAAAATTAAATAACTTCTTAAAAAAACTTAAGGAAAAGCAAAATAATATTGCTGCATACGGAGCTTCTGGAAAAGGTCATCTCTTACTACAAGTTTGTGAAATTGGTAATAACTATTTAGACAATGTTTACGATAAAAGTAAATTCAAAAAGGGAAAATATACACCTGGCACACATATTAAGATAATTGATCCAAAATATATTGATGCTAAGAAAACTGACTATCTATTACTGTTATCGTGGAATTTAGCAAAAGAAATTGCGAAGCAAGAAAAAAAATATTTAAAAGATAATGGAAAAATAATTGTCCCATTTCCAAATCCTCATATACTTAAATAAAAGATTTAAAACAATTTTCTAATTCATCTATAGATAAATCAATATCTCCTTCATTTTTTTTATTTTCATCAACTTCTTTGGTTCGAATTAATCTGTATTCTAGATTGTTAATAAAAGATATTCTTTCCAATACAGATTGGGTGTGGGTTATAGGTTTTATCTCTATAACTTTTGTTTTTGGTTCACAAAATATTAAATTCATCAAGCCAGCTCCATGCGCACCAACAATAATTTCCGCATTCTTAAATAGATATATTGTTTCTAAAAAAGTTAATTTGGTAAGTTGATATTTTATAAAACCTTTTTTTGTTAAATAATTGTTTATTTCTTTTTCATTTTGTAATTGACAATGCTTAGATAATGAATCAGTTCTATCAATAAATATTTTTTTTTTTGAGTCAAATTTTTTTGCATGTGGTAAGAATGTGTTCCTTAACCACTCTATAACCCAAGTTGGTTGAAATTTAAATTGCTCTAGAATAAATCCTTTGTAATAACTCGGATGATCTACTACTATAAGTTCATCTGCTTGTATATGCCTGTATCTTTCACTGTCAATTATTTGATTATTTTTAATATTTAGAATTGAAAGAGTCTCCTTATGAAAATTATTTAAATTTGGAGTATAAAAATAATTGATATTTTCTATAGGAAAGTGTTCAGAACATAGTTTTATTTTTGGAAGCATTTCTATTAGCCAATGACCATAATTATTTCCACTTGCACCTTGTACTATTGATAAAACTTTACCTTTAAATTTTTTTTTAATTGCTGGTGTGCCCTTTGTCAAAACTGTATTCTTTGATGGATCTTTAAGTTCTCCATGAATTTGTTGGTACGAAATTTTACCGACTAAATCATTTTTACATAATATTGCAACATGGTTAACATAATCGGTATAAACTCTACCATTTTTAATTTTGTATACATAATAATCTCTAACGCCATCAATATCGGACTTAATATTTAAAATTTTTTTTCTTTCTAAAAGCTTTATACTATTTAAATCTAAATTAAGTTTAATATTTCCATAAAATATTTTAAATAAAAGCTGAAAAAATTTTTTAAAACATTTTTGTAAAAATTTTTTTATCTTCATATGTAATATTAGTAATTTATATTAATTTATTTTTATCTAATAATTTTTTAAATTTAAAAAATGCCAAAATCTTTGAAAAATAATATGTGCTTTTGATTAATTTAAATAATATTAAGTTTATTAAAAACTTAATTAGATAATTAGGAATTTTTTTTTTTAATTTAAAAAAAATATCATAATGTTTTTTTATTTTAAAAAAATAGTAAAGTTCATCGAAAGTAAAATTAAATTCTCTTATAAAAATTTTCTTTAATGGATTTCTTACTTTAATATGGCCATGAGCATGTTGAACTTTTGCATTAAAAACCTGAATAATCGATTTTTTTCTATTTATAATTCTTCTACAAAGTTCAGAATCTAAGTAGTATAGAAAAAAAATTTCATCGTATAAACCAATTTCAATGATATCTTTTTTTTTAAATAAAATGATTGATCCTAAAACAGTTTCAACGCATACATCGCCTTCTAAATTCAAAATATCATTTTTACCATTTTTTTCTGGCAAGCATCCTGAATTATAACTCAACTTTGATTCTTTATCATAATAAGTGGGTGATGCTATAAAGCAGTTTTTATACTTTTTGTGTGATTCTAAGAGTATAAATATATCTTTATTTGAAATTAGACCGTCAGCCTGAAACATTAAAATATATTCAGTATCACATTGTTTGATTGCTTGATTAGCTGCTTTTGCATATCCATAATTTTTTTTATTTAAAATATATTTATATATTTTAAATTTTTTTTCGATCTTGTTTTTAAGAGAAACATTTCCTGCATTATCTACAATAATTATTTTAAAATTTTTAATATTTTCTAAACATTGAAATACAAGATTTGCTTTTTCCTCATAAAGCACGATTATAATTGTTAATTCATTGATTAAAGTATTCATTTTTGTATTAATTTTAGAACTCCAAAAATAGTTTGAACAATTTGTCTTTTTTTTAAAAAAATTGGTTTTCTAACTCCCTAATTTATGCCTAAAAATTTATCATTACAAATAATCCCACTTTCATTTTTAAACTATTTTTGGAATAGGAGTATGAGTAATAAATTTTCCACCATTTTTTATGTATCGCCTTTCTTTTTTGAATATTTCTTCTTTAAAATTCCATGCACCTAAAAAAACGTAATCAGCTCTATTCAACAAATGTTTACTATAGCGTTTAATGAATATATGAGTTCCAGGCATATATTTTCCAGTTTTATTTGGTGTAGTGTCTAGGAAATACTCTAGAGTTTCATTTTTGATGTTACAATAATTTAAAACTGTGCTTGACTTAGCTGTTGCTCCATAACCAATAATTTTTTTGTTTTTTTTTCTTAACTTTAATAAAATTTGTTTTAATTTCTTTTTAGAACTTTCTACTTTATTTTTAAATTTAATATATGTGGTATATTTATTGATTCCGTATTTTAATTCTTGATTTAACTGTATTTTTACTTTTTTATTCACATCAAATTTTTTATTTGAAACTTTCTTAATATAATATCTTAATGAGCCTCCATGAGTATCTAATTTTTCAATATTAAAAACTTCTAGTTTATATTTTTTAATCAAATGACTAATTGATAATAAAGAAAAAACATAAATATGTTCATTATAAAATTGGTCATAGGATACATTTTGTAAGCATTTTATGAGAGATGGATCTTCTATTATTAATATTCCATCATCAGATAAAACATGAACTATTGATCTAAAAACTGAATTTAGATCATTAATATGGCTTAAAGTATTACCAGAATAAATTAGGTCAATTTTTTTTATTTTTGATTTTATTTTTTTTGCTAATTGCATATTCCAAAAATTTGCATAAGTTTTATATCCCATTTTCTTTGTAATTTTTGCTAAATTTTTACAAGGTTCTACACAAATAACTTTTTTTTTACTAAAATTTCTTATTAAAGAACCATCGTTACTACCTATTTCTAATATAGAAGTAGGGTTATAAATATTAATTAAATTTTTTGCCAATTTTTTAAATGACAATGTCATTGTTTGAGACATTGAAGACCTATATGGATAGTTATCATCAAACATCTTTTTTGAGGGTACTGTGTTCAAAATAGATACAAGTTTTGTTTTTAAGTTAAACCCCACTTCTAAGTGATAAAATAGCTCTTTATTTTTTTTAATTAAATCTTTTTTTGTTAAATATTTATTTGCAAGAGGTTGCATTCCTAGGTCTAAGAATTTTTTGATCATTTAAATTTTTAAAAGTATTTTATTAATATTTTTAATTATATTTTCAATTTCATCATTTTTAATACTAGGATAAATAGGTAAAGAAAATATCATTTTTGATTTTTTTTCTGTTGCCGTTAAATGATTGAAATTGTCATATTTATAATTTTTATAAGCTCCCATCTTATGAATTGGATATGGATAGTGAATAGCTAAATTTATTTTTTTTGACCTCATTTTTTTTAAAATTAAGTCTCTTTTTGGATGGCTAACTACAAACATATTAAATACATGAAAGTTACTTTTATTAACTAAGGGTAGCTCAATATCTAAATTTTTTAACCCTGTAAAATATTTTTTAGCAATTAATCTTCTTCTTTTAATAAAAAAACTAATATTTTTAAGTTTTAAGTTGAGAATTGAACATTGAGTTTCATCTAGTCTTGAATTGGTTCCATGTTCAATTGAATAATATTTATTTTTCCACTTTTTATTTATTCCTAATGTATCTATTCCATAAAATCTAAAACGGTGCATTTTTTCATATAATTTTTTATTGTTAGTAGTTAGAAAACCACCATCTCCATAGGCTCCAAGGATTTTAGTAGGATAAAAAGAATGACAGCCAATATCACCTAAAATACCGGCTTTTTTACCTTTATACATTGCTCCAGTTGATTGAGCACAATCTTCAATAACCTTAAGTTTATATTTTTTTGCAATATTAGAGATTTTATCCATATCACAAGTTTGACCAAACAGATGTACCGGAATAATTGCTTTAGTTTTCTTATTTATTAAAGTTGAAATTTTATTTACATCAATTAAATAATCTTTTCCAATATCGGCAAATTTAACACTTGCCCCTGTGTTTATTATAGCTGCAACAGTAGGAATGGCAGTATTTGATACAGTGATTACTTCGTCGTTTTTCCCAATATTGAGACATTTAAGTGCGATAAATAATGCATCTGTGCCACTCGAAACACCTAATCCATATTTTGATTTATTAAATTTACAAAAATTTTTTTCAAATTTTTTTAATTCATTTCCAAAAAGTAATGTGCCACTTTGAAAAACTTTATCAACCGAACTTAAAATATTTTTTTTTTGATTTTTATATTCACGTAAATAATTCCAGTATTGTATCATCTTAAAATTTTTTTCATTTTATTTATGTTAAGTGAAGAATTCATTGGCATACCAATTTTATTATTTTTTTTCAATTTTTTGCTAATTATTGATTTATCATCTTTTCTTGCAAAATCATAAATAGACATCGAAGGACCACCAATGTTAATTATTCCTTTTTTGTTAATAAATTTAAATAATATTTTTGCAACAACTTCATGATGCATAAAACTAGTTTTGACATTAGAAAAAGCTTCTTTATGAATAAATGGTTTTTCTGTCATGCAAACTCTTAATATCAATGAATTATTATAAAGATGTACTGAAGACTCA
>Ga0315339_1001665_pt1 | contig 18913 bp, 17 predicted proteins | sample ASW17metaG_FD_204514 | JGI IMG/M metagenome (GOLD analysis project Ga0315339, IMG submission 204514) | Ammonia-oxidizing marine archaeal communities from Pacific Ocean, United States - ASW #17 | ecosystem: Environmental > Aquatic > Marine > Oceanic | place: USA: California | collected 2016-12-05
CCAAACGACGCCGACCAGCGCTACTGAAATGAACAGGACAGGCAAGGCAAGTTGTCGCAAGATATAGCGCGTTAGGCGGCTCATAGGCACATCATACCTGATGACGATGAACTTGGCATATTTCCTTTGTTTAGGTGGCGGGCGCAAAAGCTCTCGAGCCACACAATGAAATCCAAACGGCCATCTGGCGTCGGTTCAACACGTGATCAGTCCACTTTGGCGGTGAGACTCATTTGGCTGAGAGGGGTTCATTTCTGATGCTTGCCAGCTAATATGTCCGCGCATGCCAACATCACTGGTGCATTCCTCTGGATGCGAGTGATCTCAGGTTTCAAGCTGCTTCATCTCTTTCCTCTTAGCGAGACGAAATTCATGCGCATCTCATTTGGAAATATTTCAACATCACGCCGTGGGGTTCTGGTGGTCACGGCGACCTCAGACGGGGAGCTGTCGCGGACGGGATCGGCAGTCGATAAGTCGATGGGAGGAGCAATCCAACGAGCCATGGGAACGGGTCGATTCTCGGGCAAGAAGGGCCAGTTCCTGGAATTTTTAGCGCCTGCCGGCCTGAAATGCAGCCGGGTCCTTGTCGTCGGATTGGGTAACCCGGTTGACGTCGCGAACCTCACCATGGAGGAAGCCGGGGGCGCCGTGATCGGACGTCTAGCCATCAGTGGCGAATCAGATGTGTCGGTGGCAATCGATCCGATTAAGGGTTCGAAAATCGACGCGGCCGGGGCTGCGGCGCGCTTCGCCTATGGTGCGTATCTGGGCAGCTACAGGTTCGATCGATATCGCACCAAACTTGAGGAAGATAAGAAGCCGAGCCTCAAAACCCTTGCGATGATGTCGCGCGATACTGTCGGCGCCAAGAAAGCATATGCGCCGCTGGGTGGCATTGCGTCCGGCATCTGCATGGCGCGCGATCTCGCAAGCGAACCGCCGAACATCAAGTACGCTGCCACGATCGCCGAAGATGCGCGCGGACTGCGCAAGCTCGGCGTAAAAGTGGAGGTAATCGGCGAGCGGCGCATGCAACAAATGGGTATGGGAGCACTCTTAGGTGTCAATCAGGGGAGCGTTCGTGAGCCGCAGCTTTTGGTGATGCAGTGGAACGGCGCACCTCAGCGAGCCAAGCAGCGCCCGGTCGCTTTCGTCGGTAAAGGCGTAACCTTCGACACCGGAGGTATTTCGCTAAAGCCCTCGGGTGGTATGGAGGACATGAAGTGGGATATGGCCGGCGCGGGTGCAGTGATTGGCGCCATGCGTGCCATCGCGGCCCGTAAGGCCAAGGCGAATGTCGTCGGGGTTTGTGGTTTGGTTGAGAACATGCCCTCCGGTAACGCGCAACGTCCTGGCGATGTTGTGAAATCAATGTCGGGGCAAACCATCGAAGTTATCAACACGGATGCCGAGGGCCGTTTGGTTCTGGCCGATGCGCTTTGGTATACGCAGAAGCGATTTCGGCCCCAGGCCATGATCGATCTCGCGACGTTGACCGGGGCCATTATCGTTTCCTTGGGTCACGTTCATGCCGGTCTGTTCTCGGATAATGACGAATTGGCGAATGCGCTGAGCGCGGCGGGGACCGCGGAAGGGGAGCATGTCTGGCGGCTTCCGATAGGTGATCAGTATGACAAGGACATAAATTCTGATATCGCCGACATGAAGAATGTCGGAGCGGGAAGAGCCGCCGGCAGCATCGCGGCAGCCCAATTTCTCAAACGCTTTGCAAACAAAGTGCCTTGGGCGCATTTGGACATCGCGGGTACGGCCTGGTCCGCCAAGGCGAAGCCAACGGTTCCCAAAGGGGGCACGGGGTACGGTGTCCGCCTGCTCAATCGGTTGATTGCCGACAACTACGAGGTCAAGTAACGTCCTGCTGATCTGTAAGGGTTAGCTAATTCGATGACGGCGATCAGTTTTTACCATCTTGAGAGCACCTCGCTGGATCGGGCTCTACCCAAGCTTCTAGAGAAAGTATTGGAGCGGGGCCATCGGGCCGTCGTATTTGCTGGATCAGAGGAGCGGGTCGAGGCCTTGAACTTGGCCCTATGGACATACGAACAGCGGGCGTTTTTGCCGCATGGCGCCGAGAGGGATGGATTCGCGGACCGTCAGCCTATTTACATCACGACGGTTGATGAAAACCCTAACGGTTCTGACGTGCTGGTGCTCGTGGACGGAACGATGTCCGAACAACTGGACTCATTTGATAGAGCGCTGGAAATGTTTGACGGCCACGACAATGATGCAGTTGAGGCCGCGCGTGCGCGTTGGCGCACGCTCAAGGATCGGGGCCATGAGCTGACATATTGGCAGCAGACACCTCAAGGGGGTTGGGAACAAAATGGATAGGTGGGCTCACACTAGGGGGTCCCGCTCTCGCTATCCGTTGCCATGGCCTCGTGCGCGATAATCCACTGGTGCTCTGCTTCGGCGATTTGTCGTTCTACCTCCGCTAGACGTTTGAGAAGCTCGGCGGGCGAGTGATCGCCGTCTTGATAGGTCGTAGATTGGCTAAGTGTTTTCTCGATATCACGCCTTTCCTCGCTCAGTGTCCCCATGAGTGATTCTGATTTCGCGATGGCGCGGCGGTAGGGTGCCAGTTGCGCACGGCGGTTGGCGCGTAGCTTGCGGGCGTCTTTCCTATCGCTGGCATTATTCTCTGCCTTTGTATTCTTTTCAGTTCCCGAATTCTTGTTGGCCCCTGAATTCTTGTCGGCCAAAGAATTCGGTGAGGGTGAATTCCGCGCTCCGCGGGAAACTTTATCAAGTGTGCGGTGTTCGTAATCGTCCAGTGTGCCGTCGAACGGTGTCACCGTTGAGTTCGCGACGATCCATAGATGATCGGCGCACAGGTCGACAATATGGCGGTCGTGCGTGATGATCAGCACCGCGCCCTCGAATTCGTTGATAGCCTGTACCAATGATTCACGGGCATTCACGTCAAGATGATTCGTCGGTTCGTCGAGGACAAGGAGCTGAGGAGCGGCGTAGCCGGCAAACGCGAGGAGCAGGCGTGCCTTTTCTCCACCCGACAGATCTTGAATCGATGTCTCGGCAGACGATTCTCCGAAACCGAACGTCCCCAGTCGGGTCCTGATATCTTTATTCAGCGCCGAGGGCATGAGCCGGCCGAGTGCGGCCAGTGGTGTTTCCTGGCCGTCCAACTCTTCCAGTTGGTGCTGGGCGAAATAGCCGACGCTGAGCTTACGGTGTGCGGTTCGTCGTCCTTGCTGAATCTCCAGACGCCCGCTTAGGAGGCGGGCAAGTGTCGATTTGCCATTGCCGTTCGCGCCCAGAAGGGCGATGCGATCGCCTGGATCCAAGCGTAGGTTGAGGTTCGATAGTATCGGGGTGTCAGCCTCATAGCCCACAGCTGCGTCTTGGAGCACCAACAGAGGAGGGGAGGCAAAATTCGGGCTAGGAAAGGTTATCGACGCGGTCTTTTGTTCAACCAATGTGGCGATGGGCTCCATGCGTGCCAACGCCTTGATACGGCTTTGCGCCTGTTTGGCCTTGGTCGCTTTGTAGCGAAAACGCTCAACGAACTTCTCGATACGTTGCCGTTGTGCGCTCTGCCGCTGGCCAAGTTTCGTTTGCCGGACGTGTTGCTCCCGATGCGTCCGTTCGAAGGTGTCGTAGGTCCCGCGATACAACTTCAGCCGACGATCTTCTAGATGCAGAATGTGATCTACCGAACAGTTGAGCAGGCTCCTGTCATGGCTCACAACAATTACAGTATTTCGATACGTCGCGAGAAAGCGCTCGAACCACAAGGTCGCCTCAAGATCGAGATGATTGGTTGGTTCATCGAGAAGAAGCAGATCTGGATTGGCGAACAGCACTGAGGCCAATGCCACGCGCATCTGCCATCCCCCGGAAAAGGTATCTAGCGGAGACTCCTGTGCCGTTTCGTCGAATCCCAGGCCGGCCAATATCGATGCAGCACGTGCGGGCGCCGTGTATGCATCGATGTCGGCAAGGCGCGTATGGACCTCCGATATTCGGCTCGGATCATCCGCCGTTTCGGCTTCGGTGAGCAAGAGGTGGCGCTCTTGATCGGCAGAAAGGACCATCTCCAACGGTGTCTGACGGCCTGTCGGTGCCTGTTGTGCGACAGACCCCAGCGAGGCCCGTTCCCAAACGCGGACAGTTCCTTTGTCGGCCTCAATCTCGCCCTGGATCAACCGAAGGAGGGTCGTTTTCCCGGTGCCGTTTCGCCCGACCAAGCCGATACGATGACCGTCGGGGACGTTGACGCTGGCGCCCTCCAAGAGGACGCGGTTGCCGATACGATATGTTACTTGGTCAATCTGAAGCATCGCTTGGAAATGTGCTCGTTCGTTCGGTCTATCTGCGCGGCGCGGTTGCGGCTGCGCAACGGTGTAGCTATAACCCGCGCCAATCGCTGATTTGAGAGGACGACACCCATGGCGCTGGAGCGCACACTATCCATCATCAAGCCCGATGCAATCCATCGGAACCTCACAGGCCGCATCATCACGAAGTTCGAAGAAGCTGGCCTTCGAGTCGTGGCTCAGAAAAGGCTGCACCTGACCCGCGATCGGGCAGAAGGCTTTTATGCCGTTCACAAGGAACGGCCATTCTTCGATTCACTTTGCGCGTTCATGTCGTCGGGTCCAGTGGTCGTCCAGGTTCTTGAAGGGGAGAACGCAATCCAGCGGAACCGTGATATCATGGGGGCAACCAATCCTGAGGAGGCGGCTGCCGGCACAATTCGCGCGGAATTTGCCGAATCAATTGAAGCGAACAGTGTTCATGGCTCTGATTCGCCGGACACTGCAGCACAGGAAATCACCTTCTTTTTCAATGAAGATGAAATTGTTGGCTAGCGCGCGCCGGACGGATTGGTCAATCCGCCTTCTGGACTGACCGCTCCCCTGATCTCGACCACGTCATTGACTACTTGAACACGCTCTTCGGCAATCCACCGGATTGCCATGGGTAGGCACTCGTGCTCAGACGCCAGAACTCTGGCAGCGAGATCCTCCGGTCGATCGTGAGGTAATACGGGAACGGTGGATTGAATAATGATGGGCCCTGAGTCCATATCTGCCCGGACAAAATGAACGGTGCAACCGCTAAACCTGGTTCCTGTGGCGATCACCCGGTCATGAACATCTAGTCCCTTAAATGCGGGCAAGAGGGATGGGTGGACGTTGATCAGACGATCGTGCCAGCGCTCGACGAAATTGTTGGTCAGCAAGCGCATGAACCCGGCGAGGCAAACTAGTTCCACGCCGGTTCCAGCGAGTACGGAGGTCAGAGCGTCCTCGAATGCCGACCGATCGACGAACGGTCGGTGGTCGATGATTTCGGTGTCCAGTCCGGCGCTTTGAGCCCGCATCAAGCCCTTTGCCTCCGGCTCGTTTGAGATGACCAGAGCGATTTCAGCTGGATAGTCAGGTTGGGCGCATGCATCGATGAGCGCTTGAAGATTACTGCCTCTTCCGGAAATCAGGACACCGATACGGAATGTCACAATCCCATATACCCGCTAATCGACACCACGGGACTATCGCCGGACCTGCGCACAATGCCGCCAATGCGAAAGACTGTGTCTCCATAATCTTCTAGGCATTTGACGGCTTCATCCTCCCGATCGGCTGAAACGACGACTGCCATGCCGATTCCCAGGTTGAATGTCTGCAGGGCATCTGAATAGGGAACATTTCCCTCCTTAACGAGCCACTGGAACACGGCGGGCACCTGCCAGCTGCTGGCATCTAGTTCCGCGCAGAGAGTGTCAGGCAGCACCCGCGCGAGATTTTCAGCCAAACCGCCGCCGGTGATATGAGCGAGCGCATGAATGAAGTCCGAACGAATGCCGGCAAGGCAAGATTTTACGTAGAGGCGCGTGGGATCGAGCAGTGCCTCGCCAAGATTGCGGCTGGAATCGAACGGTGCATCATCCATATAGCTCAGCGAGAGACTCGAAACGATCCGTCTTACGAGTGAAAAGCCGTTCGAATGCAGTCCGCTGGAGGCAAGCCCGAGAACGACGTCACCCGCTTGAATCCGATCACTGGTAAGTTGCTGGCCGCGCTCGACCGCACCGACGGCGAAGCCCGCGAGATCATAGTCGTTCGTTGCATAGACCCCAGGCATTTCAGCAGTTTCACCGCCAACCAAAGCACAGCCTGCTTCAATGCAGGCACCGGCAATGCCTTTGACTATTTCTTCGCCCGCAGCGGGGTCCAGTTTGCCGGTTGCCATGTAGTCTAAAAAGAAAAGCGGTTCGGCACCTTGGACGACAATATCATTGACGCACATCGCGACGAGATCGGTCCCGATCGTGTCGTGCCGACTTACGTCGCGTGCAATCAATAGCTTCGTGCCCACGCCATCAGTCGCGGCAACCAGTATTGGATCGTTGTATCCTGCGCTCTTCAGGTCAAAGAACGCCCCGAAGCCGCCGATTTCAACATCGCTCCCGGGTCGGCGGGTCGTCGCAGCGATGGGAGATATCCTTCGAACGAACTCATTGCTTGCGTCGATATCAACACCGGCGGCGCGATAGGTGTTCTTCGAAATTGAGCGTTGGTGGTCCTTGTTGATGGTGATTCCGTTCCCAAGTATGCTGCTGCAACGTTTGCGGAACATACTGTATCTAGGCCCGTTTGTAATGATCTTCGCCGTGGGCAATAGGGCGGTTCGAATCGCTTTTGTCTGTGTAATTCCGCACGTGGCCTATCTGGCCGAAAATTCTGCGTCTTGCGCCCAACCGATCGACTCTTTCACTGTTTCGGGAATTGCAATCGACTCGACCGCAAAAACGGCCATCGAAGCGCGCGGTGTCGCCCTTTCATCGGGGCAGCGTAAAGCCTTGGAGCGATTGATGCGGCGTCTGACATTGAGCGAGTATTTCCCACAGATACCCCGGCTGGAAGATTCAGCGATCGCATCGTTGGTTCAGAGTATCGAAATCCAGGAGGAGAAAACGTCTTCAAGACGTTACTTGGCCAACCTGACGGTGAGCTTCAAGAAAAATGAGATTAGAGCGCTGTTGCGGGGCAGCGGCATCCCTTTCAGCGAAGCACCGAGTAGGCCGCTACTCGTGCTTCCGGTTTATGAGGCGGCTGGCGCCCGCAATTTGTGGGATGATCCCAATCCTTGGTGGGCCGCTTGGCAAGCCCGTGCCGAGCACGAGTCCGTCGTCCCGTTTATTGTGCCGGTCGGCGATTTGACGGACGTCGCCACGATTGGCGCGCAGCAAGCTCTGGCTGGTGCAGTTAAGCCACTTGCAGCGCTCGCAAAGAGATATGACGTGGAAGACGTATTGGTTGTCCACGCCGTGCTGCGTCAGGATCTCGCCGCGGGCATTCCACGCCTCGCCGTGACGATGCATCGCCATGGATCAGGGGGAAGTTCAGTTGTTGTCGAGAGCTTTAGCGGTGTATCGCGCACGATGGTCGATGTTCTGCTCGAACGCGCGGCCGACGAGGTTGCTACCAAGATCGAGGAGAATTGGAAACGCTTGACGCTACTGCGCTTTGAGAACGAAGGATTGCTTAGTGCGCGTGTTCCGTTGTCGGGTGTCGGTGATTGGGTCGAGATTCGATCCAGGCTGTCACGGGCTGCAGAAATCAGCAGAGTTGAAATCCTTGAAATCAATCGTGAGGCCGCTCAGGTCGTGTTGCATTATTTTGGATCGCCACACCAACTCGCGGTAACTCTGGCGCAGCGCGCCCTCGACCTGGTGGAGGAAGAAGGATACTGGTTCGTACGTTTGCGCGAGAAGCGCGGCGTTGCAGCAGGCGGCAACCGGGCGGGGGTCGAGTGAATTTTCCGAATGCACTGTCATTGGGGCGGCTTCTCTCCGTCCCCGTCATCGTGTGGCTGCTCTTGGTTGAAGCCTACATGCCGGCATTCTTGATATTTGTGTTGGCCGGCTTGTCGGATGCGGTGGATGGCTATGTCGCCAAGCACTTTGCCCAGCACACGGAAATTGGACGATTTCTCGATCCGATCGCAGATAAGACTCTACTTGTGGCGATATACATCACACTCGGGCATCAGGAAATTCTACCCGTTTGGCTGGTCATCTTGGTGGTTTCTCGAGATTTGTTGATCGTTGGTGGCGCGCTTCTGGCCTACACCATGTCACAAACCTTGCGACCGACGCCGTTGCTGATCAGTAAAGTGAATACGGCGCTGCAAATTGCGTTGGCGGCTACCGTTTTGGGTGATATTGCGTTCGACGTCGGTGCCGGGGCTGTCGTGATGGTTTTGGTGTATGCGGTGGCGGCGAGCACCATATTGTCTGGCGCCCAATACGTCGGGAATTGGATGCGCGACAGCGGCGCGGAGGAAGCCGGGTGAGCCGGCGTGATCAGATACTGAGCTGGGGCGCGGCCCTTCTCGTTTGTATCTTCGCATTCTATTTGCTTCGGGCAATGTTGCTGCCCTTTGTCGTCGGCTTTGCTGTTGCATACCTGCTCGACCCGGCTGCTGATCGACTGGAGGCGGTTGGGTTATCCCGGACCTTCGCCACGGCCGTAATCACTGGCGCATTCTTTCTCCTTGTCGTCGTCTTGTTGCTGGTCCTTTATCCTTTGCTTGAAAAGCAAACAGTGGGCTTTTTGGCACGCGTGCCCGACTATGCCGAGCGCATTCGCGGGCTGACGCTTCCGCTAATAGAAGGCAGAATTCCGGGCTTCGACACGCAAGACCTGGAGCAAATGCGCGGGTTCGCGACGGTTTTCGCGAAGCAATCCGTGACATGGCTGGTCGATGCCTTTGCCAACGTGTGGCGCGGCGGCGTTGCGCTGTTCAACTTTCTATCGCTCATTTTCGTCACGCCAGTCGTCGCCTTCTACCTCGTTCGTGACTGGGACCGGATTGTTGAAAATGTTGACGGGTTACTGCCACGCGGCAGCGCCGACGTTATCCGTACCCAGATGAGTCTCGTAGACGACGCTCTCTCTGGATTCATCCGCGGTCAGGGATCGGTTGCCCTCATCCTCGGCATCATCTTCGCGGTCGGATGGTCCGTGGTGGGGCTCGAGTTTGGATTGCTGATCGGGCTGGGAGCAGGGTTGCTGGCATTCATCCCCTATGTGGGCTCGATTATTGGATTTGGAACGGCGTTCGTCGTGGCCTTGGTCCAATTTGGGTTCGATCCACTTCCCCTCGGTCTCATCACGATGGTCTTTTTGATTGGCCAAACGTTGGACGGACTGTTTCTTACGCCACATCTCGTCGGTGGCCGTATCGGGTTGCATCCGGCTTGGGTCATGTTCGCGCTTATGGCGGGCGGGGCGCTGTTTGGCTTGGTCGGCATACTCCTGGCGGTGCCTGCGGCGGCGGTCATTGCCGTTCTCGTGCGCTACGCACTTGGACGCTATCAAGGCAGTGAGCTGTATTCGGGTGTGGAGCGCGACGGGTCATGAGCCAAACACAATCTCAACTCGCGCTGGACCTCGGCCAACGAGAGGCATTCGGTCAGGAGGACTTTCTTGTCGCACCTTGCAACGAGGAAGTCGTAGCGTGGCTTGATCGTTGGCCGGATTGGCCAGGCCGCGGGCTTATCATTCACGGTCCTGCTGGGTGTGGGAAAACGCACCTTGCACACGTGTATCAGACGATTGCGGGGGCGCGAGTCGTGCAGGCCCAGATCATTGGACAAGTAGATGCCTATGCCTTGTCCGCGCATGTTGTGGTCGAAGACGTCGACTCGAGTATCGAAGAGTTAGCCTTTCTTCATCTTTACAATTCGGCAGTCGAACGGGGGGGTAGCGTTCTGATTACCAGTCAGGTACCTCCGTCGTCCTGGCAGTTTGGGCTGCCGGACCTCCAATCCCGCCTCAACGCGCTGGGATTGGGGGCGGTCGGCCTGCCCGACGACACGCTGTTAGCGGCTGTTTTGGTGAAATTGCTGGCCGATCGGCAGCTCAAGGTCGGTGAGGAAGTTGTCAGCTATTTGTTGCGCCATATGGAGCGGTCGTTCCAGGCAGCACGAGACATCGTAAGTGCGCTGGACGATGCATCTCTTGCCGTTCGGCGGGAAATCACGGTTCCGTTGGCGCGCCAACTGCTCGAACGTCACCAAGATTTGGAAAGGGAGTAATCATGGACCTCGGTATTGCTGGAAAGAAGGCGCTGGTGTGTGCCTCGAGCCGCGGACTTGGGAAGGCGTGTGCGTTTTCGCTCGCCCGTGAAGGCGCCGCCGTGACGATCACGGGACGCAACTCTGAGACACTGGAAGCAACGGCGGAGGAAATACGGCAGGCGACTGGATCGGAAGTCATTGCCGTGGTTGGTGATATAACTACTGATGAGGGAAGGAACGCTGCGCTGGCTGCGAGAGGAGATCTAGATATCCTGGTCAATAATGCCGGCGGACCGCCGCCGGGCAACTTCCGCGATTTTACGCGCGACGATTGGATCCGCGCATTGGATGCAAACATGTTGACGGGCATCGAGCTCATCAAGGCAACGGTCGATGGCATGATTGAACGTAAGTGGGGCCGCGTGGTAAACATCACGTCGGGATCGGTAAAGGCGCCCATTCCGATACTCGTATTGTCGAACGGAGCGAGGTCCGGACTGACGGGTGCTGTCGGCACCATCGCTCGTGAGGTCGCCAAACATAACGTCATGATCAACAATCTGTTGCCGGGGCCATTTGCCACCGATCGATTGATGAACACCATGGCGGCAGTGGCGAAGGAGCGGGGTATCAGTGTCGAGGAGTTGGCTGAAGAGCGTGCCAGGGAAACGCCTGCCGGCCGTTTTGGCGATCCCGCCGAATTTGGCGAAGCGTGTGCATTTCTATGCAGCAACCAGGCTGGCTACATCACGGCGCAAAGCCTTCTGATGGACGGTGGACTGAACCCCGCGCTGTTTTAACTCGGCCTCCCGACAAAAAATTCTGCGTCAGAGCCAAACCCCGGGCTTGGCGTTCAGGTAAGCCTGAGATCCTGTGACCAGACTTCGTAACGTTCGAGGCTGCGTGCGAATTCCATGTAGTCCGGGAATGGCATTAAATCATCCAGTTCGCTGGAATCATTGCCTTCAATTTGAACCAACCCTTGGCGGTCGTACGGATATTTATTCACGTCGCTCGGTCGCACGGTGATCGATGTATTTACCGACGCGATCGTGCCCGAAACTGGTGAGATGACGTCGAAGTGCTTTCGATAGGTATCCAGCCAACCGAACGGCGATCCTTTGACGATGCTATCTCCCGGTTCAGGTGAGTTAACGAACAGTACCTCGCCGAGGTCGTGCTGGCCGAAGTCGGTCAATCCAACCGTAACCAACCCGCCGTGCTCCTCGCGGAGCCAGAGATGCTCTGTGCTGTATCGAAGACCATAGGGTGACAGCGTATGGACTTTCGCGTCATCCCGTACATGCCGTTCGCAAAAAGGGGCAGACACAATGCGGGCGTCGCATCGATTGCCCCGGGCGTCGATTTCGAACAGATCGTTGTCTTGGGCGTGTGTGCGCTCGACAAATCCAAGGCCTAAACTGGCGGTTCCACCGAGCAGCTGTGGTGAAAGGGGTCCACTTGTAACGTGCCCGATCTGTTTACCGTCTTTGAGTATCGGATAGCCGTGCCGGATGGTCTGGTGCCCCTGGATCTCCAACCCCACCAGTTTACGCGTCACTCCTTTTTCCGCGACTTGGGCGAGGGCGTCGCGTCCAATGAAATCACTCTCCAGCTTGACCACCCAGTCGAGGCCGACCTCATGCGGATAGGTGCAGCTGTCCATATCATTGCCGTTGAGCAGGTAGCCTGCTTCGGTACGGGCACTTTCGCGGGCTGCAACGCCGTGCGGCAGGATTCCCAGAGGTCTACCGACGCGTATCAACTCCTGCCACACGTACGGCGCTAGATCCCGCGCGACGCAGATTTCGTAACCGCGCTCGCCGGTATAGCCCGTGCGGCTGACGATGCACTGGACTTCCATCTCTTGTGTCATGACCATCGTCTCGGTGAGCCGGTAGTAGGCTATCGCCGACAAATCGGCTTCTGCAATCTTTTGTAGTGTTTCACCGGCGTAAGGACCTTGAAGCGCGATGAGCGCCAGGTCTGTCGACAGGTTTCGCACGTCGACATCAAGGCCTTCAGCATGTTTCAAGATCCATCGGTAATCCTCGTTAGTCTTCGTGACGTTGACGACCCAAAGGAACCGCTCTTTTCCCAGGCGAAGACAGACCAAGTCGTCGATGACGTAGCCGTCGTCATTGCACATAACGGTGTAGAGAGCTTGATTGACCTGCAGACGCGCGGCGTCGTTGGTGATCAGCTTGTTGACCAGCGTGAGTGCGTCTTTGCCGGTGAACTCGATTTCTCCCATATGGGAGATGTCACAAATGCTGACCCGTTCTCTAATCGCCCGGTGCTCCTCGACATGTCCGACATATTCGACGGGCCGGGCAAACCCCTTGAGATTTATGATCCGGGCCGCAGAAGCGCTGTGGATGTCAAAGAGCGGCGTTCGTTTCATTGATGTTCATTCCAGCGACAGACGGAGATGCAGTTAGACTCGGCGAGATCTTGTCCATACCACTTCACTACATAGTTAGCACGCTGCGCCGATATCCAGGTTTGGTCCGATCTGGTTACAGAGCTCACCTAGGACATCGATGGTGATTCGCATCTCATCACCCGGTTTGAGAAATTTTGGCAGGTCTAAGCCGATTCCAACCCCTGAAGGAGTTCCCGTCGAGATAATATCGCCGGGTTGGAGCGTAATACCGGCGGAGATCGTTTCGATGAGGGTCGGAATGTCGAGAATCAGGTCTCGTGTGTTGGCGCTTTGGCGCAGTTCGTCATTGATCCAGCAGCACAATTCCAAGTTCTCGGGATCAACTTCATCAGCCGTCGTGACCTAAGGGCCCATCGGGCAGAAGCTATCTTGGGATTTTCCCAGGAACCACTGCTTGTGGTTCTTCTGCAGGTCTCGAGCGGTCACGTCGTTGATGATCATGTAACCCCAGACATGGGAATACGCGTCGGCGCGTCGGATACCACGACCAGCCGTGCCGATGATGACACCGAGCTCGGCCTCGTAGTCGACTTGCTGAGTCACACCAGGACTCCAATAACTGGTTCGCCCGTCGCGATGACGCTGGAGGGTGCTTTGGTAAAGATAATTGGTGCCTCCGGGGCGTCACCAGGGGTGGGGCCAGAACTTTGATCAAATCCGCTGGCTTGGAATTCTTTGGAATGTTCCAGGTAGTTCTTTCCAACGCACAGGATATTGCGCTCAGGAAGTGGGATCGGTGCGCAAATGGATACATCGTTGAGCGGGATGCCATCGTCAGTTGGCATCAGGAATTTCTTGATGTCGTCGAACCCGCGCACGAGATCAAGCAAATCTTCTGTGAAATCCGGGACGAGATCAGCAATCGGCCAAACCGTAGCCTGCTCCGGATCTATGATCCCGACGCGGTGACTATCATTGTGCAGGAATGTGATGAATTTCATGGGGTTTTCCGGTTGGGGGTTTCTGACTCGTACCAATCTTTACAAGAACTCTGGGCCGGCTAGGTATAGGTAGGCTACGTTGGGCGGTCATCTGCCACACCGCGTCAGCTCCGTTTGAGATTGAGGTATGTGATGTCCGGAAGATTAGAGGGTAAGCGGGTTGTAATTACTCAGGCTACCGCGTTTATGGGGCCAGCGATTACGGAGGTGTTCAGCGAAGAAGGCGCCGACGTTGTCGCTGACGATCGAGATTTGACACAGCCCGCCGCCGCCCAGCAACTGGTTGATGAGGCCGGCAAAATCGATGTACTCATCGCCAACCTGGCCGGGGTTAATCCGAAGACCGCGGTGACAGATACGACCGATGAAGATTGGTCTGAGATGTTCGACGTCATGGTGCATCCTCTGCATCGGCTCATCCGTGCCGTGATGCCGCAGATGATTGAACGTCGGCAGGGTAAAATCATCGTAATGGGTAGTGTATCCGCCCTTCGAGGTATGCCCAACTGGTCCGCCTACAGCGCCGCTCGTGGGGCTCAACTGGCGTACGTCCAGGCCGTCGGAGTCGAAGCGGCAGCCAATAATGTCCAAGTCAACGCCCTGGCCCAGGGCTTCGTCGAGAATCCAAGCTACTTTCCGCCGGAGTACGTCGAGACACCCGAACTCCAGGAACGGATGAAATCGGTCCCGGCTGGCCGACTCGCAACTGCCCGCGAAGACGCGCTGTTCGTTCTGTTTCTTGCGGGGGATGAAAGCGATTTTTTTGTGGGTCAAGTATTTCCATTTGCTGGTGGGTGGACCGTCAAAAATTAACGTGTCGGCAGTCTTGGACGTTTGGATTCAGGGTGCCGTAATATTTTGCTAGTATGTAGGTTGTTATATGACTTAAACGCGACATTCATTGACGATCTCTTGGGATCGGAAGGGCAGCGTGACGACCACCGATTCACAACATCGGGCAGAACCGGATAGCACGGCATCTCATCCTTCTTCTCAGCTTGGGGAAGATTTGGACCATTCGAGCCAGCGATTCATAAATCGTGAACTCTCATGGTTGTCCTTCAACGAACGGGTACTTGAAGAAGCTGAGAACGAAGCGCACCCGGTGTTGGAGCGATTGCGATTCCTCTCCATCTCAGCGGTCAATCTGGACGAATTTTATACCGTTCGTGTGGCCGGTATTCGAGGTCAGATTGCGGCAGGCGTCCGCGAACTCAGTCAGGACGGATTGACGCCTGACGAACAGCTCATCGAAATCAATGCCCGGGCCAACAAATTGATGGCTGATCAGGCGCGAGTATGGTCGGCGCTCATGCAACGACTCCGCGCAACGGGAATTGATGTTCTTCAGCCCGCCGATTTGACGGATGAAGATGTTGAATTCATTGGCCAGCTTTTCCTTGAGCGAATATTTCCGGTCCTGACTCCGATCGCCGTGGATCCGGCACATCCGTTTCCTTTTCTGCAGAACCGCGGCTTCGCGCTGGTTCTGCAGCTGACGCGCAGAAATGACGGGCATGTCTTGCGGGCGCTCATCCCGCTCTCTCATCAAGTCGAGCGGTTCTTCCGCCTGCCGGGAGTAGATACCCGATTCCTCTCCCTCGAAAACATCGTCCGCATGTTCGTCGGCCAGTTGTTTCCGGGTTATGACGTTCTCGGTGAAGGACTCGTTCGGGTTCTCCGCGATTCGGATATTCAAATCGAAGACGAGTCGGAAGACCTGGTCCGGTTTTATGAGTCTGCGATCAAAAGCCGCCGCCGTGGCAGCGTGACCCTTTTGCTGGTCGACTCCGGGATGCCTGACGATCTGCGCCGGTTTGTCGCGACCGAGATTGGGGCGCCGGATGATGCCGTGACGGTGGTCGATGGCATTCTGGGTCTCGGCAATACCAGTGAACTGATCTTGGAGCAACGTACCGATCTGTTGTTCACATCCTATAGCCCCCGTTACCCCGAACGGATCAGAGAAGCGGGAGGGAATCTATTCGCGGCGATTCGGGAGAAGGACTTCGTCGTCCATCATCCCTATGAAAGCTTTGACGCAGTCGTGCAATTTGTGAATCAAGCGGCCGCCGATTCTGATGTGATCGCCATTAAGCAGACGCTCTATCGCACCAGCGACGATTCCCCGATCGTCGCTGCGTTGATTGACGCGGCAGAGTCGGGCAAATCCGTGACCGCCCTCGTTGAACTCAAGGCCCGATTCGATGAGGAAGCCAATCTGCGCTGGGCTCGCAACTTGGAACGCGCCGGCGTCCAGGTAGTGTATGGATTCGTATCTCTGAAAACGCATGCCAAGGTGTCGCTCGTCGTACGGCGCGAAAAGAACGGACTCCGGACATATGTCCATCTCGGGACCGGGAACTATCATCCGGTTACGGCGAAAATTTACACCGACCTGTCATTTTTCACGTCTAATCCTGAAATCGGCCGTGATGCCGCGGATATCTTCAATTACATGACCGGTACGGCGTCGCCGCGTAACCTGGGAAAGCTGGTCAATTCACCGCAGAATCTACGCGATACGTTGATCAAGCTGGTGGAAGATGAGATCGTCTATGCGCGAGCGGGTCGACCCGCGGAAATTTGGGCGAAGATGAACTCGCTGGTCGATGGAATGATCATCGATGCGCTGTACCGGGCAAGCCAGGCTGGTGTTCAGATCGATCTCGTGGTTCGAGGCATCTGTTGCATGCGCCCGGGAGTCCCCGGATTATCGGACAACATTCGCGTCAAGAGCGTCATCGGTCGTTTTCTGGAGCATTCGCGCATTGTCTGCTTTGGGGCAGGCCACGGTTTGCCGTCGCCGGATGCCAAGGTCTTCATCTCTTCGGCCGATTGGATGCCACGCAACTTTGATTGGCGGGTGGAATTGTTGACGCCGCTCGACAATCCCACGGTTCATGAACAGGTACTCGATCAGATCATGGTCGCGAACCTAAAGGACAAGGCCCAGAGTTGGACATTGGAACCAGATGGAACGTATATGCGATCTGAACTGGACGACGATGGGTTTTCGGCTCATACGTACTTTATGACCAACCCCAGTCTTTCAGGGCGCGGCAAAGCGTTGGAAAAGTTTGCACCCAGTCCACATCTTGTCCTCGACAACAATTGACTCTTTCCCCAGCGCCGGTATTGGGGACATGCCATTTGATATAGCCGGCAGTGGGCCGCGTCAGGCCGTGATCGATATTGGATCCAATTCGGTTCGGCTGGTGGTATTCGAAGGGTTGGTTCGGGCACCTCTGCCTATATTCAACGAACGTGTCTTGTGTGGAATTGGCCGGGACCTTGCCTCATCCGGTACGCTCCACGAGGGCGGTGTCGAACTCGCGCTATCCAGCATCGAGCGTTTTGTGATGATCTCCCGAGAGATTGGGGCAGGGGAACCCGACGCGGTCGCCACGGCTGCCGTTCGGGAAGCGCGAAACGGGCTCCAATTCGTAGAGCAGGTGCGAGAACGATGCGGCCTTGAAGTCAGCGTGCTCACAGGTGTGGATGAGGCACGCCTATCCGCGTTGGGTGCAATGTCCGCCATTCCGGATGCTGATGGCGTGATGGGAGATCTCGGCGGCGGCAGCCTGGAACTGGTCGTGCTGAACGCCGGAGAAATTGGTGAGAGTGTCACGCTGCCGCTCGGGGCGTTGCGGCTCATGGGGCTAACCCCGCAACAGCAGGTCAAGGCAATTGACCAAGCAGTCGACAGCGTGCCGTGGCTGAATGATCTAAAAAATAGAACTTTTTACGCAGTCGGTGGTGCCTGGCGTTCGCTCGCGCGCATCCATATGGCGCAACGAGACTATCCGCTCCGGATTGTGCATCAATATCAATTGACACGGAGTGACGCCAAAACGCTGGCCGGCGTCATTTCAGGATTGAGTCTCGACTCGATGGTACGGATTGAAGGGGTCAACAAGCGCCGCCTTGAGTCCCTTCCGGGCGCTGCGACGGTCCTGTCCCGGCTTTTGAAGCGTATCCGTCCATCGAAAGTCGTGTTTCTCGCGGGCGGACTTCGCGAAGGATTGCTCCAGCAGCGCCTACCTGAACATGTGCGTCGTGAGAATCCGTTGATCAGTCAATGCAGGGCTTTTGCTGTTCGTACATCCCGATTCGGAGATACCGGTGATGAACTAGCGAACTGGATGGCGCCGCTATTTGACGGAGAGAGTTTCACGCACAGCCGGCTGCGGTCGGCGGCATGCTTGATATCGGATGTCGCGTGGCGCGCCCATCCGAGTTATCGCGCGTTGCAGGCGTTCGAGGAAGTTTTCCACGCCCCTTTTGTCGGTATTGACCATCCGGGTCGTGCATTTGTCGCACTCGCCCTACATGCCCGCTACATCGGCACTGCTGATGCGCCTGAAACGGCCTTTGCCCGAACGCTGATCGATTCACCGGAGGTTGGTCAGGCGAAGCTTGTTGGTGTGTGCCTTCGGCTTGGATTGACGCTCTCAGGTGGGGCGGCAGAAGTGTTGGTCAGAACAAGTCTGGAAATGAGTGACGACCACGTGATGTTGAGAATGCGACGGAAAGATGCACAGCTCTCCAGTGAGCTGATCGAACGCAGACTGGCATCCGTGGCACGGTATCTCGAATTGATGCCGAGGCTCGAATTTGAAGATGATTAGTCCGTTTTAGAGCTTGAGTCCGTGCGGATAAGCCGGATGCCGCGTGAATCAGCGCCTAGCGCAAGATCGCCGCGCTTGAGCCTCAGCGCATCTTCGCCGAAGACTTCGTGACGCCATCCCATAAGGGGGGAAATTTCTCTTCCGTCGTCTGCTGCGATGCGCTCGAGATCGTCAACGGATGCAACTAGTTTTGGAGCTACCCCGTGTTCCTCACACTTTGCTTTCAACAGTACCTTGAGGAGATCGACAATCGGGCCCTTGCCCTTTTGGGGGCGGACCCGGGCTTCAGGCTTGGGAAGTTCAGCCTCCGGTAGCGCCATAGCGGCGGTGACAATATTGATGATTGACGTCCCGTCTGCGTGATGTGCCAGCCCTTTGGGAAAATTGCGCAAGTGTTTCAAATTTTCAGTAGCTTTTGGGGGATGTGCCGAGATCTCTGATATGGCTTCGTCGCGGATAACACGATTTCGCGGAATATTTCGTGACTGAGCCTCGCGCTCACGCCACGCAGCAATTGCTTGAAGAATCGCAAGGTGACGAGGTTTTGTACTTCGAATTTTTATCCGTCGCCACGCTTCTACCGGAGAATTGATATAGGTATTGGGGTTGGTGAGTACGGCAAGTTCCTCGGCGAGCCATTGCTCTCGGCCCGACTCCTGCACCCGCTTGCGCAATTCATCATAAACGTCCCGGAGATGGATCACGTCATCTAGTGCATAGCCAACTTGGCGCTCGGTCAGGGGGCGGCGCGACCAGTCGGACAGCCGGGATGATTTATCGATGGCGTGACCGAGTAATCGCTGGACCAACGTGTCAT
>Ga0315339_1001666_pt1 | contig 18900 bp, 18 predicted proteins | sample ASW17metaG_FD_204514 | JGI IMG/M metagenome (GOLD analysis project Ga0315339, IMG submission 204514) | Ammonia-oxidizing marine archaeal communities from Pacific Ocean, United States - ASW #17 | ecosystem: Environmental > Aquatic > Marine > Oceanic | place: USA: California | collected 2016-12-05
GGCGTGACAGTCTCGAGTGTCCCTGGAATGGATGTGATTGTGAATCCGTTGAGGAGTCTCGCTGTCGCAGGAGCAGGCAGGGGCAGTGTGCCGTGCTTCGTGTGTGTCGTGCCGGTGCAGATGGGCACTGTGCCGCATGATGCCGTGGTGATCTCTGAGAGGTCGAGCGCGACTGCGGTCGCAACCACATCGGCGATGGAGTCCATGGCGCCGACCTCGTGAAAATGGACTTCGTCCGGTTCGCATCCGTGTACGTAGGCTTCTGCGAGAGCCAGGCGCTCAAAGATGTCTAGAGCTCGATGCCTGGCACGTTCGGTAAGTCGAGCCCCTTCGATCATCTGACGAATCTCCCGCCAGTGCCTTGTCGGGGGAGATTGCTCTTCGGTCACGACGAACCGAGCGCCCGATATGCCATGGCGCGTGTCACGCGTGAGTTGCAAGTCTGTGAAGGGCAGGCCTGTGTCAGCCAGGGCTGCTGCAAGAGATTCCCAGGGTACGCAGCTTTCAACAAGAGCGGCGACGGTCATATCACCCGCGATTCCACCGACGAGGTCGAGATGTAGATGCTTTGTCATCCGTGCGAGCTTCCTTCTTCACGCTCTTGAGAGATGAGCTGATCCGAGCGACTCGAGGAAGGAGTGGGGGGCTGGGAGGCGATTTCGGAGGGCACACCCAGGGGAGCGGGATGATTGATCAGTGAGGCAGCAGCAGCGGCTCCAAAGCCGTTGTCGATGTTGACCACGGTGACTCCCGCAGAGCAACTGTTCAGCATGGTCAACAGTGGGGCGACCCCGCCGAAGTTGGCGCCGTAGCCCACGCTGCAGGGGACAGCGATGACCGGGCAGGCCACGAGACCTGCAAGGACACTTGGCAACGCTCCGTCCATTCCTGCAACCGCAATGATGACGCGAGCTTTGTTCAGAAGATCAACGCGTGAGAGCAGGCGGTGCAGCCCTGCGACACCGACGTCATGAACCCGTTCCACGCGATTGCCAAAAGCTTCCGCCGTACGTGCTGCTTCTTCGGCAACGGGTAAATCCGAGGTGCCCGCGCAGGCCACCACGACCAATCCTTCGCCCGTGACTTCAAGGGGTCCATCATTCCACAGCCATGTCCGCGAGATCGAATCGTAGCCCTCGGCGTTGCCTGACTTCTCTGAGAGCGCGCCGGCGCATTGCTCGAAGGCCTCTTCGTCGAGCCGGGTGATCAGAACTGGATGGCCCCGGTGCATGAGTCGCTCTGCAATCGCCACGATCTGCGAGGGAGTCTTTCCTTGCCCGAAGATGACTTCAGGCATGCCATTGCGGAGGGGGCGATGGTGGTCGATCTGCGCGAAGCCGATGTCTTCCGACGGGAGGTCACGCAGGCTATGGAGAGCTTCTTCGGGCGAGATCGTTCCCGCAGCAAGTTGCTCAACGATGCGCTGAATGGAGGTCATGGTGTGGATGTCGGACACGTGAGGTCCTGGAGTGTACCCAGCAGCGGACCCCCAGACACCGCACTGGCGTGTAGGCGGGTCTCAGGCGGGGCCGAAGCGGATGCCTTGAGCCAGCGGCAGCTCGTCGGTGTAGTTGATGGTGCAGGTTTGTCGACGCATGTAGGCCTTCCAGGAGTCGGAGCCGGCCTCACGCCCGCCCCCGGTGTCCTTTTCGCCTCCAAAAGCGCCGCCAATTTCTGCGCCACTCGTTCCGATGTTCACATTCGCAATGCCGCAGTCACTGCCAGCATGCCCGAGGAAAGACTCCGATGACTGCACACTTGTGGTGAACACAGCACTCGACAATCCCTGAGGGACATCGTTCTGCAGAGCGATCGCATCGTCGAGGTCGTTCACGGTGACGAGGTACACAAGCGGTGCGAAGGTCTCTTCTTTGAGCAGGTGGAAATCTTTCGAAACGCGCGCGATGGTGGGTTGCATGAAGGTCCCACCTTCGCAGCCGTCGATGGTGGCCTGCTCGCCGCCCGTTAAGATCTCGCCTCCCGATTCTTTGACCGCAGCAACGGCGGCAAGCATGGCATTCACAGAGGCCTCATTGATGACAGGTCCCATGAGTGTGTCGCTCGCGAGCGGGTCTCCCATGTTTACCTGCTTGTAGGCCTGGCAGAGGCGAGTCGTGAACTCTTCTGCGATGTCCTTATGAAGCAGAACTCGACGCGTTGATGTGCAGCGTTGCCCTGCCGTACCGACAGCTCCGAAGAGGACGGCGCTCAGTGCAAGGTCCAGGTTGGCGTCATCCATGACGAGCAGTGCATTGTTGCCCCCGAGTTCCAGCAAGGACCGCCCAAGTCGTCCACCGACGACTTCACCCACTCGCTTGCCCATGCGCACCGAACCTGTTGCCGAGATGAGCGGTAGTCGGCGGTCAGCGATCATCGCTTCGCCGACCGGCTCCGCAGTTCCGCAGCAGAGGTTGAAGACTCCGCCAAATCCGGCGGGCTCCATGACTTCATTCACGATGTTCTGAACTGCAATGCCACAGAGGGGCGTGATCTCGGAGGGTTTCCAGATCATCGTGTCGCCGCAGACAGCGGCCAGGAAGGCATTCCAGGCCCAGACGGCGACGGGGAAGTTGAAGGCGCTGATAATTCCGATGGGTCCGATGGGATGCCACTGCTCGTACATGCGGTGACCGGGGCGCTCTGAGTGCATCGTGAGGCCATACAACTGGCGGGACAGGCCGACTGCGAAATCCGCGATGTCGATCATCTCCTGCACTTCTCCTTCGCCTTCAGCGCGGATCTTGCCCATTTCCATGGTGACCAGAGCGCCGAGTTCCGTCTTCTTGGCGCGCAACGCCTCGCCACACAGGCGGATGTATTCGCCGCGTTGCGGAGCCGGGAGCATGCGCCAGCGGAGGAAGGCCTCCTGCGCGGCCGCCACGCAGGCTTCGTAGTCGGCGGAATCGCCGTGGACCACACGCCCCAGGTTGGAGCCCGTTGCCGGGTTGGTGGACGAGAGAGTCTCTCCTCCTGGTGTGGCGACCCATCCTCCGGCATACACGCCGGACAGGGGTTTGTCGGTGGCTTGGATTCCGAGGCTTTGAAGGATGTCCTGCATGATGCCGAGGTCTCATGAAAAGGAGGGGCGACGATGCCGTGAGGTCGTGTCCTCTTGCCCATCGTCGAGCCCGGGAGCATACCAAGCGCCCCCCAGGTGCTGCTGAGCCGGGCCGAAGTCTTGAGACCGGCGTGGGCAGGCATTGTTTTTCCGAACTGAGACCGCCCATCGTCACACTTCAGACACGGGGGAGACCTCTCCGGTTCACAGGTGATCGCTATCGTGGGCCCTGTTATGAACGGCAACCCGCTCCGAACGCGTCTTCGGGGTGCGTCTGAGAATCATCCTGCCCATGTGCTCGAGCCTGCCTCCACTGCCTCAGTCTTCTGGCTCGCGATGGCCGATTCTCTTTGGAGCGGGTTGCCGCTCTTATATGCGCGATTTCGCCCACAGAGGGCCTTCGGCGGCAGAATGCAGCCCTTTGGCAACTCCCCGCGACAGGGGGCTTTCTTCCGAGGGCGGTCGTAGCGACACTGAGGCCATGACATCCATACGAAGCATTTTGGTCGTCGAAGACGATTCGGACATCGCAAACCTCGTCTGCATGAACCTCAAGAAGGAGGGTTACGAGGTTGTGCACGCTGGGGACGGCCGCAAAGGCATCGAGCTCTTTGATCAGGGGCTCTTCGACATGGTCATGCTGGATCTCATGCTGCCGCACGTGGACGGGATGGAGGTGTGTCGCCACATCAGAAGTTCAGAGCGCTATGTTCCCGTGATGATGGTGACGGCCAAGTCCGAAGACGCCAACAAAGTTGCAGGGCTTGAGATCGGCGCAGACGACTATGTCACGAAGCCGTTCTCGATCGCGGAGGTCCTTGCACGCGTCAAGGCGTTAGGCCGGCGTGTTGAAATGCTCACCAAGCTGTCAGACGAATCTGGTGAAAAAGCGCTCGAGTTTGGCGACATCCGCATTGAGATAGACAAGCGCATCGTCTTGCTAAATGGTGAAGATCTGAAGCTCACACAGAAAGAGTTTGAGATCATGAGGATCCTCTCTCTGACTCCAGGCCGGCCGTATTCGCGGCGCTCGCTTTGCGAGAAAGCCGGCGTTGAAAGTTTTGACGGAACGGATCGCACCATCGACACTCACATCAAGCGATTGCGTGCCAAGGTAGAGAAAGATCGCAATCGGCCGGTGTACGTGTTGACCGTCTGGGGATTTGGCTACAAGTTCACCGACAAGTTCTGTTAGCCGTGCAAAGGGCACGCTGGCTGCGTGGCTGAGCGGGTGTTCGGAAATCATTCGTGGGGCGAGTCGTGAACAAGCTAAGCGTGCGTATTGTGGCCGTGCTGGCTGCCGGGTTCGGTCTCTACGAATTCTTCGTGTGGGGCCTGCTTGGCGCCGAGAGCGCATGGCGGGAAGTCCAGAGAGGTGCCGCGGAACCCTCGGGCTGGATTCGCCCCACAGCGGCTGTTCTCGCAGGAATCTTGACGGCATGGGCCATCGATTGGTGCGTGATGCGCCGTCTCCGCCGCTTGAACCGTGATGTGCGGGAGGTGGCCGGCGGAGATCTTGCTCGGCGCCTGGGCAGTCGCGCCGAGGATGAGATGGGAGAACTCGCCGCGGGTATCAACTTGCTGGTGGATGCCCTGAGAGATAATTTTGATGAGTTGCGCACGAACGATGAGTTGCGGCGCCGCTTGGTTGCCAATGTTTCTCATGAGTTGCGGACACCTCTGACGTCGATCCAGGGTTATCTCGAGACGGCACGTAATGCGGGGCCGGTGAGTCCGGAAATCAGTTCCAATCTGGACATTTGTCATCGCGAGACTCGCCGTCTTGCAAGGCTGGTTCAGGATTTGTTCCAGCTAAGTAAGCTGGATACGCGCCAGTTGGAGTTTCACCACGAGACCATGTCGTTTGTGGAGTTGGCAGATCAGGTCGGGTTGGCCTTTGAGCAGCGCATGCTCGAAAAAGAGATCACTTTCCAAACCAGCTTGCCCGATGACGCCTTGTATGTCGTCGGTGACGGAAACCGCCTCGGGCAGGTCATCACGAATTTGCTGGGCAATGCCATCGTCTTCACAGATCGCGGCGGAAGCATCACCCTTGAGTGTGTGCAAGAGGGATCTCAAGTCATCTGTCGTGTGATTGATACGGGCGTTGGTATTGCGAGCAAGGATTTGCCGCATATCTTTGACAGCTTCTTTCACCTTGAGAAATCGGGTTCGCGTAACCTTGGAGGAACCGGCTTGGGCCTGGCGATATGCAAGGCCATCGTCGACGCCCATGGAGGCACGCTGCAGGTGGAAAGCCGGCAAGGAGACGGAACCACCTTCTGGTTCAGCCTGGATGCTGCTGCTGAGCCTGAGCTTGTTGAGCCGGCCGATTAAAGCCCGGCCTTGAGCCCTCAGTGGGTCCAGAGGGTTGTCAGGGCGAACACGCCGAGGCCTGCGAGGAGGCCCGTGACCCGGGCCCCGCGTTGTTCACGCCCGTGGAAGACCTCGGGAAGCAGGTTGTAGACCGCGACGTAGAGAAAGGTGCCCGCAGCGAGCCCCTCGAGGAGTGGCGCCCAGGAGACGGTATGGCTTCCGATTCCTTGAAGATGGCTTCCGACGAAGAGTCCAGCAGGAGACGCGATGCTGAAGATCCCAATGAAGGCCCAGGCTCGCCGAAGGGGAAGGTCGGCAAGGCGCATCACGGTGGCCAGTGAGAAGCCTTCAGCTGTTTTGTGAATGGCGATGGCGAGGATCAATGGCTTCAGCGCGTCGGGGCGTTCCGCCAGAGTGGAGAGCCCGAGGCCCACAACGAACGCATGCGTTGTCAGTCCGAAGAGGGTTCCTAGCCAGACAACCAGGTGCCCGCCCTTGTCTGCGACGCGTGTTCGCAGCCAGATGTGCTCAAGGAAGAACAGCAGAAGCATTCCAACCAGAGCTGCAGCCCAGGGGAGGCGCCCGAAGGATTCTGTGCCTTCTCCAAGGGACGCCGAGAGTTCTGGTAGGAGCTCGAGGAAGAGCGCACCAAGGAACACGCCTGCTGCCAGTGAAAGCAGGACGTGAAGATTTCTATCCGACCAACTGCGCAGCAAGGGAAGCAGCGCGCCGAGCAGGGCGACGCCCGCAAGCAGAAGGCTGGCGTGGAGAAGTGAGAAATCCATGGTCGACCGATCGATCCGTTCCGTGAAGCGTGCAAAGCATAGGGATCGGAAGGGGTCGGAAGAAACAGCTCATGCTTTCTTCGCCTCCGGGGGCGTCACGGAGATGCCGGGCACGGTCACTTCGGGCTTCTGATCAGCCCAAGGACTTCACGGCAAGGAGGGCCACCCGAACCTTGTCGAACTCTTCCTGAGCAGCTGCAAGGACCGATCGAGCAGGCTGAATCTCCTTGGCGCGACCCATGGCTTCGAGCTGTCTGCAAAGCTCGGAAAGCTGGATCGCACCCAGCTGGGCACAACTGGACTTCAGGGAGTGGCCATGCTGCATGACAGGTTCTGGGTCAGAGAGATCGAGGGCATGTGCGAGTGCCATGAGTTGGGCCGGCGTGTCATCCAAAAAGATGTCGATGAGCTCGCCGAGAATGTCGGGCCTCTGGTCATCCGAGAGCATCCGGAGCTCGTCCAACCGGGATTCATCGATGGGATGGGCGGCGCCTTGAGGATTCGTGATGTTGTTCATGATGCTTCCGGAAGTGAGTTGAGGCTGCCGTTTCGATTCAGCGAAGCCTGAAAACGAACGGACAGGCTTCCTATCGACTGGGCGGGCTCGAAAACTGAAGCCCTCTTCGGATGCAGATGATTGCCACGGGACGCTCGAGCCCTCGCGGGCCAATCGCTGGCAGAATGGCCAGGTCCCCGGCCGTACCTAGGATTTTTCCCGCGGTGGGCCGTTGGAAAGCAAGATTGCGATGCCGTGGGTCGAGTCGAAGTACGACAAGATAATCTGAGCTGTTGCTGTGAGTGGAACAGCTAAGAAGGTTCCCGTGATGCCCCAGAGAGCGGCCCACACCACCACGGACAAGATGACCACCAGGGGCGAAAGATTGAGTTCGCGACCCAGAAGTCGAGGCTCAAGAAAACTACCCAGGCTGACATTCACGGTGACGTATGTCGCGGCCACGATGATCGGATCAGTCAGGCCTTCGCGAGTGGCAAGTGCAGTTGCAATGGGCAAAATGGCCGCCGCAAAACTTCCGAAGGTGGGAATGTAATTCAGCAGGTATGTCATGAAGCCGAACAGCAGCGCGTACGGCAGGTTGAGATACAGCAGCACCGAGTAGCACAGCACGGCGGTCGCGAGTGAAGTGACAGTCTTTACGCCCAGATAGCGCTGGATGCGGTGGCTGATGGAGTGAAGCGCGCCACCTGCGTCATGACCGCGCGACTCTGCCACGGCAAGGATTTTTCGTCTGAAGACAGTCTGCTCGGCGAAAATAAAGATCATGTAGAGCACGACGAGGAACAACGCGAGCATGAAGTCGCGGACCGTTCCAGCGAGATTCACCACGATCGACGTGAGGTCCAGGCCTTGAATGAAGTTGATGATGGTGTCGCCGAACCCATCGGGCAGGAGGTCGTAGCTTTGAATCCTGTCGATCAGCTGTTCTTTTAGTTGTGCGATACCGTGAGTGCCGGTGACGCCTTGTTCACCAACAAAAGCACGGACTTCCGCATAGACGAGATTGCCTCCAGTGATGAGTGCGTAGAGCAGCAATCCGAGCAGAATGATGACGGTTGCCCAGGAGGGGATGCGGTAGCGGGCCAGGGCGCGAACCACAGGTTGGAGCACGTTGCAAAGCAGAACAGCGATGACCAGTGGCTGGAGAATGGAGGCCCCGGCAATTAAGACCCAACCCACAAGTATCGTGGCGATGATCCCAACCATCGCCGTGAGCGCTCGAAATGAAGATCTGCCCGGTTTAGAACTCTGCATGCCCGGCAGTCTAGTCTCCGCGCCGTGGGTATTCTTGCACCAGGATTCGAAGGAAACCGCCGACCTCGGCCAGACGTCCTTTTTTGATGCTGGGCGGGTCTCTCGTGTGGGCCCCGAGCCCACTCCCCGTATGCTCGACCTGAGTGGCGGGCGATGACTCGCTGTCAGCACCCTTTCCGATGGGTCCCCCCTATGCGATCTCTCGTTCGCGGAGACATCGACGGTTTCTTCGGGTTGGCGCTCGACAATCTAGTCCAGCTGATCCTGATCAATAGTCTTTGTCGCTATGTCTTGGGTTTCCCAGAAGAGCTGATCTACGGGCGGATCCTGCCCGGGGTGGCTGTCTCACTCTTGCTCGGAAACCTCTTCTATGCGTGGCAGGCTCGCCGTTTGGCCCGGGCGGAAGGCCGGACCGATGTGTGCGCGCTGCCTTATGGCATCAACACGGCCTCCTTGTTCGCCTATGTTTTTCTGGTGATGCTTCCCGCCAAGTTACTGGCGGAGGCTGCAGGTGCCGCCGATCCGAGTCGCGTGGCGTGGCAAGCGGGCCTGGTGGCCTGCATGGGCTCGGGGTTGATCGAGTTTCTCGGATCATTCGTTGCTGACCGCCTGCGACGTTTCACACCGCGCGCCGCCTTGTTGTCGACGTTGGCCGGTATTGCCATCTCGTTCATCACGCTGTCTTTTTTCTTGCGCGCCTACGCGCGGCCCGTTGTGGGTCTCGCAACTTTCGGCATTGTGCTTCTGACGTATTTTGGCGGCGTTAAATTTCGGTGGGGATTGCCGGGTGGGCTGGTCGCAGTTGGGGTTGGCGTCGCGTTGGCGTTTGCGACTGGCATTGCACCCGTTGGCGAGGCGCCTTCAGGAGGCTTGGGGTTCTATCCGCCGAAGCTGGCCCTGTCCGACCTGCTCGAGGGGTTGAGTGGTGGCGTGTTGATTGCCTACCTGGGCGTCATCTTGCCCATGGGGCTGTTTAATCTTCTCGGTTCGCTGCAGAACATCGAGTCTGCAGAGGCAGGTGGAGACACGTTTCCAGCTGCTCCCTCGCTGGCCATGAATGGCGTTGGGTCGATGGTTGCGGCGCTCTTCGGCTCGTGTTTTCCAACCACGATCTACATTGGGCACCCGGGTTGGAAAGCGATGGGAGCGCGTTCGGCTTACTCCGTGCTGAACGGAGCTTTCTTCACGGTGATCTGCCTCACGGGGTTGATGACGCATGTGGTGTACGCCGTGCCCGTAGACGCGGGTATGGCCATTGTGCTCTGGATTGGCATCGTGATCACGGCGCAGGCGTTTTCCGCCACGCCGCGGAGTCATGCGCCGGCCGTGGTCATTGGATTGCTACCGGGCATCGCTGCATGGGCCACGATGCTGATCAAGACCGCGTTGCGTGTTGCCGGCTACGGCTCTCAAGGCGGCCCCTCGTTCAGCGAGCAGATGATTACGGCATTCCAGGCAAGTGATGTCTGGTTGGCTGGTGCGTTTGCGATTGATAGCGGCTTTATCTTCACGTCGATGATTTTGGCTGCTCTTACGGTGTGCATTATCGAAAAGCGCTTTCGTCAAGCCGGGGGCTGGGCTTTGGTTGCTGCGTTGATCAGTTGCACAGGGCTCATGCACGGTTACGTTCTGACGAAAGGTGACGCGGTGTTGCACCTCTCGCTGCAGGCTCCGTGGAACAACTCCTGGGCGATCGGGTACCTGGCTCTCGCGGCAGTTTTGTTCGGAGCGCGATGGCTGACTGTGCCCGCAGTGTCCGGGAGAGATTGAACGTGGCCGCTACTTCTTGCTTTTGATCTTTGCGTCGGTCATGCCGAGCGGTCCGTCCTTGAGCAAAGAGCCTGAGTAGGAGTTGGGGCTGTAGATGCCTGTCAGGCTTTCGATGCCTGTCAGATTCACGGCAACGCCACGCGAAACGAAGGCCAGTGTGCCGAGACCGTCTAGTCGAGCTGAGACATCGAGCTCTTTGCCAAGGAAGCGCTTCTTGTAGCCAGGTTTGGTGGGGCCCGATTCGAAACCCTGGACGACGAGTGCGTCATGTCCAAAGAGGGGATCCTTGTCACTGCCGCCATCTTTATCGAGCAGCAAGAGGGAGGCTCGGCCCGAACCGGGTGCCCAGTTGAGTCGCGCGAGGCGTTTGAACGGAGCTCCTGGAGCCCCTGATGGAAAGGTGCGACCTTTTACGGACGTTTCGAAGACGAAGGGTGAGAAGGCAATGTCGCTTGGCGAGCCGAGATCACCACCGGCCATGGTGCGGTCCACGACACCGTCTTCGTTCATGACCAGAATCTCTCCGCTGCCAGAACTGGCCACGTAAAGGTTGTTGTCGGGGCCGAAGCTCAGAGAGGTTGGACCCCGAAGGCTTTCGGGCTCGATGAGGTCGAGCACCGCACCCGCGGCACCGATCACGACAAGTCGGTCGTTCAGATGGTCGGCCACGTAGAGCCTGCCAGTGTGTGGTGAAAACGCGAGGCCTTCGGGTCCGTCAAGTGATCCCACGCCATGCACACCGACCAGCACGCCACTGGGGTCGAACTCGAGGACCTCGTCGGTGCCATAAGAGGAAACCCAGAGGTGTCCATCTGGCGCAAACGCAAGGCCACGTGGGTCCTGAAGGCCGGTGTCGCTTCCGATGCTGTCGAGCGGCAAGCCGTCCCGACTGAACCGCAACACTTCCTGGCTCATGGAGGAGGCGACGAAGAGATCTCCATGAGGGCCGAACACCATGTCCGTGGGGCCGTTGAGCGCCGAGCCCGGGCCGACGCTCGCTCGTGGGGCTCCTCCGAGGGAATCGAAGACCAGCACCTGATCTTGGGAGAAGTCGCCCACATAGAGAGCGCCTTCGGGGCCGAAGGCCAGGCTTTGCGCCGTGATGATCCCCGTAAGTTGGGTGATGCCCGTGAGGTACGTCGGCTGCAGATTGCCATGAGTGTCAAACTCGTAGACCGAGTCGGTTCCATCTGCCACAAAGAGCCTGTTGGGCTCGAAGGGGGAGACGGGGTCGAGGAGGCCCGCCGCCACACTGAGGGCAGCCAGCGCAATCGAACAGGCAAGGAGGCGTCGGGGCATGATGAGAACGGCGTCGTGGTTTGTGGAGAGGCGGAAGGCCACAGCGTTCATCGCCTTCAGTAGAGGGAGACTTAAGCGCTGGCGGGTTACCCTGGCCGGTATGCAGGCAGCCTTCCTTGTTGTTTTCAATCGGTCTGGCCCACGAGGGGCGACATGACGTCACGTCCACCGGAATCAGCTTCTCCACAGAACTCCTTCGAGATCGTGCGTATGGATGTCGAGGGCACATCAAGCCTGGACGCGGACCCGGTGGCCGTCGAGGAACCGCTCGAGGTACGTCTCGGTGCACGCAGCCTGCTCGTCACCATGCGCACTCCCGGTGATGACGGAGACCTTGTGCGAGGTCTGCTGTTTACCGAAGGGCTTGTGCTTCGCCCAGGGGACGTGACGGCGGTGACGGCGTGTCGCGACGTGCCTGACGAGGCCCGCGGTAATGTGGTCACCGTGTCCTTGCGAGAGGGCGTGACGTTAGATGAAGAGCGCACCGCCCGCGTGGGGATGGTTTCGTCGGGTTGTGGGGTGTGCGGCAAGACCACCCTGGAGGCTATCGCCACCTTGGCCCCTCCGGTGCAGAGCGGCCCTCCCTTGTCGGCTCAGTTGCTGTTGAGCCTTCCGGAGGAACTGCGCCGTCGGCAGGCGGTGTTTGAAGCCACCGGGGGGCTGCATGCGGCTGCCCTGTTCGACAGGGAGGGGAACTTCCTGGCCTTGAAAGAAGATGTCGGCCGACACAACGCCGTGGACAAGGTGGTGGGCGAGGCTTTGCGCTTCGGACGCGTGCCCCTGGTGAACACCATCTTGATGGTTTCCGGGCGGGCTGGCTTCGAAATCGTGCAGAAGGCCCGCAAAGCTGGCATTCCTGTGGTCTGCTCCGTATCAGCGCCCTCGAGCCTGGCCGTGCGCCTTGCTCTCGATGGCAGGCAGACGCTGGTCGGCTTTCTGAGGGACGGTCGCTTCAATGTGTACGCGGGGGCTGAGCGGTTCGGTATGACTCCCGAGAAAGAGTGCGAACTGGACCGACCCGAGCCTGCTTGAGACCCTTCTAGCCGCTGTGTTTCCGGAGACGATGACCGTGTCTTTTTCGAGGCCCTTTGAGGTGATTGCTGACCCCATGTCGAGGACGTTGCCCGTGAGGCGTACTCGCCTCTCTTTGACTCTCCAGAGGGGCCGGCTTGCTCCGGCGCCTGCTTTCATGTGGGCACTCATGATTGCAGTCGGTTTGGTTGCGTGTGGGCCCAGCAGTGCAGGCGGCCGCAACATTCTGGTGATCACTGTCGACACGACGCGCGCGGATTTCGTGGGTGCTTATGGCGCCACGCTAGGCGTGACGCCCCGTCTCGATGCCTTGGCAGAGCAGGGTGTGGTTTTCGAAAACGCCTACGCGCCCATGCCGCAAACGTTGCCTTCTCACGCCACTTTATTCACGGGCCTCGAGCCCCGGCAGCACCTGGCTCTGGAGAACACCTATCAACTGGGCAGTGAGTTCCGGACGTTGGCAGAAGTCGCGCAAGAGCGTGGTTACAACACGGGCGCCTTCGTGGGGGCGCTGGTTCTGGACCAGGAGACGGGTATCCAGCAGGGATTTGAGACCTTTGATATTCCCGCGGGCCTCTGGAACGAGGCGCGTGCGGGGCACCCGCCGCAGCGTTCTGCGGAGCAGGTGACCGAGGCTGCGCTGGACTGGGCCCGAGATCTGGACTCGGACGAGCCCTACCTCTTATGGGCGCACTACTACGATCCGCATGCCGACAACGCGGCGGGATTCGAGCCTCCCCGAAGGCACCGGTCTCAGGTGAACATGAAAGAGGTGCGGAAAAAGGTGCGTCGCAGTGCTTCGCTCGCCGGGAGTCTTTCTCCGGACCAGCGGGTGGAATACTGGGCTCAGTACGCCGCAGAGATCCGCTACACCGACGAGCAGGTGGGTCGGCTGCTTGATGGGCTGGCCGAGGAAGGGCTCTTGGACAACACGCTGGTGGTCGTGGTGGGTGACCATGGCGAGGGGCTTTACGAACACGGAATCAAGGCACACGGTGTGTATCTCTGGGAGGAAATGCACCGAGTTCCGATGATCTTCGTGCATCCAGATGGCGAGTTTGCCGGTCATCGGGTCGCCGGTCGGGCCGCTCTCCGAGATATCGAGCCCACCATCAAGCAACTGGCCATGGACATCCCTTCCGCCGGAGGGGATGAGCTGGGATTAGACCTCTGGGCGCATCTCCCCTCGACCGATGGGGAAGCGGCCCGTGAGATGCCCGACCGACCGATTTTCCTGGAGCGGCCCCATTTTGACCGTGACCGGGTCCGACGCCGGATCGTCGGGGTGGATTTGACGAAGGAGAATGCCTACGGCTACCTGACCGCTGTGCTCATGGGGCGCCATAAGCTGATTCGTCACCCAGATGGGACCACGTTGCGCCTCTATGACCTGGAGGCTGATCCCCAGGAAATGACCGATATCTCAGCCTCTGAGCCGGAACTCACGGCGCGCATGGCCGGCCTGCTGGAGGCCTGGATGGAGGGGTACGCGGTGGGCGCTCCGGGGGAGGGGGTGGAGATCTCGGACGAGCGCCGCGAGACCTTGAAGGCCCTGGGCTATCTCGGTGATGGGCACTGATCCGATCGGTGACGGGGCGCCCCAGGGATCGATCGCGACTGACTTTTGGATCAGTTTTCGGAGGTTCCATTGCTTCCCCCGACCGGTCTGACTCAGCTACAGTGCCAGGGACTACATGGTCGGGCCAAAGTCTTGCTTTACTGACGGCCCACAACCGCTAGGACCGGGAGCCGTACGCGCGTGCCAGAAAACGCTCTGAACGACTATTTGCCGGTGCTCATGCTGCTCTTGTTCTGCGTGAGCTTCGCCGGGATCAATCTCCTGGCGTCGTGGGCGCTGGGCAAGCGTGCCCCGACCAATCCGGACAAGGACTCGGCTTTCGAGTGCGGCATGCAGCCGCTCGATCAGGGCCGGCAGCGTTTCAGCGTTCGTTTCTACGTGGTGGCGATGCTGTTCATCCTGTTCGATGTCGAGGTCGTTTTCCTCTATCCGTGGGCCATCAAGTACAAAGCCCTCGGCATGTTTGCTCTTGTCGAGATGCTCGTTTTCCTGGGTGTCTTGTTCATTGGCTGGCTGTATGTGGTCAAGAAGGGTGCGCTTGATTGGAATACTCAGCCGAAGCCTGGGCGGTTGAATAAATGACTGAAGCCAAGAACACGACCACGACGGAAATGGTTGTCCCCGAACAGAGTTCCGATACGGGGCTCAACGAGGAAGGTGGTTTCTTCGTCACCAAGGCAGATGCGCTGGTGAACTGGAGCCGAAAGAATTCTTTGTGGCCCTTGCCGCTTGGCTTGTCCTGCTGCGCCATCGAATTCATGGCGACAGCTGCGAGCAAATACGACATGGCGCGTTTCGGCGCGGAGGTCGCGCGCTTTAGCCCACGCCAGGCGGATCTGATGCTGGTCGCGGGAACTTGCACGTACAAGATGGCTGAGGCTGCGCGACGCGTGTACGACCAGATGGCAGAGCCCAAATGGGTGATCAGCATGGGGGCTTGTGCCAGCAGCGGCGGCATGTACCGCACATACAGCGTGGTGCAGGGAATCGACACGTTCCTTCCCGTGGATTTCTACATCTCGGGTTGTCCGCCGCGGCCTGAAAACGTGCTCAACACGATGATGAAGCTGCAAAAGAAAATCGATACCGAGAAGACGCTGCGGGCATGACCGAATCTGAAAGCCAGTACAAGAACGCAGTGCCGGCCTCCATGGTTGACCATGGTGACCCGATGGCTGCCGAGGCTGTGCACGCCGAGTTTCCGGATGTGACCCGGGTGGAAGAGTTTCGCGGTGATGTGCGGGTGCATGTTGATCCTGCGCGCGAAGTCGAGGTCATTCGCTGGGCGCGGGACCAGATCGGCTATGACCTGTTCATCGACCGGATGGGTGCCGACCGCGGCGAAGATGCTGATCCGCGTTTCGATGTGATCACTCTCGTCTACAATCTGAAGACAGACAAACGGCTGATCTTCATGGCCACACTGCCTGAAGAAGAGCCGACGACCCCGACTTTGATCGGTGTGTTTCGCGGTGCCGAATGGTTTGAGCGGGAGGCCTACGACATGTATGGAATCCGCTTTGAAGGCCACCCGGATTTGCGACGGATTCTGATGCCGGAGCACTTCCCAGACTTTCCGCTGCGACGTGAGTACCCGATGGAGGGGCGAGGAGATTTCGCTGCACCTCGGCGCGCTATCGGCGGCACCGTTGACGGTACGGACGGGAAGGTCGCGGTCCCCAGCCACCCGGGGCAGCCTGGTGAAAAACATGGTGATCCCTTTGGCCGTACACCGGGGAATCGCACATGAGCGACACACGCATGATGGATGTCGAAGTGGCCGAGGATCGGCACTCCGAAGCGATGATGATCAACATGGGGCCGCAGCATCCGTCCACGCACGGTGTCTTGCGGTTGGTGCTTGAGCTCGATGGCGAGGAGGTCGTCAGTTGCGACCCCGATGTGGGTTTCTTGCACCGAGCCAAGGAGAAGGTTGGGGAGACTTTCTCGCTGCACAAGTTCATCCCTTACACCGACCGGCTCGATTACCTGGCTCCGTTGAGCAACAACGTGGCGTATGCGCTCTCAGCCGAGAAGTTGATGGGCATCAGTTGCCCTCCGCGTGCCCAGGCGATTCGCGTGATCTGTCACGAACTCTCACGCATCTCGGCCCACCTGCTGGGGCTTGGCGCCTACGCGATGGATCTGGGGGCGATGACGATCTTCCTGTGGACATTCCGCGAACGGGAGACGATCTACTCACTGATCGAACGCATTTGTGGCGCGCGCTTTACCACGAGCTACACGCGCATCGGTGGCGTCGAGCGCGATTTGCCTGAGGACTTCTGGCCACTGCTGCAAGCCTTCGTGAAAGAGATGCCCGGGCGCGTCGACGAATACGAGGGCATGCTCAGTCGCAACAAGATCTGGATCCAACGCACGCAGGGTGTGGGTGTCATCACCAAGGAACAGGCACTGCAGTATGGGCTCACGGGCCCGAATCTCCGTGCGAGTGGCGTCGAATACGACGTGCGGAAGGCACACCCATATCTGGGTTACGAAAACTATGAGTTCGACGTGCCCATCGGCACCGAGGGCGACTGCTATGACCGCTATCTCTGCCGCATCATGGAGATGCGCGAGAGCGTGAAGATCTTGGATCAGGTGCTGAACACCATTCCCGACGGGCCCGTCATCAACCGTGAGGGCGATGCTGAGCTGAAGTCTGTGCTGCCTGACAAGCAGGCGGTGCTGACCAATATGGAGGCTCTCATCCACCAGTTCATGGTGGGGACCACGGACTTCAACATGCCCGAAGGCGAGGTGTACTTCTCTGCCGAAAACCCCAAGGGTGAGTTGGGCTTCTACATCCGAAGCGAGGGTGGCTTCAAACCGACACGACTCCGTATTCGCGGTCCGTCGTTTGCAAATCTTCAAGTGCTCACTGAGTTGGTCCCAGGGCACATGGTCAGCGATGTCATGGCCATTCTGGGGAGCATTGACTTCGTTATGGGCGAATGCGACCGCTGACGCGGTGACAGCAATCAAGGAGGCGTACTCAAGCATGTTCGCAGCGGAACTGGTGACCGAGCTCGAAGAGATCCGAGCACGCTTTCCATATCCCAAGGCCGCGATGGTCCCGGTGCTGCGGCGTTTGCAGACCGAGAAGGGCTGGCTCGACAAGGAAACTCAGGCCTGGGTGGCGGAGTTCTTGTCAGTGAACGCCATCGAGGTCCATGAGGTTGTGACTTTTTATCCGATGCTGTACGCAGATCCGGTGGGCAAGCATGTGGTGCATGTCTGTCGGACGCTTTCGTGTGAGGTCTGTGGCGGTAAGGAACTCTGGCGGCACCTTGAGAAGAAGCTGGGTGTGACGCGCGGTGAAACTTCGGCGGACGGGAAGTTCACTTTGCGTGCGGCTGAGTGCCTCGCGTCGTGTGGGACGGCCCCGGTGATGCTCATCGACAATGTTCGTCACGAGCATGTGGGGCCCGAAGAAGCCGACAAGTTGCTCGGGGGAGTCGGCTGATGAAGCTTTCCTCCGTAATCTCTGCTCGCTTCGGCAAGCCGGACAGCACGGCCTTGAAGGGCTATCGCGAAGATGGTGGTTATGCGACATGGCTGCAGGTGCTGAGTGAAAAGCGGGCACCTTCTTCTTTGATCGAAGAGGTCAAGGCCTCTGGTTTGCGTGGCCGCGGCGGCGCAGGTTTCTCCACAGGTATGAAGTGGTCTTTTGTGCCGGGAGATTCGCCCAAGCCTAAATACCTCTGTGTGAACGGAGACGAGAGTGAGCCGGGAACTTTCAAGGATCGACAGATTCTTGAGATGGACCCGCACCAACTCCTCGAGGGTGTGGGTATCGCCAGCTATGCCATTGGTGCGCACATCGCGTACATCTATCTACGTTGCGAGTTCAAAAAGGGCATTGAGACGGTCGAGGCGGCTATTCGCGAGGCCTACGACGCGGGCCTTTTCGGCAAGAACATTCAGGGCAGCGGATACGACCTCGATGTCCATCTCACGATGGGTGCTGGCGCCTACATCTGCGGCGAGGAGACCTCGCTGCTGAACAGCATCGAAGGTGTTCGCCCGTACCCGCGTAACAAGCCTCCGTTTCCAGCGGTCGAAGGTCTTTTTGCCTGCCCAACGATCGTCAACAACGTCGAGACGATCTGCAACATTCCACACATCATCAAGAATGGTGCGGCGTGGCATGCGGGGCTCGGTCACTCCGAGGACCCGGGGTCGCGTCTGTGGTGCGTGTCGGGGCATGTAGAAAAGCCCGGCGTCTACGAGATCGAGACCGGCTACAAGCTGCAGGACCTTCTTGATGGTCCGTGTGGTGGCATGCTGGGTGGTCGCAAGCTCAAAGCCGTGATACCGGGGGGGAGTTCGTCGAAGGTCCTGCTCCCCGAAGAAGTGGCGAAGGTCACCATGGACACCCCAGGCATACGAGCCATGGGGAGCTCGCTGGGTTCTGCGGGAATCATCGTGCTGGATGAAACCACCTGCATGGTGGATGCGGTTCTGAACCTGATGCGGTTCTACGCGCACGAGTCGTGTGGTCAGTGCACGCCCTGTCGCGAAGGCACTCCTTGGCTTGTGAAGATTCTCGATCGCATCGAACGAGGCGAAGGGCGTGAAGTTGATCTCGAACTGATCGAAGATCTCGCGTCGAATATCGAGGGCCGTACGGTGTGCGCCCTGGCAGATGGTGCGTGCTGGCCGCTCACGAGCATTGTCCGTAAATTCCGCCACGAGTTCGTGGCCAAGATCCCCGTCTCAGCCCGAAAGGACGTCGTCAGCGCATGATCAAGCTCACGATTGACGGCAACGAAGTCGAGGTCGAGCCAGGCACTACCCTTCTGGAAGCAGCTCGCGCACTTGGCACCGAGATTCCGCACTACTGCTATCACCAGGACATTGGGTCGGACGGGAACTGTCGCGTCTGTCTGGTGGAGGTGAACGGCAACACCGATAAGTTGGCGATTTCTTGCCAGCAGCCGTGTGGCGAGGGCATGGACGTCCAGACCGAGAGCGAGGCGGTGGTCAAAGCCCGCAAGGGCGTGATGGAGTTCTTGCTCATCAACCATCCGCTTGACTGCACGATCTGTGATCAGGCGGGCGAGTGCCCGCTGCAAGATTACAGCTACCACTATGGATCTGGTGATTCCCGCTTTGTTGAAGACAAACGCAACAAGCGGAAGAAGGTCGAGTTCTCCGACAAAGTGATGTTCGATGCCGAGCGATGCATTTTGTGCACGCGCTGCACGCGGTACTTCGAGACCGTTCGGGATAGCCGACCCATCGGCGTCGAGAACATGGGCGGCCAAAGCACCATCACATTGGG
>Ga0315339_1001667_pt1 | contig 18896 bp, 18 predicted proteins | sample ASW17metaG_FD_204514 | JGI IMG/M metagenome (GOLD analysis project Ga0315339, IMG submission 204514) | Ammonia-oxidizing marine archaeal communities from Pacific Ocean, United States - ASW #17 | ecosystem: Environmental > Aquatic > Marine > Oceanic | place: USA: California | collected 2016-12-05
GGATCGTGGACGTTGATGATTGCTCCAATGCCGCTCTGCACATGGTTGGCCGGGGAGAGGCCGATGGCGACCGGTTGGCCATCGACGGCGGGAGTGCCGGCGGCTATACCACCTTGGCCGCCCTGACATTCAAAGAAATCTTCAAGGCCGGCGCCAGCCACTACGGGGTCAGCGACCTTGAAGCCCTGGCCAAAGAGACCCACAAGTTTGAAGCGAGTTACCTGGGCGGCCTGGTCGGACCTTACCCGGAGCGCCAGGATCTTTATCACGAGCGGTCGCCCATCCACCACACAGACCGCCTTTCCTGCCCTCTGATCTTGTTCCAGGGACTGGAAGACCAGATCGTGCCGCCGAACCAAGCAGAGATGATGTACGATGCGGTGCGTGCCAAGGGCATACCCACTGCCTACATACCCTTCGAAGGGGAGCAGCACGGGTTCCGCCGGGCCGAGAACATCAAAAGGGCCCTGGAAGCCGAGCTGTATTTCTATTCCAGGGTCTTTGGCTTTGAGCTGGCGGACCAGAACGAGCCGGTCGACATCGTGAACCTGCCGGGATAGTCAATCGCGTCCGAAACCCTAAAATGCTGGAACTTAATTGTGAAAGTCCAGCATCATATACCCTGAGCAACACCAACTTTTCATTCTTTACCTTGGTGTGTCGGAGGACCAATGGAACAACCCAAGATCACAGTTTACGGAGCGCCGTGGTGCCCGGATTGCAAACAGTCGAAGCAATTCCTCGGCGAGCAGCGAGTCCGCTTCAACTGGGTGGATATTGACGAAGACGAAGAAGGCCGCAAGCGCGTCCAAGAACTGAACGACGGCAAGCAGATCATACCCACCATCATATTTGAAGACGGTTCGATACTGGCAGAGCCGTCAAATGCCGAATTGGCCGCCAAACTGGGCATCAACCCCAAGGCCAATCGACAATATTAGGACTTGGTGATTGTCGGTAGCGGGCCTGCCGGACTCACCACAGCCATGTACGCCGCCCGAGAAGGGATCGAGACCTTGGTAATCGAGAAGGGCGGTATCGGCGGCCAGGCTGAGACGACCGAGCGCATCGACAATTACCCCGGCTTTGTGGAGGGCATCGGCGGCAGTCAGCTTGCCGACCATATGCGGGCGCACGCCGAGTGGTTCGATGTTGATATACTCCCGGCCCAGACCGTGACCAAGATTGAGACTGACGGCGGCCATAAGATGCTTACCACCGAGTCAGGCGACGAATACTGCTCCAGGGCCGTGCTCCTGGCGCCGGGGACCTGTTACCGGAGGCTCGGCGTACCCGGCGAAGAGGACCTGATCGGCGCCGGCATCCATTTCTGCGCCACCTTGGACGGCCTATTCTATAAGAATCTGGAAGTCGTTGTGGTTGGCGGCGGCAACAGCGGCATCGAAGAAGGCCTGTTCTTGACCAAGTTCGCCAGCAAGGTGACTGTGGTGGAATTCATGGACCGATTGGGCGCCAGCCAGGTCCTACGGGAGAAGGCGGAGAGCCACCTCAAGATGGAGATCAAGCTGGGCAAAGCAGTCCAAGAATTCAAGGGCAATGGCCATCTGGAGTCCATAATCATCCTGGATCGGGAGAGTGGAGAGAACGAGGAGCTATTCCCGTCTGGCGCTTTCATCTTCATCGAGCTCGACCCAAACACGGACTTCGTGAAAGACATAGTCGAGACTGACAAATGGGGCTTTATCACTACCAGCGGCACCATGGAGACCAGTCTTGAGGGTGTATTCGCCGAGGGTGACGCCCGTGGCGGTAGCACCAAGCAGGTTGCCAGCGCAGTGGGCGAGGGCGCAACTGCAGCCTTGATAATCCGGAACTACCCGGAGAAAGAACAGGGGAACCACGGCTATAAAGGCGACTAGCGAGGACCAGTCAAAGCAATTTGATCGGTCCACAAAAAGAGGGGGCGTGACTACTTTGCGCCCTTTCTTTTTTGTTTGGCTGTTTGAAGTCCTTCGACAGGCTCAGGATGAGCGGGCGATGCTCTGTCCGTTCTGAGAAACGGTCTGGTGGTCGCGGCGATTGGCGCAATTGGGACACCAGCCGTAGAAGTCGACGCGCTGGCCGGTGAACTGGAAGTCTGAAGAGGACTCGAGCCGTTCCCGCAACTTGGCTACCATGCTCTGGCCGACGTTGGCATCGTGCACACTGCCGCAGCCGACACAGACCAGGTTGGCGTGGGGGGAGAGATTGGCATCGTACCGTGACTGCTTCTGGAAGGGCAATTCACGCACGATCCCGGCCTGCTCCAACACGGTCAACGTGGAGTAAACGGTGGCCAGAGTCACGTACGGGAAGAACTCTTTAACCCGCCCAAAGATCTCTTTCACCGAAGGATGATCTCCTGAATTGACCACCACTTCAGCGATGGCCAGCCGTTGAGGAGTGAGTCTGATTCCCAATGTCTTTAGCTGTAAGCCGAGTTCGTCCTGAGTAGTCACTGCACCGCTGCCTTTATCGTTATCGTAAAGTTAAATAAAAGAGTGACAGCGTCCTCCTTTCTAATAGCTGATAGCTCCTAAAGCCTTCCGCCGCCCCTGAACGTGGGGTCTTGCCGACGGTAGACCTGGATGCGGTTGCGACAGGACTCGACAACGAACACCCGGTTCTCGTCATCAACGGACACCGCCACCGGGCCCCAGAAGTCACGCTCTCGCTCTAGGCCCTGAGCGATCTCTCGCAGTTCCCACATCTCGCCGTTGCCGTCCAGCTTGTCCTTGCCCCATTTGGACATGGTGCCGTCGCCGGTGGTCAGGGTGACAAACCTGCCTGCCGGGTCGAACATCTGCATCCGCTCGTTGCCCCAGTCGGCCACATAGATCATGCCGGAGTTATCCACGGCCACGCCAGTGGGCCGGTTCATCTCGCCGGGCCCGCTTCCGGAAGTTCCGAAGGCCATCAGGAAAGCGCCGTCTTTGGTGAACTTTTGGATACGGTCATTACGCCAGTCGGCAATGTAGATGTTGCCGTCGACATCCAGGTCGATGCCCCAAGGCAAGTTGAACTCGCCGTCACCGGATCCCTGGGACCCGAAGGACGAGATGTACTCGCCGCCCTTGGTCAGCTTCTGGATTCGGTTGTTCTGGCTGTCCACTATTATCAGGTTGTCGTCGGAGTCGAAGACCATGCCTGAAGGCTTGTTGATCTCGCCGTTGCTGCTGCCTTCAGTGCCCCACTTGCCGATCCACTCCCCGTCCTTGGTGAAGATGGAGATGCGGTTCAGCCATTCGTCGGCGATGTATACATTGCCGGCTTTGTCTAGGGCCACGCTGGTTGGCCAGATGAGTGAGCCGTCTTCGGTGACTATGTCGGTCACGCCGGCGGTGTGGACACCACGGGCGAATTCGCCGACGTATTCTTCGTCGACGGTACAGATGGTGATGCGCTTGCCGTCGGGCCGGTACTCGTAGGCCCGGTTGACGACGTACATCAGGTCGTCTACGCCTCTGGCGAGGGCAACCGGATTGCGGAAACCGGGGCCGGCGAATTCGCCGCGCCCAATGCTATGACTGTATTGAAGGGATACGCCCAGCGCTTCAGTAGCCATGATTACCTCGATAAAGTATTTCGTTACGGTCTGCTTGGTCTGCTTGGTCTGCTTGGTCTGCTTGGTCTGCGGGACGGTCGATGTCTGGTTAGCGCCTACTCTGTCAGAGAATTTACTTCATGAACGCCATCTGTTCAAAGTTGCCGCCCACCACAGACTGGGCATCGATGCCGATCCACTTTTCCAGCAATGTGCTGTACAGACCGCGGAAGTCGTTGTTGAAGTGCAGGTCGCCTTCAAGCAACTTGCTCTCTTCCAGCGACGGATACTCGCCGTAGACGCCGCCCTTGACGTTGTCGCCGATGACGAAGGCGACTCCGCCAGAACCGTGGTCGGTTCCTGAGCCGTTGTCCCGTACGCGGCGGCCGAACTCGGTGAAGACCAGCAGTGTCATGTTGTCGGATGCGTTGCTCTCGGTCAGGTCGGCCTGGAAATCACGGACCGCAGCGGATACCTCACCCCAGAGGCGGGAGTGACCTACCATCTGCCCGGCGTGGGTGTCAAAGCTGTTGTAAGGGGCGGTGGTGTAGAGGAAACGGGTGCCGAACCCGGCGATGTGTGTCTGGGCGATGTTCCTCATGTACTGAGCAACCGAGTTATTCCCGTACTCTATCGTCGAGGAATACTTCTCGGGAGCGGTGCTCAGGATGTCGGCGCCCTTCAGCGCGTCCATGCCGGTGTGGGACAGATAGTCCATCACCTGACCGCGGCCCATAGCGGGTGAATACATTCGGGAGAAAATGTCCAGCGCTTCGTCGCGTTGGTCGTCTTCGATGCCGGTGAGTACGCCGTAAGTCTCCAAATTTCCAACCGAGGCTACCGGTACTCCCGGAGCAGCCAGTGAGCGGGGGAGGCCTCGGCCGAAGTTCACTCCGGTCAGGACGTTCTCGCCGGTGGGGTCGATGTCGCGTATGGCGCGGCCCAACCAGCCTTCATCGCCCACTTTCTCGGGCTCACAGGTGTGCCAGATGTCCATAGAGCGGAAGTGGGACCGGTTGGGGTTGGGGTAGCCAACGCCCAAGATGATGGCCACTTTGCCTTGGTCGAACAGGTCTTTGATGGGACCCAATGCCGGGTTGAAGCCGATGTGGTCATCGATCTTCAAAACCTGGTCTTCGGCCACTCGAACCGAAGGCCGGTGGTCGAAATAAAGAGGGTCGGCGTATGGGACGATCGTGTTCAAGGCGTCGTTGCCGCCCGAAAGCTGCAGTACGGCCAAGACCGGGTCTTTCTTGGTTGAGGTCATTATTCGTGTTCTCCTAGGTTCTAATCGGAGTTGAGATCTCAGTTGAATATTCGCGTAGGCGACCTAAGCGAATTGGTACTCCTGAGTGGCGACGATGAGTTGGAGAGTCTGGGCCACCTGGCCGCCATAGGTGTCGGTCCCAGGCTTAAGGTCGCCTGATTTTCCGATGTGTTCCACCAGGTAGCTGCGGGTCTCATCGGGCAGGGAGTAGGTCCCGACCATGTCCAGGCAGCGGTCAACCAGGGCCGTGGGATCGGTGATTCCCTCGGAGGCGAGGCGTGCAATGATTGCCTTTACTCCTGGGAGATCAATGTTGCCCATCTGGTCGGCGGTGAAGTTGATCCGTTCCACCAATGTTCCGCTGTCAATCCATTCCTGGCCGGTATGCCAGCCCTCGACGGTCGGCGGGTTCATGAGGTCCTGGCCCATGTAGCGGATCTCCATGGCGATTGGATGCAGGCCCGGCTTGGGGCTGGTGAAGTCCTGCACCAGGCGCATGGTCCCGGCCACGGTTTCCGCCGGGCTCTTGACCTTCTCGAAGCGTGCGTTCTTGAACCAGTCGGCGTTGAACATCACTCGCAACATGGCGGTGAGGTTGTAGCCCGACTCGAAGTAGGCGTCTTCCATTTCTTTGACGGCGTCCATGTCCCGGGGTGGAGTGCCCTGCCAGGCGGGAATCTGGACCTCGTCAGCAACGAAGAAGTTGTACAGGTGGCGGGCGATGAACCGGCCAGCGGAGGGCTGTTTGACGATGATCTTGATGATGTCGTCGCCATTGAAGTTGCCCGTCTCTCCTTGGAACGTTTTCTCGCCGTAATCATGGTCGGCGGCGTTGAAGGCGAAGGTCGAGGGGTGTCGTCCGTACGGATACCTGGGGATGGCGTTGGCGATGGTCCAGCCGGTAAAGGCCCGGGCGCATTCCTTAACGTCTTTCTCGGAGTAATTGGCGTGACCGTCCATGCCGACACCCATGGCGAACAACTCCAAGAGTTCCCGCCCGAAGTTCTCGTTGATGGCGTCCTTATGGCTCATGCAGTTGTCCAGATAGAAGACCATTGCCGGGTCAACGGAAAGGGCCAACAGCAATTCGGGGAAGTTGCCCATCCCCAATTCCCGGAACATGTTCAACTGGGTCTGGATCTGGCCGCCGTGCTCGCACTTGGAGTTGCCGACGCAGAAGATGCCGTGCCAGAAGAGGGTCATCTTCTCCTGAAGCGGCCGCTTGGTGTTGATCATGCGGTAGGTGAGATATGCCTGGTTGACCTCAAGGGCGTTCATCTCTTTCCAGTCGATGAAATAACGCTCTAGCAGGTCCATCTCCAAGTCAGGCTGCTCCATGGGGCTGAGCAGTTCTTCCACCACGGCCTCGTAGCCCTTGGCGGCAAACGCTTCCAATTCTTCAAAGGTCGCGCCAAAACCAGCGCGGCGCATCAGGTGAGCCATGAGCTCGATATCAGGACTGGCCATCGTTACCTCTCCTTACGCGTAAAACTTTCAGAGGAAACCGGCTGGTCTGACCCAGCCGGAGGAAAACTATGTGAGACTGTCGCATGCGTGCTGTGCTGGGCAGATTATAATCATTCCAACATAAGATTGTCTATGGCTAAGCCCCTGGAAAGACAGGGGACGCCGCACCAACGGCGCTATTACTCGTAGGGGCGGGTTGGAAACCCGCCCGAACTTACGGATACCGATTCCTTGGCCTGCATGCTACGTTACGCCGCAGTCCAGGACGGTTTCCTCGAGAGCTTGGCTTCCCACAGATAGGGCAGATTGGAAACCTGCCCTTACATCGCTTGCGATTGCCCGGTTATCTAGCCTGGGTTCCTGTTAGCCTTGTCGGCCGCCAGACCGGCGGCGGTGTTGCCTGAGAGTTCAATCGTCCATGATCACCGGGATGCCTGCTGCCTCCGCCTTGGCGGCCCATTCGGGGTTGATAACCCCGTCCTGCATCCAGATGTATTTCACGCCCACTTCAATGGCCTGCTCGATCACCGGCGCCACCAGTTCCGACCGCCGGAAGACGTTGACCATGTCGATCGCTTCAGGCACTGACTTGAGGTCCGGGTAGCTCTTTTCGCCCAGCACCTCTTCAACCATAGGGTTGACCGGGATTATCCGGTAGCCCTGTTCCTGCATGTATTTGGTTACCCGGTAGCTGATCCGGTCCGGGTCACCGGACAGGCCAACGACTGCGATGGTCTTGCTGTTTTGTAATTGCTCGTCAACCAGATCCATGGTTCCTCTCTTTGATTACCGGGCTTTTTACCAGGATTTGCTGGAGATGTACTTGAACGCTGCGACCGCTGCCGTTGCGCCGTCGCCGGCTGCCGAGACCAATTGAGAAGAGGAGTTCTGCCGCAGGTCGCCGACGGCATAAATCCCGGGCACCTCTGTCTCCATCGAAACGTTTGTTGGGATGTGACCGGCGTTGTCGGTCTTCAGCAGCCCGTCCACCAGCCCAGAATTGGGCTCCAGTCCAACGTAGACGAACAACCCCGAGAGTTCGATGGCGTTTTCCATGTTGGTCACTGTGTTGCGTAACCGCAGTCCGGACACCGTGTTATCGCCCAGTATCTCTTCGATCACCGTGTTCCAGACGACCTCGATCTTGCGGTTCGCACTGACCCGTTCGATCAAAGATTTCTGAGCCCTGAGTTCGTCACGCCGGTGGACCAACAGCACCCGTTCGCAGTATTCGGTGAGTGTCAGGGCTTCGTCGGCGGCTGAGTCGCCGCCGCCCACAACGGCAACAGCCTGGTTCATATATAAAGGGCCGTCGCAGGTGGCGCACTGGGAGACACCCCGTCCAAAGAACTCTTCCTCTCCGGGGATGCCCAACTGGCGCAGCGTTGAGCCCGCGGCGATGATCACCGACTTGGCCTGCAGGTTTCCTGCGTCGCTGGCGACGACCTGGTAGTCACCGTCCTTGGTGATGCCGGTGGTCTCGCCCATGATGAAATTGGCCCCGGCGTTCATGGCTTGTTGCTGGACCGCCGGACCCAACTCGGCGCCGGAGATGCCCTCCGGGAAGCCAGGGAAGTTGTCGATCTTCTCGATGTTGATGATGGACGCCCCGCCCATCATCCGCTCCACGATGCCCGTCCGCAGTCCGTAATTGGCGGTATACATGGCTGCGGTCATGCCAGCCACGCCTCCACCAATGATCAATACATCGTAATCATCTGCCAATAGGGCACCTCCAATGGGTCTATACTCAGTCATGCGGCAGGCGTGAATAAACAAGGCCAAGGCCTGCTGGCCTAACTATAGGATGACGCCTATATCGTGTCAACATAACCTGGGCCCGGTTGCAGCCACCCAGGCGCGCCCATAGAATTGAACCGCCTAAACAACCGGCTAGATGGGAATATGTCGATGCCCTCCACAGATCAGAACGATTTATATGAAGTCTATGTCCAGTCCAACGTCATGGTCGCCATGCGCGATGGGGTGCGGATGGCGACTGATGTTTATCGTCCCGCCAGCGCCGGAGTTCCTTTAGATAGGGCATTCCCCGTACTGCTCCAGCGCACGCCCTACAGCAAGACGAGGGAAGACCTCGCCTTGGAAGCCGAGTTCTTCACCGCCCACGGCTACGTTACGGTGTTGCAGGACTGCCGCGCCCGATGGGAGTCTGAAGGCGAGTTCACCAAGTACACCGGCGAGGGCGAAGACGGCTACGACACCATGATTTGGCTGGCAGAACAACCCTGGCACGGCGGCAAGGTCGGCACCTATGGGCTGTCTTACTCGGCCCACACCCAGGCGGCGACAGCCTGCCTCAACCCACCCAACCTAGGCTGCATGTGGCTAGACTCGGGTGGGTTCTCCAACGCCTACTTGAACGCCTGTCGCAACGGCGGCGCATTCGAATTGCGGCAGCTGACCTGGGCTTATAAAGAGGCGGTGGAAAGCCGCCAGGCCCACGCCAACCCCCAGACCGTAAGAGCAGCCATGGAGGCCCAGGACATCTTTGGCTGGTTCAAGCGGCTGCCCTGGAAGAAAGGACACTCGCCGCTCAAATGGACCCCGGATTACGAAGATTACCTGTTGGACATCTGGACCCGAGAGAATTTTGACGACTACTGGAAGCAGGTCGGGCTCTGCGCCGAGGAATACTACGACGTGTTCTCAGATGTCCCTCAGGTGCACATGAGCGCCTGGTACGACCCTTATTCCCGCACGGCCACCGACAATTATGTAGCCCTCTCATCGTCCAAGAAAGGCCCCATCACTTTGTTGCTGGGACCGTGGACCCACGGCGCCCGTACGTTGACTCACTCAGGGAACGCCGACTTTGGCCAGGCCGCGGTCATCGACGGCAACCTGGCAGAGGACTTCAACCATCTGCGGCTGCGTTTCTTCGACCGCTGGCTGAAAGGCGAGGAAAACGGCCTAGAAACCGACCCGCCGGTGAAGCTATTTGTCATGGGCGGCGGCTCGGGAAAGAGAAACTCTCAGCAGCGTCTGGAACATGGAGGGAAATGGCGTAGTGAGAGCGAGTGGCCGCTGGCCCGCGCCACAGACACGCCGTTTTATCTGCATGGCGGCGGCGGTCTTTCTGAACAGGCTCCCCTTGGGGAAATTCCTCCGTCCAAGTACCTCTTCGACCCGGAACATCCGGTGCCGACGGTTGGGGGAAATATCTCATCCGGCCAACCGGTTATGGCGGCTGGCGGTTTCAATCAGCGGGAGTCAGATGAATTTTTCGGTTCTGAAAGGCCTTACTTGCCCCTGGCTTCCCGACCTGACATCGTAGTCTTCCAGACCGAGCCTTTAACAGAAGACATGGAGATTACCGGCCCGGTATCGATCCAACTCTGGGTATCTTCCAGCGCAGTTGATACCGATTTCACGGCTAAATTGATTGACGTGTACCCAACGTCAGAAGACTACCCGGAAGGGTACGCCTTGAACCTGACCGACGGCATTCTCCGGGCTAAGTTTAGGGATTCGTGGGAGCGGACGGAGTTGATGGAACCCGGGGAGGTTTACCAGATAGAGTTGAGTTTGTTGCCTATCTCAAATCTTTTCGTTCGGGGACACCGGATCAGACTGGACATCTCGTCCAGCAACTTTCCCCGGTTCGACGTCAACGGCAACACCGGTGAGAACCCTGGAACATCAGCGATCAGAGTCACCGCCCAAAATAGCGTCTACCACGAAGAAAACCGGACTTCTCATGTCCTATTGCAGGTGGTTCCGGTCTCGTAACCGAGGCGCCACCTGTCATACCGAGTTTCAGGCGGTGCGGCTTTTGATCAGGGTCGCCAGGTAATAATCTTCGCTGAGGTTGATGGAAGACTGAACCTTCAAACCGCTATCAACCGCGATTTGCCCCAGCTGGTCGGTGGTGATCCGGACCTCTTGGGGCGGTCCTGACTCAGTCTCGTGGGGCTGCCATTCGATGATGAAGCACCAACCGCCGGGCTTCAGCATCTCGTTGGCCGCGGTAAGGAACCTGACCCGGTCCTCAGGGTGATGTAGGGTAACCGAGATGAAAAGACCATCCATGCTGGCCGGAGCCACGGGGAATTCATATTCTTCGCACTTGAGCACTTCTACATTGCCCAACCGGGCCGCGTCCATCCTCCCCTGGCAGGCCTCGATCATCTCATCAGAGGTATCCATGGCGACCACCTTGCCGTGGATTAAAAACTTGGCCAGCGGCATCGTGAAATAGCCCGGTCCGCAGCCGATGTCGGCAACCATGTCCCTGGGAGTGAGAGGGCAATGACTGAGAACTCGAAAAGGGTCCAGCGTCTCCACCCGTTCCGGCCGTAGCATACGTTCGGCCGATGTGGGCATATCCGGGTGGCCTGAATCTGTGGACATAAGAAACTGAATCTCCCTCTGCTTAACGAGATGGTCTGTGAATCATCCGTGAATCGCACTAACAGGTTACTCTACATGACCGAATTGTCCGTCGTAAATAGCGCGGCTACGATCCGTTGACACGCCTGTAGACCCATCGTACACTACCGGCTGATTTACGCTCTCTGTGATTCTACATCGAGCGTGCGGCCGTCATGTAACATGACGTTATCAAGCAGACATAATCTGCTAGAATCTCACCTGTTTCCCCGTTATTAAACCACCTCTTAGGAGATACCTATGTCCGCCCTATTCGATGAAGATCCCGATGTAGCCCGTGCCCTACAACAGGAAGACCAACGCCAACGCGACTGCATCGTACTGATCGCCTCGGAGAACTACGCCAGCAAGGCCGTTCTGGAGCCTGGCGCCAGCGTCATCAGCAATAAATACGCCGAGGGATATCCGGGCCGACGCTATTACGGCGGGTGCGAGAATGCGGACATAGTCGAAAGCTTGGCGATCGACCGGGTCAAAGAACTGTTCGGCGCGCAACATGCCAACGTCCAACCCCATAGCGGCGCTCAGGCCAACATGGCAGCCTACTTCGCCGTGCTTGATCAGGGCGACACCGTGCTGGGAATGCAATTGGACCACGGCGGCCATCTCACTCACGGAGCCAATGTCAACTTCTCCGGCAAGGTCTACAACTTCATCTCCTACGGTCTGGACAAAGACACCGAGACCATCGACTACGACGAGATCGAACGCCTGTCCAAGGAACACAAGCCCAAGTTGATCGTGGCCGGCTGCAGTGCCTACCCCCGCGCTCTGGACTTTGCCCGCTTTCGTGCCATCGCCGACAGCGTGGACGCCCTGCTGATGGTGGACATGGCTCATATCGCCGGATTGGTGGCTGGCGGGGCTCACCCTTCGCCGTTGCCGTACGCCAACATCGTGACCTCCACCACCCAGAAGAGCCTCCGCGGCCCCAGGGGTGGGTTCATCCTTTGTGACGAAGACCTGGCTAAGAAGGTCGATTTTGCCGTGTTCCCGTTCACCCAGGGCGGGCCTTTGATGCAGGCGATCGCCGGCAAGGCCGTCTGCTTCGGGCAGGCGCTCCAGCCCGAGTTCTCCCGCTACGTCCACCAGGTGGTGGCCAACTGCAAGGTACTGGCTGCTGAATTGTCCGAGGCCGGTATGCGGCTGGTCTCCGGAGGCACCGACAACCACATGGTCCTGGTGGACGTTACACCGCTGGGCATCACCGGCCAGCAGGCCGAACAGGCCCTTGAGTCGGTGGGAATCATCGCCAACAAGAACGCCATCCCCTACGACCCACAGCCGCCCAGGGTCACCAGCGGACTTCGACTGGGCACTCCGGCCATCACCAGCCGGGGCATGGCCGAGGCGGAGGTCAAGCAGGTCGCCGCCATGCTCACCAAGGTGCTTTCCGACGTCGAAGACAAGGAAGCCCACGCCAAAGTATCGGCTGAAGTCAAGAAATTGACCGCTCGATTCGACGTGCCAGGCATAGATAACTGATCGGTAACCAGTTGAGCCAAGATACGCTCGATGCTATAATCACGACGACTGTGCATTTCTACGCCTGACTGTGGAATCCGCAATAACTTTGTGTCTAATCATCCAAGGGGTACCGTTTGCGCCATTATGAACTATTAGTTGTCCTTAGCCCGATGCTGAATCAGGAGCAGGTAACAGAGACCTGGGACAAGATAAAAGGGTTTATCACCACCAGGGACGCTGAGATCAGCCACGAAGAGCAGTGGGGGACGCGCCGATTGGCCTATCCCATCCGCAAGGGCCAGCACCGCTTCCTAGAAGGCAGCTATCACCTGACCCGGTTCGCCACCGAGCGAGCCTTCAACATTCAACTTGAGAATTTCTTGAAAGTGGACGACGATATCCTCCGCTCTCTGGTTACCGTGACATTGCCGGAAGAGGAACTGGCCGCACAGGCTGCCGCTGCCGCCAGGGCGATCCGCACTCCTCTTCCTTCACGGCCGGCCCCGGTTGGCCCCGATGGCGCGCCCATATCCGCTGAAGGAGCGGCTCCTGCGCCTGCCGCACCGGCAGAAGGTAGCGCCCCTGCTCCCGCCGCCGATGCGGCCGCCACGCCAGAAGAGGCACCTGCTGAAGAAACTCCTGCTGCGGAAGCCCCTGCTGCGGAAGCCGCCACAGAGGAACCGGCAGCCGAGGAAACGTCTGCGCCAGAAGCTGAACCCGAGGTTGAACCTGAAGCGGCTGCAGAAGAACCCGCCGCTGAAGGTGACGATACTCCTGCAGAAGCCACATCCGAGGAAAAGCCGGAAGAATAGACGGACCAAGACGAGGAGTAGTAGGGAGGAAGACGTGAATAAGATCACTGTTATCGGTCATCTAGGCAGGGACCCAGAGATGCGTTACACACCCAATGGCCAAGCGGTAACCTCGTTTAGCGTGGCATCCAGCCGCCGGTACACCACCAGCGGAGGAGAACAGAAAGAAGAAACAGAATGGTTCAACGTCAGCGCCTGGGGAAAGCTGGGCGAGACCTGTAACCAATACCTAACAAAAGGCCAGCAGGTCTACATCGAAGGCCGAATGAGCAGCCGCACCTACGAAGGGCGCGACGGCACGACCCGGGTTTCAATCGACGTCTTCTTGAACGACGTTCAGTTCCTGGGTAGAGGCGGGGATGGAGGCGGTGGCAGAGCAACTGACTCAGCGCCATTTGAGGCAGGAGTTGGGGCCGGCGGGGCCGAAGACGGCCCGGAATTCGATTCAGTAGACGACCTGCCGTTTTAACTTGGCAGCCAGACCATCCAGTAGATGATGTGCCGAACTAAACCTGGCAGTCAGACCATAAAGGACTAGAGCTAGAATGACCACAGAAGCCCCTAGAGGACCAAGCGGACCCGGCGGATCACCAAGATTTGGTGGTGGTGGCGGAGGCCGTCCCGGCGGCAGACCCGGCGGACCCGGCGGACCGGGCGGACCGGGTGGCCCCGGCGGACGCCCCCGTGGCCGGTTTGTGCGCCGTCGTAAGGTCTGCGCCTTCTGTGTCGAGAAAGTCACCCACATCGACTACAAAGAGATTGACAAGATCAGACGGTTCGTCTCTGAGCGGGCCAAGATCGAGCCCCGTCGCCGGACCGGCGTCTGCGCCAAACACCAACGGGCTCTCCGCAGCGCAGTTCAGCGTGCCCGGCAGATCGCCCTGGTGCCCTTTGTGGCCTACCACGCCCACTCCGCCGGTATCCGCCGCTAGGTGTCCCGGCCCAGGCAGTAACTATGTTTAGACTCGGCGGCGCTGTTCTCATGACGCGCCGCCGTAACTTTCCCCACTCCCACTCCATGCTCGTCGAGGTTAGACAATGCCATTTCCTTGGCTCGGAAGGTTCGGTTCTGCCAATAGGGGCAGAGGCGGACGCCGCCGCAACAGGAGGGCTCAGGCGAGCCGTGGTGAATCCCCTGCTCCGCAAGAAGATTCCCATGTAACGATCGACCGCCGCCAGCGCAAGGTTGGGTTTGGTATCGGCGCAGTCCTGATCCTCCTCGTTGCCGGAGTTGCGGGCTTCGGTTACTACCAGGAATTCTACAAACCACCCAGGGTCTGGGCTGGTTCCGTCAATACCGTCGAATTCTCCATGGGCGACCTCGTCAAACGTATCCGTGTGTTGCAGGGTGTGAACCGGTATCAGGGCGGCCAGGTGAACCTGAGTACGGTACCGTTCGAGTATCTCCAGAATCTGATCCATGCCGAGATTCTCCGGCAACAATCTCCTATTCTGGGTATCAGCATCGATTCAGAAGACATTGAGACCGACCTTCGCCGTCAATTCCTGCCCACTGCCGACGCGGGCCAAGAGACCGACCCGGGGCAATTGGAACGGGAATTCAGAGATGTCTACGGAAGCTATCTAACGGCCACCGGCCTATCGGATGCCGAGTTTAGGGTCATCGTCGAAGAACAGCTGGCCAAACGGGCGTTGGCCTTTGTGATCTCGCAGGATATCGAAGAACGTCAGCAGCAAGTGGAGATTCAGTGGATACAGCTATCTCTGGAAAGTAACATCCTGATCGGAGACGTGATCAAACGCCTGGAGAATGAAGACTTCACCAGGGTTGCGCAGGAACTGACTTCGCCAAGCCAGTACACCGATTCCGTTGGCTACGTAGGATGGGTGCCCAAAGGCGCGTTCCCTGAGATGGATGACGTCCTTTTCGGCAATGATTCGGTCGGCCCTGATGCCCGAGAGCGGTTGATGCCCGGCGAGGTCAGCGAGCCGATCTTCACAATTGACAATCAATATTTGGTCAAAGTCCTCTCACTACCGGAAGAGCGGAACTTAACGAATGCTGTCGGCAACAAATTGCTCGGTGAGCTGGTTGCCAAGTGGGAGGATGACACCCTGTTTAAGGGCACCAAACAAGGCACCGTACGAATGAATTTCAATAACAGGTTATACGAATGGGTCGCGGACCAAGTGTTTGTTACCGCCCCGCGCATCGACCGGCCAACGCCGGTGCCAAATCTCATCCCTGGAGTGCCTGGGATTTCCTCAGTTCCCGGCGCAAGACCGTAGGCGCAGATGACGGCATCAACCGGCATGTCCGCTGAATCCTCCGCTGTGATCAACGTCGGCCTTCTGGGCCTGGGCGTTGTGGGCACTGGTGTTGCCGAAAAACTGCTGGGTAAGGGGTCGCCACTATCAGACGTGGCTGGCCGCCCGGTGCAGCTGAAGCAGGTGTTGGTGCGTGATATCTCTCGCCCCAGAGACATAGACTTGCCGGAAGGGATGTTGACGACCAACGCCGAAGATATCTTGGCCGACCCTGATATTCACATCCTGGTGGAGGTGATGGGCGGGGTGGACTCGGCGGAGGGATACCTCAAGCAGGGCCTTGCTGCCGGAAAACACGTTGTGACCGCCAACAAAGAGGTCATGGCCAAGTCAGGCCCTGAGTTGATGGAACTGGCCCGGAGGAACGGAGCAAGTCTTCTCTTTGAGGCCAGCGTGGGTGGTGGCATCCCTATAGTGGGTTGCATGATGAATGAACTGGCCGCCAACGATATCCGCTCCATCCGCAGCATCATAAACGGGACCACCAACTACATCCTGACTCGCATGGCCCACGAACGGACCAGCTTCCAACAAGCCCTCGGTGAAGCACAACAACTGGGTTATGCCGAGGCTGACCCCACCAACGACGTTGAAGGGATCGATGCTGCTTATAAACTGACCATTCTCGCGTCACTCGGCTACCGTCAGGCCTTCAAACCGGGGGATGTCTACTGTGAGGGCATCTCCAAGCTGGAGCCCCAGGATTTCCGTTACGCCGAGGAATTGGGCTATGCCATAAAATTCCTGGCGATCGCCAACCTGAACGACGGCGCTGTTCAATTGCGCGTATATCCGGCGTTTGTACCCGCCGAACACATGCTTGCAAAGGTCGATGGAGTGTACAATGCCGTGGAGGTTGACGGCAGCCTCTGCGGGAAGGTCCTATTCCACGGCATGGGAGCGGGAAGAGAGCCTACCACCAGCGCGGTGGTGGGAGACGTGATCGAAGTGGTCCGCAAGATGGGCAGCCAGGATCAGCCGTCCGGTCAGGTGGGAGTCGAACCCAAGAATGGCACACCGTTAGCCGTCCGGCCCATAGGTGACCTGGAAGCACAGTATTACATCCGGTTGGAAGTAGCTGACAGTCCCGGCGTGCTGGCCCAGATCGCCCAGGTGCTGGGCGACGGGCAGATAAGCATCGCCGCAGTGTTACAGAGAGAGACTCACCACGAGACCCAGAGCGCGGAGATCGTAATCACCACCCATCCGGCCAAAGAAGCATCGGTCCAGAAAGCCCTTGAGGCGATGGCCGGGCTTCCTGGGGTGAAGAGAGTGAGCAATACCATCAGGATAGAGGAATGATGAAGGCGCGGCCACAGCCGTTGATGAACTGGAAGGTGGATTAAGCAGATGGGTGCCGGGGTATTAAACACATATGGAGACTTGCTCCCACTGACCAGTGCCACGCCCTTGATTACCATGGGGGAGGGAGATACTCCACTGGTCAAGTCCAACCGTATCGGTAGAGACTTGGGCTGCCCGGAGCTTTACTTCAAACTGGAGGGCTGCAATCCCACCGGTTCGTTCAAGGATCGCGGCATGGTTATGGCCATCGCCAAAGCCCTGGAAGAGGGCACCAAAGCCATCATGTGCGCATCCACCGGCAACACCAGCGCCTCCGCTGCGGCTTTCGGCGCGTACTGCGACATACCGACCTTCGTGTTGATTCCCAAGGGCGAAGTTGCCATGGGTAAGCTGGCCCAGGCCATGATTTACGGCGCCAAGGTCATAATGATAAACGGCAATTTTGATGTCGCTCTGGGGTTGGTGCGCGAGTTCACCGACCGGAACGATGTAACCCTGGTCAACTCGGTGAACCAGAACCGCATAGAGGGCCAGAAGACCGCCGCATTTGAACTGGTGGACACACTGGGAGACGCACCGGATCTTCTGTTCATTCCAGTGGGTAACGCCGGGAATATCACCGCCTATTGGAAGGGCTTCCGCGAATACCAGGACCTGGGACGGAGTCAGACGTTGCCCCGCATGATGGGGTTCCAGGCAGAGGGCGCTGCGCCCATCGTCCGTGGGGAGATCGTTACCAGTCCCCAGACAATCGCATCGGCAATACGCATCGGAAATCCTGCCACCTGGGGTGGGGCGATCGAAGCACGGGACGGGTCGGGTGGCGTGATAGATTCGGTCTCGGATGACGAGATTCTAGACGCCTACCGCGCTCTGGCCAGCAAAGAGGGAATATTCTGCGAGCCGGCATCGGCAGCATCGTTCGCCGGGCTGGTCAAGATGCACCGTCAGGGCCTGGACCTCCACGACAAACGGATCGTCTGCATCTGCACGGGGAACGGGTTGAAAGACCCTGACCTGGCGGTGAGCAGCGCCAGCAGCCAGGTCATTGAGGTCTCAGCGAGCATCGAAGAGCTTGAAGCCGCCACCTTCGGTTTAGGGGAGTAGAGGGCGTCAAAACGGTCCAGAAACAGCGCATAGAAAAAGCGGTGGCCGAAATATTGGCCGCCATCGGCGAAGACCCATCCCGTGAAGGGCTGATCGACACTCCAGATCGCGTGGCGCGGATGTATGCAGGTCTTTTCTCCGGGGTTGGAGTCAACACCGAAGACGCGATAGACACCGTTTTCGAAGCCGAAAACCAAGACCTCGTCATAGTGAGCGGTCTTGTCTTCTATTCCGTGTGCGAACACCACTTATTGCCCTTTTTTGGCGAAGCTCGCCTGGGCTACGTGCCCAACGGCAAGATCGCCGGGATCAGCAAACTCGCCAGGGCGCTGGAAGTCGCGGCGCACAGGCCTCAGGTCCAAGAACGGCTCACGGCCGACGTTGCCGACGCCATCAACAACGTCCTAAAACCGGACGGGGTCGTGGTGGAGCTGGAAGCCGAGCACCTGTGCATGGCCATGCGGGGAGTCAAGAAGCCGGGCACGAAAGTCCTTACTTCTGCGACCCGTGGCGATTTCAAGAATTACTCATCAGGGCGGGACGGCCTCCTTGCTCTGATGCACAGTAGATAGATAGTAGTTAGCTAGAACATAGATAGTCGGTAGTTAGATAGCAAGATTAATAGCAGGTAGATAGTGGCAAATACACCAATCACATCATTTCAAGAGATTGAAAGAGAATGGGAATCCGTACTCCAAGATAGCCCTGTAAACACGTTGTTCCTGACTCCTCAATGGCAGAAAGTATGGTGGGACACATTTGGGGACGGCCAAACCATGTGCGGGTTCTCCTACCCTTCATCGGACGGCGTGGCGGCTATCGCTTCTTTGGCCAAGTCCGGCGACACTCTCTCATTCATGGGCAGCCAGGACACATTTGATTACAACGACTTCCTCATCAGGTCCGGGCACGAAGAAGGGTTCTATCAGACGCTCCTGGAACGTATGGATGAACTAGACTTTCAGAAGATGCAGCTGAACTCCCTGAGAGATAGCTCACCCACGCTCGAGCTATTCCCTGAGATGGCCCGTAGCCGCGGTTACAAGGTGGAGATAGAAGAAGAGGACGTGACCTCTGGCATCGCATTGCCGGGTACCTGGGATGAGTACCTGGGTGTTTTGAACAAGAAGGACCGCCACGAACTGCGCCGCAAGCTGCGCCGTATGGACGCCCAGACCGACTGGAAGTGGTACAGCGTCTCAGAGGCTACGCAAGTGAGTGAGCGCCT
>Ga0315339_1001668_pt1 | contig 18896 bp, 16 predicted proteins | sample ASW17metaG_FD_204514 | JGI IMG/M metagenome (GOLD analysis project Ga0315339, IMG submission 204514) | Ammonia-oxidizing marine archaeal communities from Pacific Ocean, United States - ASW #17 | ecosystem: Environmental > Aquatic > Marine > Oceanic | place: USA: California | collected 2016-12-05
GGGGATGCGGTGAGTTCAGGGGCGGAATCGTCGTGCCCATGTCCGTCTCACAGGCACTTGCCTCGAGCAGTATCACTAGCTGGTCCTTGTGGATCTCGCTCGGTGTGGTGGCCAGGTTCACCAAGGACAGGTCCTGCAGCGTGCGGATGTTGCATTGCCGCAATGCCAAGGACGTGGAGATCCAGATGCCCTTGAGGTGGACGGTCTGGGTGTCGGGGGTGAGCTTCATGCGCGGGAACTTACTCTCCCTTCGAGAACGCGACACCGAAGGCCCTCACTCCACCCCGTGAAAATGGCTGTTACCGTTTTGTTACCGTTTCCGCTCCTCGGAGGGGGGGGTTGATACCCTTGACACTCCCAGGCCACGCTGGTTTTACTGGATTTCGTGTAGCATCGGCACACCATGGGCGTAGTTTTTAGCGAACAGCAGGCACGCACTATCGCAGCGGCGATTACCACCGTCGCGGCGCTGGTGATCTTGCTGACGATCGGCGTTCTCGGATGGCTCGCAGCGCTGTTCCTGCAGGCGTTTTCTGGAGTCTTCCTGCCGCTCGCCGTCGGCGCGATAGCGGCTTTGGTCTGCCGGCCGTATTACGAGTGGCTCCACGAGCGCATGCGACTGCCCATGGCAGTGGCGGTGTTGGCGGTCTTTCTATCGGTATTGCTACCGCTGACGGCGTTCGCGCTGTTCTTCGGCGGAATTCTCGTGCGCCAGCTCGTCGGCCTCACCGCCTACCTTCCCGAATGGTGGGAATCATTGCGGCTCTGGGTGATGCATCGCGTCCCTGAGGTGTCGGATCTGATCGAGAGCAGCGGCGCTGGCGAGCGACTTCGTAGCGTGGCGAAATCACAGTGGTCGACGATTCTGCAGGGGCTCCAGAGCGTCGGGTTCCAGGCGATCTCCGCCGGCGTCGGGCTGGCACGAGCGGTGGTTGCCTTACTCGGGTGGCTGGTGGTCCCGGTCTACTTCGCCTACTTCCTGACTGCCCGTCGCGTGCACGTCGATGGGGATCGACTTCTGCCGTTCCTCAAGCCCGAAACGCGGCGCGACGCCATGTATCTCGGTCAGGAGTTCGTCGACATCAGCGTAGCGTTCTTTCGCGGCCAGATGGTCATCGCCTTTCTGCAGGGACTGATGTTCGCCGCGGGGTTCAGTCTGGTCGGCCTCCGCTACGGCTTCGTCATCGGTCTGTTACTTGGCTTGTTGAACGTGATTCCTTACCTGGGCAACATTGTTGGTCTGGCGATCGCGTTGCCGCTGGCGCTGCTTCACGAGGGTGGCGGCCCGGGGCCGGCAGCAATGGTCTTGGCGGTATTCGTGGTCGTGCAACAGATCGAGGGATGGGTGCTGACCCCCAAGATCATGGGCGATCGCACCGGTCTGCACTTCATGGCCATCATCGTGGCGATCTTCTTCTGGGGCACCGCCCTCGGGGGCATCTTGGGAATGATCCTGGCGATCCCGCTAACCGCGTTCCTGGCATCGATGTGGCACCTGGCGCGCGAGAAGTACATCCCGGAGATTCTCTAGCGAATGGGCGGGATGGGCGCGCCGCGGTGCCTGTGAGCACCGCGCGCCGGGGCGCGGCGAGTGCCCCCGGTACGCTATCTTGAGCGAGCCGCTCTGGGCACCCTCGGCAGAGCGAATCCAGGCCGCCGAGATCACTGCGTTCATGCGCATGGCGAACGAGCGCTACGCGGCAAGTGCCTCCAACTACGACGAGCTGCTGGCGTGGTCGATTGAGCGTAAGGAGGAGTTCTGGGAGGCACTGTGGGATTTCTGCGGTGTCATCGCCAGCCAGCGGGGTGAACGGGCCCTCGTTGACGGCGATCGAATGCCTGGAGCCCGGTTCTTTCCCGATGCACGCCTGAACTTTGCCGCCAACCTCTTGCGCCGCCAGGGGCCTGGGGACGCGATCGTTTTCCGCGGTGAAGACCGCGTAGTACGGCGTTTGAGTTGGGACGAGCTGCGCGCCCAGGTGGCTGCCGTTGCGGCGGCCCTGCGTGATTTCGGGATCGAGGCCGGCGACCGGGTAGCGGGGTTCATGCCCAACGTGCCGGAGTCGTTCGTGGCGATGCTGGCGACGGCTTCGCTCGGAGCGGTGTGGAGCTCCTGCTCACCCGATTTCGGCGTGCGCGGTGTGGTGGACCGCTTCGGGCAAATCGAGCCCAAAGTGCTCTTCTGCGCCGACGGCTATTTCTACAAGGGACGTGAGTTCGACTCGTTGGCGCGCGTCGCTGAGTTCCTGCCCCAGCTCTCCAGCGTCGAGCACGTGGTGGTAAGTCGCTATGTGCAAAGCGATGCTGATTTGCGCAGCCTGGGCTCGGCGCAGTGGCTAGACGACGTGCTGGCGGATCACCACGGAGCCGAGCTGTCCTTCGTCCAGATGGGATTCAACGATCCGCTCTACGTGCTGTTCTCCTCAGGAACCACCGGCCCTTCCAAATGCATCGTCCACGGTGTCGGCGGAACGCTCCTCAAGCATCTCTCCGAGCACCGGCTACTGCTGGACGTGCGTCCCGCTGATCGGGTCTTTTACTTCACCACTTGCGGCTGGATGATGTGGAACTGGCTAGCGTCAGCTCTGGCCTCGGAGGCCACCCTGTTGGTGTACGACGGCGACCCGTTTCACCCTGGTCCCGAGGCATTGTTTGACTTCATCGAAGAAGAGCGCGGCACGCTGTTCGGTGTCTCCGCCAAGTACATCGATGCCCTGCGAAAAGCCGGCGCAGATCCCGGCGAGCGCTACCGGCTGCCCGAGCTGCGCACGATCACCTCGACCGGATCGCCCCTGGTCGCCGAAGCATTCGACTACGTGTACGAGCACATCAAGGGGGACGTATGCCTGTCGTCGATCTCAGGCGGCACCGACATTGTCGGTTGCTTCGTCGGCGGCAACCCCATCGGTGCCGTGTGGCGCGGCGAGATCCAGGCAGGCTGCCTCGGGATGGCGGTGCATGTGTTCGACGGCGACGGGCAGCCGGTGCTCGAGCAGAAGGGTGAGCTCGTCTGCACGCAGCCCTTCCCCTCGATGCCGCTAGGGTTCTGGAACGACACCGGCGGCTCTCGCTATCACGCCGCGTATTTCGAGCGTTATCCGGGAACCTGGCACCAAGGGGACTACGCCGAGATCACACCGCACAGGGGTGTGGTGATCTACGGGCGATCCGACGCGACGCTCAATCCAGGCGGTGTGCGCATCGGAACTGCCGAGATCTACCGGGTCGTCGAGAACCTTGCGGAAGTCGATGAAGCGCTGGTCATCGGCCAGAGCTGGCAGGACGACGTCCGCGTGATCCTCTTCGTCCGACTACGCCAAGGGCTTTCGCTCGAGGCGACCCTTGTCGACCACATACGGCAACGAATTCGCACCGGCTGCTCGCCGCGGCACGTGCCGGCCGTCGTCCTGCAGGTGCAGGACATACCTCGCACCAAGAGCGGCAAGATCGTCGAGCTGGCGGTACGGAATGTGGTTCACGGCGAGGCGGTCAAGAACGTCGATGCACTCGCCAACCCCGAGGTCCTGGGGCAGTTCGCCGATCGGCCGGAGCTGTTGTAGTCGGGTTGCCGTTCAGAGGGAGCCGAACGGGAACGAGCATCCGAGAATGAGCGTGAGTTGGCGATAGCCGCTGTTGAAGTCCTGGGCGCTAATTTGCGGCACCACCTGCGAGGTACCGAAGGCCGCCACCAGGCCGAGCGTGAAATCGGTACTGCCCGTGGAGAACGTGGCGCCGGAGGCAAGGTGCAGAATGTTCCATTGGGTGAAATCGGCGTTGGGGAAGCTTCCCTCTACCGCAGAGCTTTGATCGGTGCTGAGGCTGGTGTACCCGGTCACCTCGGCGTTGAAACGGTGCTCGAATCCGACCGCCGCGTTGACCACGCCTCCAGCCTGCTCTCGAAGTGACGGATCCACTACGATGTCACCCGTCGCCACCTGTACGGGCTGGGCCTCGATGATGTTGTAAAGATCCAGCGGTGCGAACCATTCGACTGTCAGGTGAACGCGAGACTCGCCAAACGTTCGCGAGCCCCCGGCAGCCACGGACAGAGGCGATTCGTAGTTCGCTTCGAGATCCTGCTGGACAAGGCTGAGCACCGTCGGTGTTTCGCTAACGCCCAGGCTTATGTCGTCGACCGCCACCCGTCCGCTGCCCCCCAACGAAACACCCGGCAGGGTAAGCGTTGTGCCCAGGTCCCAGCCCTGGAGTCGTGTGCCCGCTCCGAGCTTCCAGACGATCCGCCAGTGGCTGTACTTGTAGTCGTTGGTCTTGAGGACCACTGCCACATCATCGTTTTCGCCGACGGCGGTGAAGTTGCGCTGCGCGAAGCCTCGGTGATTCCGGCTCGCCACGAAAGTGCTGATCCCAATGCCGAATCGATCACCGATTGGCCGCGCCCAGGTGATGCCGCCCCAGTATTCGGTGAGCCGGTCATCCAGCCGCACCGAATCCGTCACGACACCGCCCGGCGGAAGTCCGACGCTCGAGGAATCGGTGCCAGCAAGGAAACCCTGGAAGTCGAAGACCGATTACTGGCGAGTCAAGAACGAGTACGACAGCCGACTGCTGCCGAGAAATCCGAAGCGCAGCTCCCCGGCAACCAGCGAAGGGCTGAGGGCGAACCGCGTCGACAACAACTCGCGTGATCCGTCCTTTTCGGTGAACTCAACCGTGGTGAGCTCGAAGACGGTGCCCGACAACAGCAACTCGGGTCGCTCCACCAGCGCCAACCGGCCAGGGTTGTAGTAGACCGCGCTGAGGTCGCTGGCGCTGCCTACAGACGATCCGCCAAGCAAGAGAGATCGGGTGCCATACTGAATGTTCCAGTAGTGGCTGTCCTGCGCCAGCGCAGCACCTGGAACCCAGGAGAAAAGTAGAGCGAGCGCCGTCACCCACGCCATTCGCACGCCTGCTCCGACAGCTTGCCTAATCCCCGATCGGTCAGCGACTCGACCGCCCGCGCGCCGTTCAGTCACCGAACTCGAGTCCCTGGGCCAGGGGCAACTCATCGCTCCAATTGATCGTATTGGTCTGGCGCCGCATGTAGGCCTTCCAGGCATCTGACCCCGACTCACGTCCACCACCGGTCTCCTTCTCACCTCCGAATGCGCCTCCGATCTCGGCTCCGCTCGTGCCGATGTTGACATTGGCGATCCCACAATCGCTGCCACGGTGCGATAGGAAGTACTCGACCTCGCGTAGATTATCGCTAAAGATCGCCGATGACAGACCCTGCGGCACGTCGTTGTGCAGCCTGACAGCCTCGTCGATCTCACCCACTGCCTGCGCCGTCGAAGCCTCTGCCGAGCCGTACGGGATGATGTAGAGAATCGGGGCGAACGTCTCCTCCTGGACGATGTCCAACGAGTTGTCCGCCAACGCCACGCATGGCGTGACGTAGTGCCCGCCCGGATATCGGTCGCCTTCCAGGAGGTCGCCGCCTGCGACGATCTCGCCGCCCGCCTCGCGCACACGCTCCAGCGCGCTCATCATGGCGTCGACGGCACCCACGGTTACCAGCGGTCCCATCAACGTGGAGCTGTCGCGCGGATCCCCAACGACGATGTTGCCGTACGCGCTGCACAAGCGACGCACGAGCTCGTCACGTTTGCTCGCATGAACGATGACCCGCCGCGTCGAGGTGCACCGCTGGCCGGCAGTGCCCACCGCGCCAAACAGGATCCCCGACAGCGCCAGATCCATGTCGGCGCTGGGCGTCACGATGATGGCGTTGTTGCCGCCGAGCTCGAGGAGCGTTCTGCCCAGGCGACGGCCAACGATGTCAGCAACCCGATAGCCCATCGTGCAACTCCCGGTGGCCGACACGAGTAAGATCCGACGATCCGCCAGCAAACGCTCACCGACCGTGCGGCCGGATCCGACAACGAGCGAGAAGATCGCCGGGTCGACATCGTTACGCTGGCAGACTTCAGCGGCCATCTTGGTACACGCGATAGCGGTAAGTGGCGTCTTGCTAGCCGGTTTCCACAACGAAGCGTTACCGCACACCGCCGAGATCGTGACGTTCCAGCTCCATACCGCCACCGGGAAGTTGAAGGCGGTGATGATGCCCACTATGCCGAGCGGATGCCACTGCTCGTACAGGCGGTGATCGGGTCGCTCAGAATGCATGGTGAGGCCGTAGAGTTGGCGTGAGAGCCCGGTCGCAAAGTCGCAGATGTCGATCATCTCCTGCACCTCACCCTCGCCCTCTGCTTGGATCTTGCCCATCTCCAGGGTCACCAGCCGGCCGAGATCCGTCTTGGCCGAGCGCAGGCGATCGCCGATCTGTCGAACGATCTCGCCACGCCGTGGGGCCGGCACGGAACGCCAGCTCGCGGCAGCCTCCTGCGCGCGCCCTACGACGGCGTCGTACTCCTCTTCGGTGACCTGACGCACGCTGGCGAGCCTGCTGCCATCGATGGGCGTAGTGACGTCGAGCAACGGACCTGAGCCGATCCAGTCACCGCAGAACCCACCGAGATTCTCGCTGCCGATTCCGAGCCGCCCTAACGCGTCATCCATGATGTCCTCTCCGAGCATCTTTGCCGCCGCCACGTGAACCGGCCTAACTCTATGTCACGTGAGGCACTCCTCGTCTGCCGCGCCGCCCTGGATCAACGTCGCCGTCGACTGGACGCCGATACCCCCGTCTCCGGTTGTCGGAACGCTCGGCGGTCGGTAACGTCGCGGCTGTCCACGTTCCCGCTCCCAATAAGGAGTCCCCTATGTCGAATATCGGCAAGTACGCATTCCTTGGCGGCGTCGTCCTGGCGATCGTCATGGCCTTCGTGAGCATACCCAGTGGCGCCCTCATCCTGGCGGTGCTCGGCCTTGTCGTCGGGTTCCTCAACATCACCAGCTCGGAATCGCAGGGGTTCCTGGTCGCCGCCATGGCTCTGATGTTGACTGCTACGTCGGCAGGCATCATTCCAGAGGTCGGTGGAGCCATCACTGCAGTAACCGTCAACCTGGTCGCCTTCGTGGCGCCGGCGGCGCTCCTCGTGGCGCTCAAGTCGCTGACCGACAGCTCGCGCGACTAAAGCTCCTCAGACCGATCGGACGGCGGCCTCCGGGCATCGGCTCGGAGGCCGTTGCCGGGTCTGAACGTCGCCGTTCACGCCCGTCACACCGGCAATCACAACGCGGCTCGCCATGTCGTCCAGCGTCAAAGATCCGGCATCCTCGACTCCGCCACCGAAGCTGGCCCGACACCTAGGGCTGACCGGCCTCGCTGCTACCGGCATCTGCTCGATGATGGGTGCCGCCATCAACATCGTTCCGCTGATGGTGCACCGCAGCGTACCGGGCATCGGGCCGTACGTGCTGCCGGCGTATCTGCTGGCGGTGGTACCGGCGGTGCTGGCCGCATTGGCATACGCAATCCTTGCCTCGGCCATGCCCCGCGCCGGCGGCAGCTATATCTATGTGAGCCGCTCGCTCAGTCCGTACCTGGGCTTCGTTGCGAGCTTCTCGCAGTGGTTCGGATTGAGCGTGGCGATCGGTGTAGTGGCTTATGTCCTGGTGCCGTTCCTGCGCGACATCGCCGAGACCCTGGAGTACTCCGGCCTCGCCGCGCTCATCGCTGACGGTCCCGGACGAATCATCGTGGCGCTGGTGTTTCTCTGGACGTTCATCGGCGTGAACCTGCTCGGGCTGCGACTGTATGAGCGTATCCTCGTGCCGCTGATGGTTCTCATGTTCCTCGGCGGGGCCGTGGTCATTGTCGCCGGGTTCTCGTTTGGACCCACAGATTTCGCCGCCGCGGTAGAGGCCCGCGATGGCGTCAAGATCCCCCTGGACGGATCCGAGCCTTTCCACCTCGCTACCTTTCTCAGCGCATCGGTGATCCTGTTTTCGAGCTTCATCGGCTTCGACGCGATCGCCCAGGCCGGCGGCGAATCCCGCAACCCGGGACGCGACCTACCGCTTGCCATCGGAATCTCCCTTTTCTTCGTAGGCGCGTTCTATCTGGCGTTCACCGCTGCCGTCTATCACGCCATTCCCTGGGCGTACGTCGCCGAGCGCGCTCGGCTCGAGGACCTCACCGCGCCGGGCCTGCTCGGCTACCTGCTTTCCCCCGGATGGACCGTGGCGATCGTGGGGGGCGCCGCGATCGCTCTCGTCAACGACCTTCCAGCGATGCTCCTGGCAGTCTCACGGCTGATGTTCGCCTGGGCGGAGGACGGTATCTTCCCGGCCGTCGCCAAGCGTGTTCACCCGCGGCTGCATACACCTCATGTCGCCATTCTCCTGAGTGGTGCGATGGCGACGGCCGGGGTCGTCGGGAGTCACTTGGCGGGCGACTTCTTCCTCGGTATCGACATTCTGGTCACCGCGATGCTGGTCAACTTCATGCTCGTGTGCCTGTCTGCCGCATGGATCTCCAAACGAAATCCAGTCCTCGCCGGTGCAATCCGGGTGGTATCGAATGGCACCGCGCGCGCGCTGATCGGCCTGACCGGGGCAACGCTGCTGGGTCTCTACCTGGTCGTCCACCTGTGGAAGGATCTGCACGCTCCGGTCGACGCCTGGTACTTCCGATCGACCTGGATCTGGGCTCTCGTAATGATCGGCGGAAGCCTGGTGTTCGCCGCGAAGTGGCACACCGTCACCGCCGACCCGGCCCGGCATCGCCGATTCGAAGAGCTCCCCCCCGAGTAGGCGCTCGCCCGTCCTCACGTGCAGGTAGCGGCTGGGAGTCAGTGCCCTCGCCAGGACTCGAACCTGGGCTTCCGGCTTAGGAGGCCGGTGCTCTATCCACCTGAGCTACGAGGGCGGCGATTGCTCAGCGCCTGTGGCCGCTCAGCGACTGTGATCGCTCAGGATACCGTATCGCTCGAGCTCGCCGAGCCGGTGCGTCGGCGGTGGGCTATGCTTCGCGCCATGCTCAGGGTTCTGATTCTGATCCCGGCCACCACATATCGAGCCGAGGCGCTGCTGACTGCAGCGGCTCACCTCGACGTCGACGTGGTCATCGGTACGAACCGAAACCAGGCGCTGGAGTCACTGCCCGGCACGGCGACGCTGACGCTCGATTTCGAAGATCACCAGGCGTCGAGGCGGGCCATCGCTGCGCTACACCGTGAGCGACCGCTGACCGCAATCGTCGGGCCCGATGAGGAGACGACTCTGCTAGCCGCGACCGCGGCTGCCGAACTTGGGCTCGCCGGGAATCCTCCCGCGGCGGTGAGCGCGGCGCGCCACAAGCTTCGAATGCGACAGCGGCTCGCAGCAGCTGGCATCCCGGGCCCGGAGTTCTGGAGCGTTGCAATCAACGATATCGCACGGCTGGCAAGCGAGATCTCCTACCCGTGCGTCATCAAGCCGACGTTTCTGTCGGGCTCCCGCGGCGTTATCCGCGCCGACTCCCCCGAGGAGCTCCTGCTCGCAGCAGCCCGCATCGGCCGACTGCTCGATGAGCCCGACGTCCGCGAGCGCGCGCCAACCGATGGGCGCCAGCTGCTGATCGAAAGCTACCTACCCGGCGTCGAGGCAGCGGTGGAAGGGTTGCTGGTGGACGGCGCGCTGCGCGTGCTGGCGATATTCGACAAGCCGGATCGACTCGAAGGTCCGCTTTTCGAGGAAACGCTGTACACCACTCCGTCGCGGCTAACGGATCCGGAACAACGCGCCGCAGTCGACGCTACCGAGGCCGCCATCGAAGCGCTCGAGCTCAGCCACGGTCCGGTTCACGCCGAGGTCCGCATATATCAGGGGCGAGCGACCCTGCTCGAGGTGGCACCCCGAAGCATCGGCGGCCGCTGCGGCCGGGTACTGCGATTCGCCGCGCAGATCAGCCTGGAGGAGTTGGTCTTGCGAGCGGCCCTAGGCTACCCGGTGGACGGCCTGGTGCGTGAAGGCTCGGCCGCCGGGGTCATGATGATCCCGATCCCTCGGGCAGGCACCCTGCGCGGCGTCGAGGGGCTCGCCGCGGCGCGCGCCATCAGTGGTATCGACGAGGTCACTGTCTCGATTCTCCAAGGCCAAGCCATCACACCCCTGCCGGAGGGCAATCGCTACCTGGGATTCATTTTCGCCAGGGCGGCGCGGCCATCCGATGTCGAGGCTGCGCTGCGCCACGCCCACGCACAGCTGCGCTTCACTATCGATTAGCGCGCTAGCAGGCCCTGGTGGAAGTGTGGCGGGCCTGGCGAACTACTTGCCGGGCGAGAAGTAAGGGTTCGTCCCGGAGGCATGATCGGTGGTGTCGAGCACCTCGATCACGTCGGGAATCTCATCTTTCAGTACCCGTTCGATCCCCTGCTTGAGGGTCACATCGACCATGCCGCAACCCTGGCACCCACCGCCCAGCTTCAGATAGACGCGGCCGGCCTCATAGTCGATGAGCGAGACCCAGCCGCCGTGACTGGCGACGCCGGGGTTAATCCGCTCCTCGAGGATCTGCTGTACCTTGGCGGCCACCGGGTCTTGCATCAACGGCGGCAGGTTGGGGTTGTCGACGACGAAGCCGCTACCACGGACGTCGTCAACGAAATCCACTTCGCTGCCCTGCATGTACATCAGCGAGAATCGATCGACGAGCAGGTCGACACCGCCTTGCGCGAGTAGCTCGTCGCCGCCATGGCGCACATCGAACGTGAAGCCATACTCGTAGGCCGCTTTGCTGCCGCCCTGGATGGAAATACGCAGATGCTTGCCTTCAGCCTCCTCGTGCCCCGCCGCGAACTCGGTGATCTTAGCGACGGCCGCGTCAGTCAGCCGGACCGCCGGTGAAGCCCTCTCGGTAACGCGCTGATCAGATGCTTCCATCACTTTCCTACCCGGGTCGGAGTCTTGTTGGCGTTCAGTCTAGCACCGCCCCGCCCGACACCCATGACCGATGCTACAATCGCGCGCCTCGGCCTGAGGGAGTCAAAGTCCGCGAGGACACGTGCACCAAGCCCGTTACGGTCTTACTGGCAAAGGCTTGTCGGTCCCGTCACCTCGGTAGTAGCGATAGCGAGCTCGGCATGAATCCGCTGCTCGCGCTCGCCCGTTGGCTGGACGTCCGACCGCACCAGTACCGGACGTTCTCGGTGTCGGCGCTGGGTGCGTTCTTGGTGATGTCGTTCAGCATCACGGCGCGCTCTCTTCGCGAGGCGTTCTTCATCAACGAGTTCGCCGTCGAGTCGCTCCCCTACGTGATCATTGTCACGGCACTCATCAGCCTACCTTGGGTCGGCGCGTTCAGTCGTCTGATGGGTCGCTACGAGCCCGAAGCCGTGTACAAGAGGCTGATCTCGATGCTACGCAGGCTGCCGAGTTCGGCCAGCAACATGGGATTACATGGCGGCCGCAACCTGTGGTGTACGGCGCTCTGTTGAACCACACCGGGCTCGTCGGCCCGGTCGAGGTAGACGTCAAGCGGCGTTACACATTTGCCGACATCGACATACGTCGCAGCGCCGCTCTCCTAGGGGTTCCGTTGGTCGGCCCTCCGGTGCACCCATTTCGTTCGCTGGAGGCATTGCGCACCGTTTCCCTTTTCTTCGGGGACCCGCGCTGTCTGGACTTGTCAACCGCCCTTGCCCAGGCATGCTGGGGAGCTGGCCGCGACCTGACCGACAGCAACGTGCTAGCGGCGGTCGTTGCAGAAACCGGCCTCCAGGTAAGCGGCCTGGAGCCTCGGCTGCAGACCACCGAGACCAAGGCCTGCCTGCGAGAATCAACCTCGCTGGCTATCGAGCGAGGGGTGTTCGGAGTACCGACTTGCCGTCTGGGAGACGAGCTGTTTTGGGGTCATGATCGCCTGCCGCACCTCGCCGCACGGCTCGCCGGTGCGATACCGGAGCCGCTAGAGAAGATCGAACGGCTGCTCGAGCGACCTCGGGGCGTTGAACGCCGGGGGCAGTTGGGCGAGACGCCAGGACCCGTCCGTTAAGATCCTCAGTCGCCGCGCGACACCGACTCGATCAACGCGTCGAGCTCCTGCCGGCGGCCGACGAGCTCGGCCAGCAGCGCTTCCTGGCGACGTGCCAACTCATCGACAATCACCTCGACCTGTAACGACGGACCATCGACGGCACGTTGCAGCCCCTCGGCACCCTTGGCATCAACCACGGCGCGCAGTCGCTCGCTCAGGCGGGTAACCTCAGCGAGTACCCCGACCGCCTGATCAAGCGCTTCGCCCACACCGCGCCAACGGAGCAGGTCGGCGGTGCGCTCCTCGGCCGCCGCAGCCCGCTGCTGGTCCTGCGTCGCCCGCAACGCCGTGACCGCTACCTCCAGCCGTGCCGTCTGCTCTCGAACGTGCTCGAGGGCCCCGGAGACATCGCTGCGGAGCACCACGAGCTCACCTTGCAGAGCGACCAGCCCACCCTCGATCGCAGCTTGACGCTGCTCGAGCATCGGCAAGATATCGCCAAGCAGCCAGGCGGCGAGTCGGCCGGGCAGGCCAGCGACTTGAGGGCTCCACTGATCCGGCTCCAAGCGCCCCGCCGGTTCGAAGCGCCCCGCCGGCTCCCCAATGGCTCCGATCAGCGGCGCCTCTGGTACAACCGCGCCGCCTGTTTCCAACGACGGAGAGTGGCCAGCATCCTCGGCCGACGCGAGCGCCAGCCCATCCAGCACGTCGCGCAATTCATCGGCACGCACCTGGAGCCCATGCATGCACTCCAGGTACTCCGCCTCAATGGCGACCCGCCTCGCCTCCAGAACATCGAGCGTGCCGGCGCGGCCCTCCTCAACCATGCGATGTGGCTCCCACCAGAACGACCTGTAGATCCATTACGTTGGTCCGCGTAGGGCCGGTACGAATAAGATCACCCAGCGCTCCGAAGAACGTATACGAGTCGTTGTCCAACAGGCAATCGCTGGCGTTCAGCCCGCGCGCCCGCCCCCGCTGAACGGTGGTTCCGTCTGCGAAGGCTCCGGCGGCGTCGGTAGGGCCGTCGGTGCCATCCGTGCCTACGGCCGCGAAGGTCACCGTATCGCTACCCTCGAGATGTATGGCCGCCGCCAGGGCAACCTCCTGATTGCGCCCACCGCGCCCCTGTCCGCGCAGCGTCACGGTGGTTTCGCCGCCGGCCAGCAGGCAGGTCGGCTTTGCGACGTCAGCAACGCACGACGATCCCGCCGCTGCCAGGCGACACCCGACAGTCCGTGCTTCTCCCTGCAGTCTCGCGGTCAAGACGAACGGCCGGTATCCGAGATCCGCGGCCCGAGTGGCTGCCGCAGCGAGGGCACGGGCATTGTCGCCGACCACTAGATTGGTGGTGCGTTCGAAGAGTGGTGCGCCCGCCGTGGGCGTCTCCGGGATCTCGCCACGGGCACCGCGACCAAGCCGACCGAGAACGGGTTCCGGCAGTCGTTCACCCAAGCCGTGGCGCTCGATTACCGCGATACAATCCGCGAAACTCGTGGGATCCGGCACCGTGGGTCCCGAGCCGATCGCCGTTTGCTCGTTGCCGACCACGTCCGACAGCATCAGGGTGACGAGTGCCGCCGGGCAGACCGCCTCCGCCAGGCGTCCTCCCTTCACCGCCGACAGGTGCTTGCGGATCGCGTTGACGCTATCGATAGGCGCGCCCGAGGCGAGCAGCGCCTCAGTGGTCCGCTGCAACTGTTCGAGCTCGATCCCCGCTGCCGGCTGAACCATCAGCGCCGACGCCCCGCCCGAGAGCAGGCACAGCACCAAGTCCTGTTCACCGGCCGCCGAGACCATACGCAACAGCTCGGCAGTTGCCGCCAGGCCGCGCGCGTCGGGGAGCGGATGGCTCGCCTCGTAAACCCGCAGGTGCCGAAGCGGCAGCGCGTTTCCTTCGTTGGTAATCACCATCCCGTCGGCAATGCGCGACCCGAGCAGTCGCTCCACCGCCATCGCCATCGGCGCGGCCGCCTTACCGGCGCCGAGGACGATCAAGCGACCCGGCGGCAGGGGTATCGAGTTGTCCCCAACGCGTAGCATCGATCGGCCACCGTCGGCGCTGGTGCAGAGCTCGAGTTGCTCGTCGACGACGCGCTCACCGTCCACCGAAGCGATCGCCGCGTCGAGGACCTCTCGAGCGTGCAGCCGCTGGCGGCGGCGTGCGGCTTGGAAGCGGTCGTCGCTGCCCGCAGCGATCAATACTTCAGCACCGCGTGAACATCGACGCCATCGAGGCGCTTTCGCCCTTCCAGAAAACCGAGCTCGATGAGCACCGCCACGCCGAGCACTTCGGCGTCCAAGCGTCGTACTAGCTCGACGGCGGCGCTCGCCGTGCCGCCGGTGGCGAGGAGATCGTCAACAACCAGCACGCGCTGCGCTGGATGCAAGGCATCGCGATGGATCTCGACGCTGTCGGAGCCATACTCGAGGTCGTAGTCAACGCGCTCTGTCGCCGCCGGCAGCCGCCCGGGTTTGCGCACCAACGCGAGGCCGCAATCCAGTTCCAGGGCCATGGCGGCGCCGAACGGAAAGCCGCGCGACTCGATCGCCGCCAGCATCTGCGGCCGCCGATCGCGAAAGGGCTCGCACAGCGCCTGTACAGCCAGCCGAAAGGCGCTCGGAGAGTTGAGCAGCGGGGTGATGTCCTTGAAGACGATCCCCGGGCTCGGGAAGTCCGGAACGTCGCGAACTAGCCCGCGCAACTGGCTCTCTGCAGCAGAAAGGTGCATCGATTCGGAGCCGATGAGCACAGCGCGGCAACCGCCGCGTCAAGCTGTAAAAGATGGTCGGGGCGGGGAGATTTGAACTCCCGACCTCACGGACCCGAACCGTGCGCGCTATCCAAGCTGCGCTACGCCCCGACACGAAAACCTCAGGTGGAACGCGAGTGTAGCATGGACCAATGTCCGACAATGCGCCCATCCACACCCCTGCTGCTGGCCTGTCGCCGAGCGTTCGTACGGTGCGCGCGGCGATCGGCGGGCTGCTCATGGGAGTGGCGAACCTCGTCCCCGGCATCAGCGGCGGCACGATGTTGCTGGCGGCCGGCATATACGGCGAATTCATAGACGCGGTGGCCGATGTCTCCCGATTCCGCTGGCACCGTCGTTCCGTGTTGCTGGTGCTGCTGGTCGGCGGCTCGGCGACGCTCGGTATCGCCGTCCTGGCCGGGCCGGTCAGAGACCTCGTGGTGGACCACCGGTGGGTGATGTACTGCCTGTTCGTAGGCCTGACGCTCGGCGGCATCCCGGCGCTGTGGCGGCTCGCCCGACCGGCGTCGATGGCACTCTGGGTAGGAGTAGTCGTAGGGATCGGCGGCATGGCTGCACTGGGCGTCGCCCAGCGCAGCGTCGCGGCAGCCAGCGGCGCCGGAGGCGGATTCGTTGCCCTCACCATAGCCGGCGCGGCAGGTGCTTCGTCGATGATTCTGCCGGGCATCAGCGGCGGCTACCTGCTGCTAGTTCTCGGTCAGTACGTGCACATCCTGAGCGCTATCGAGCGCGGGGTCGACGCGGCTCGCCGCGCCGACCTAGCCGGGCTCGCCGACCCTGTGTTCCAAGTGTTCGTGCCTGTGGGACTGGGGATCGTGCTCGGTGTCGCATTGATCAGCAACCTGCTTCGCTACTTGCTAAGACGGTATCGACCGGCAACGCTGGGCTTGCTTCTGGGGCTACTGGCGGGCGTACTGGCCGGTCTCTGGCCGTTCCAGCAGGCCATCGAGCCGCAGCTGGGAACCAGCATCAAGGGTGTCATGGTGACGCAGGAGAGTCTCGCCAGCATCGACCGCTCCGATTGGCCGGTCGAATCGTTTCGGCCTGGCGCCACTCAGATCACAGCGGGGCTGCTATTGATGCTGGGCGGCACCGCCGTCACGCTCGCAGTTTCGAAGCTCGGCGAGAGCTGATCACTCGGTGCGGAACTCGGCGTCGAGGGCTGGTTGCCAGTCGCGTTGGATTCGCTCGAGGAATCGGCGGTGCGTCAAATCCAGATGCAGCGGGGTGATCGAGACGTAACCGTTCTTCACCGAGGTGTAATCGGTATCCTCGGGCTGCTCCATCACCTTCGCCTCCCCTGAGCCGACCCAATACGTGATACGGCCCCGCGGGTCAACGGCTTCGTGCACCACCTGATCGTAGAGGTGCTTCCCCTGGCGCGTGCAGCGCACGCCGCGCACTGGATCGGCCGGCACGTTGACGTTGAGCAGAATATCTTCGGGCAGTCCCTCGGTGAGAACCTGCTCAACGACTCGGCCAGCGACCCGCCCGGCGGTCTCCCAGTAGAAGCTCCCCGCATCGTGCTGGCCGCGTTCCTGGCTCGCTTGTGCCATCTGCGAGAAGGCGATCGAGGGGATCCCGAGGATCGTCCCTTCGAGGGCCGCTGCCACGGTACCTGAATACGTCACATCGTCGCCGATGTTGCTGCCACGGTTGATCCCCGAAGCCACCAGGTCGGGCTTCTGCTCGAGAACACTCAACGCCCCCAGGTAGACGCAATCGGCCGGCGTCCCATCGACCGTATAGATGCCGGGCCCGAGGCGTCGCAGGGCCACCGGACGTCGCAGAGTAAGGGAGTGCGAGGCGGCGCTCTTTTCGCGGTCTGGGGCGACGATCGTCACCTCGCCGAACGGGCGCAGGGCATCGGCCAGAGCATGCAGCCCCGGCGAGTGGATGCCGTCGTCATTGGTTACCAGGATCGATTTCGTCACGACGCCCCGCTACGGCATCCCGGCTTCAGAGCTCTATGCACGCTAGGCTCTGACCCTTGATTCGAACGCATGCTTGGTAGGTTGCACATATGCGCACAGAGCGTCTCGGTTGGCCGCCCTGCTGTCAAACACGTCGGGGTAGGAGCCCGCAGTCGGAGCCAGCGTAGGATGCTGAGCGTCGATCCTGCGGGCGGCGTTGTCCAAGTCTCCCGAGCATGTTAAACAGGGCACCCTCGACCGGTAAGGTCGAAACGGGAAGCGGGTGCAAGTCCCGCGCTGCCGCGCAACTGTGATCGGGGACGAAAGCCACTCGAGGCAGACGGTTTGGAACCGACTGCCGGAACGCCACTGGGCCTAGGCCTGGGAAGGCAGTGGTGAGTAGGGTGATCCGTAAGCCAGGAGACCGCGATCAACCCCCTGGGTTGACCCTCGCGGGAGGGCTGATGCAGTCCGTGGTCAAGGTTCCCCTGGCGCCAGGCACTCGTTTCCTGAAGTGCGCCCGGAGATCCACCGCCCCCTCTTGCGGGGCCGCCCACGCATCCACTTGGAGGATGCCGTGCCGCCCCGCCGTACCGTCTTTTGGTTGTTAGGTTGTCTCACCTTCGTCGTTTCGCTGACGATTCATGAATTCGCAGAGGCTGCGGTCTCCGCTCCGGACGACCCTCGCGCCTCGCCGCCCTGGTCACAGCAGGAGCCCGAGACCCCGGCAACGCCGCAAGAGCTAGCAGAGACTGTCACCGTCACCGCTACCCGGTTTCCCACACCGGTCGCGGACGTCGGCAGCAGCGTCTCGGTGATTACGGCCGAGCAGATCCGTACCGCCGGGGCGCACTGGCTCCCTGACGTACTGGGCAGTGTTCCCGGGGTTACGATCGTTCGCAGCGGTCCGCCGGGTACCCTTACCAGCGCTTTTCTGCGTGGAGCACCGTCCCGGCACACGTTGGTTCTGATTGACGGCCTCAAGGTCACCTCGCCGGCCACAGGCGACTACAACCTGGCTCTCCTCCCCATCGGCCAGATCGAGCGTGTGGAGGTGCTGCGAGGACCGCAGAGCACGCTGTACGGGTCCGACGCAATCAGTGGTGTCATCAACATCATCTCCCGAGCCAATACAGCCCGCCAACAGATCGGCCTCCAAGTCGAGGCAGGATCTTTCGGCACGGTTCGGGCCGAAGGCACGCTCCGGGGTACCCAGGCAGGATTCGGATACTCGGTCGGACTCAGCGTCCACGATGCAGACGGATTCTCCGCCGCGGACACCGGCGCGGACGGGGAAGCCGACGGGTTCCACAACGTCGCCGTCAACGCACAGCTCAGCCACCGCTGGAACCCGGATAACGAGCTGCGCGGCTTCCTGACCTACCTGAACGGCGAAACCGAGATCGACGACTTTAGATTCGGTGTGGGCCCGGTCGACGACCCGAACGATCTGCAAAGCGCCGAGGACGTGTACGCAGGCCTGCGTCTCGACCATCGTGCCGAGAATTGGACATCCCAGCTGACGCTCTCCACCAGCGAGTTGACGCTAGAGACCTCCAACCCGGACGGCGACTTCTTCAAAGGCTTCCTGCTCGACGCCTCCCTCCGGGAGGTCGACTGGCAAAACGAGGTACGGATCGGCAGCGAACATTCCGTTGTCGGTGGGGTCGAGGCGCGCCAGGAGCGCGCACGGAGCACCAGTGTGTCGGTGCTAGGGGAATCCGGATTCGAAGAAGAAGTCGGCTTTTTCGGTCTGTACGCCAAGGATCGCTTCTCGATTGGCGATCGTGTGCACATCATCGCCGGCGGGCGCCTCGAGCGTCACCAGAAGTTTGGAAACCACGCCACCTACCAGCTCGCAGTGTCGGCAATCCTGGGGGAGCATCTGCGGGCCCACGGGTCGGTCGGCAGCGGATTTCGCGCGCCCAACTTCAACCAGCTTTTCTTCCCGGACTTCGGCAACCCCGAGCTTAGGCCGGAAGAGAGTGTCGGGATCGATCTCGGCCTCGACGGCAATTGGCTGAACGGTAACGTCACCGCCGACCTTACGCTGTACAGAAATTGGATCAACAACCTCATCGAGTTCGGTCTGGCCGGGTTCGACAACATCGGCGAGGTAACGACGCGGGGCGTGGAAGCGAGCGCCTCCTGGTCTCCCAGCACGACCCTGGGACTCACAGCCTCTTATACCCTCACCGACGCCGAGGAAGCGACGGCTGGCGAGCAACTCGTTCGCCGGCCGCGCCACCAGGGTGCTGTTGCCGTTCGGCTACGCCCAACAGACCGGTTGAGCTTGTTTACCGAACTGCGCGCCAAGGGACGCCGCTTCGACATTGGCCCCTC
>Ga0315339_1001669_pt1 | contig 18884 bp, 17 predicted proteins | sample ASW17metaG_FD_204514 | JGI IMG/M metagenome (GOLD analysis project Ga0315339, IMG submission 204514) | Ammonia-oxidizing marine archaeal communities from Pacific Ocean, United States - ASW #17 | ecosystem: Environmental > Aquatic > Marine > Oceanic | place: USA: California | collected 2016-12-05
CGCGGCCTGAGGGCGCGCGCCCATGGCCCAGACATCGCCCAAGGCATGCACGGCGGCGATGCGCGCCATCACGTAGGGATCATTGCTGAACGCGCGCAGGTGGTCGGTTGTCAGGACTTGGTCAATGCCGCCGATACGCAGCGTCGCGGCGTCATCGCCCGGCTGGCTAAGGATGTCGGCGCGGGTGTTTTGTGGCAGGTTTGCCAATGTGTTAGCCAGAGTGCTACCGCCCACCTTTGCCCCGCAGCCACCACACATCGGTTTGTCACCAAGTGCGTCGCGCATGCCCTGGGTGACCTCGGCCGGGAGGTCGGGCGCGAGCATCTGCGGCAGGGAGGCGAATTGCTGCATGAATTTCTGGTCGATGTGGTTTTTCCAGCGCCACAGCCAGCGCCCGGCCAGACGTCCAGACAGGCGGCCACCGTATTTGTCGGCAAGCGCGGATTTGCCGCCGAGAGAGATCAGTTTCAGGTAGTCTTTTTGCGGCCTGTAGGCTTTGTGGGCACCCGCGCCGGTCAGATCACAGCGTAGGTTGTGGGCCAGAATTGGGGCTTCGCGCACGGCAAAGACTCCGGCCTTGGGGCGCGGGTCGGGCAGGTGGGCGATGTCACCTGCGGCATAGATCGCCGGGTCGGATGTGCGCAGGTGGTCGTTGACGGTGATGAAGCCGTCGGTCAGCGTCAGGCCGGTTTCGGCCAGCCAAGGCTGCGGGCGCGCACCCGCGACGCCGACGGAAAAGGCCGACGGGATCTGGCGGCCATCGCTCAGATGTACGGTGTCGGCAGTGACCTTTGTGACGGTGGCATTTTCGATCAGGGTGACGCCGAGGCGGACCATGTTTTGCAGCAACGCGGCGCGACTGCGCGGGTGCAGGCCGGGCAGGGCGCTGCTGCGGTCAAGCACGGTAATTTCGGGCGTTACGTCCACGTCAGCCAGCCCCTGCGCCATGGCGAGGCTTAGTTCGACGCCGCCAACGCCGCCGCCGATCATGGCGACTTGGGGCGGGTGTTTCCCGGCAGTGACCGCATCGCGAAAGACGCGCCATTCGCTGGCATAGGGGCCAAGCGGTTTGGCGGCGGTGCCGTGCTCGGCAAAGCCGGGCAGGTCGGGTGGTTCGGAGGTGATGCCTATGTTGATCGACGCGATGTCATAGGCGATTGGCGCGCGGCCAGAATTGTGACCTGCCACGTGGATCAGCCGCGCGTCGCGGTCGATGCCCGTGACTGCCCCAAGGATCAGGCGCGCACCAGAAAATCGCGCCAATCGTACAAGGTCGATCATCAACTCATCGCGGTCATAATGCCCGGCGACGAAGCCGGGCAGCATGCCGGTATAGGGCGCGGTCGGCCCCGGATTGATCAGCGTCAGGCGCGCGCCGGGCAGCGGGCGCATCGCCCAACGACGCAACACCAGCGCATGGGTGTGCCCGCCGCCGATCAGGACAAGTTCGCGCGTCAGGGGCAGGGCGGCTTGCATCATGGGGCCAGCCAAGCGCCCTGCCAGCCGTTGATGCGTTGAAACACGGCGCGGCGGTGGTAATCACCACTTAGGTGGACAAGGTCGATTTCGTCGATGGTCATGGTCAGAACGGCGAATTGGTCGGGGTTGGGCGCGCGGCTGTAAGCGTCGGACGCGGGAATTGGCGTGCCGGGCGGCGGGGTCACGCCGTAGGAAGACCGCGCGTCAGGGGGGACCTGCGCCCAGATATCTGCAAGCTCTGGCCCGGTGGTGATTTTCATACGGCCGCGCAGGCGGATTTGTAGTTGCAGCGCGTCGGACCAGTGGTGCAGCGTGGCGTTCGGATTGTTGCGCAGCTCATCCACTTTGGTGGAACCGACGTCGGTGTGAACGGCGACGGTGGCGGCGGTGGTATCGGCACCGCGCAAGACAACGATGCGGGTTTCTGGCCCGCCCGACAGGCCAATCGTGCCTAAGACGACCCTTTGGCGCGTGTCCCATTCGGCCCCGGCGGTCAGTTCGCGCCAAGCACGTTCATGCAGATCGCCCAGGGTGGTGAACCAGTCAGTCATAGCCTGTCATCTCCAGATATCCGCGGCCCGGGTGGCTGCCTGTGGCGCGCACCGGGCCCTCCCAATAGGGCACGGACGTCGCCATCCAGCTTTGCGGATTGATCGCGGTTACGGTTACATCAAACGCGTGGGCGGGCAAGCGCAAGCGCCATGTGGTGGGGATTTCGCGGTTGTTTACGATAGTGGTTTGCAGCGGTTCCAGCTGTAGCGCGCCGGGGGGCAGCGGGTGGGGCGTGCCATCAGGTTCGATCCAGTTGGCAGAGGTGTAATCGCCCGAGTCCGCCCGCAAACGAAAGCCCATCAGCTTTGCGCCATCGTCCAGATGCAGGCTGAACCAATCCCAGCCGGATTGATCCTCGGCCAGGGGCTGGCTGGACCACTCGCGATCTAGCCAAGCCTGTCCGGTGACTTTTATGGGGCCATCGGGCAGATCAAGCGTGCCGGTGACGGTGTAGAATGGTTGGGAATAATAGTGGCTGGCCTGACCGCTGGCGGATTTGACGGAATAGCCACTATCGCCCTGCGGCACGAAGGGCGTGGTGCTGTTGAGGGTTAGGGCATAGGCAAAGTTGAATCCGCGCGCCTTTAAGGTGCCGCCGTCGATGCCGGACATCTGCCAATCGTCAATCCAGGCCTCAAACGGTTGGGCGGTGACCCCGGCCTGACCGATGCCGCCGCGGGCCAAACGCTCTGCGACAAAGTGATCTGTCGGCGTTGTCAGGGCGGCGTGGCCCAGCCAGATGGCTTGCCCGTCGGGCGTCAGGGCAGAGCGGAATAACGTCCATTGGATGCCATAATCGGTGCCGTCCGGGCCGGTTAGATTGGCGGTGATATACCACCACTCGATGCGGAAATCTGTGTGGGGGCCGTGGTCTTGTGGGAAGGTGAACCGCGTATTGCGGCTGGGCTGGGCAAAGCCGTCAGCGTCGCTGCCAAGCCCGGCGAAGCCCTGGGCGAAGGCCTGCGGAGTCAGGGCTAAGACTAGTATTAATATCAGGTGCTTAGCGTTCATTGGCGAAGACCTTTAACAGCTCTGCCGGGGGTGTCTTTGCCAGCTTTCGGGCAGGCCAGAGCGCGGCCACCAGGGCGGCGAACAGGGACAATACGCCAAGGCGCAGCCAGTCCATCGGGAACAGAAACATCGGGATGCGCCAGCCGAAGGCTTGCACGTTGATCACGCTGAGCAGGACCCAGGCCAGGATCAGGCCAACCGGGATGGCGGCAAGGATCGTAAGGCTCGCAAGGATCAAAGCGCGGGCCAGTTCCAGTGCCGCTAGGTGCCGTCGTGTCATGCCCAAGGCCCAGACCGGGGCGAGTTGCGGTTGGCGCAGGCTGGCGAGGGTTAAAAGGCTGGTCAGAATGGCGAAACCGGCGATGGACAGCGTCAGCACGTTCAGGGCACCGGTGACGGTGAACGTGCGTTCAAAGATGCCCATGGAGAAGGCTTTCAGGCTGGCCTGGTCGATGATGTTGCTGGCGGGCAGGCCATAGTTTTCGCGCAGGTCACGCGCCAGATCCTGCGCGTTTTCGGGTGCGATACGCACGCCAAAACGGCGTTTGCTGACATCGGGGAAATGTTCGACCAACGTCGGGACGCTGACAATGATCTGCGCGATAGGGTTGCCATAATCGCTGTAGATCCCGGCGATCTGGATGGTCCAGTTGCCGGGGAGTCTTAGGGCGTCGCCGGGGGTTAGCCCCTCTCGTAGGGCGAGTTGTTCGTTGATCAGCACGCCTGTGCCTGCGGTGACTTGGTCCCAGACGTCAGGCAGGGATTCCAGAATTGGCCAGTTATTTCGGTAAGTTGCATGGTCGGCGACGCCGTAGACTTCGGCGGGCTGCGCCATGACGCGGGCCTCGACATGCCAGATCGGCAGCACGGCGTCAGCGCGGCTTTCCAGATAGGCGCGCAGGGCGGGGGCGTCGGTTTCGGTGGCGGCGGTCACGTAAAGCTCGGACGCAAGGCGTTGGTCCAGCCAGCCGGTAAAGGTCAGCCGAAAGCTCGATACCATGGTGCTGACGCCGATGTTGGCGGCCAGCGCCAGCAACAACGCCATCAGGGCCAGCGACAGGCCGGGCAATTGCTGGCGGGTGTCGGCCCAAAACCAGCTGGCGACGGCCCCTTTGGCGAAACGTTGCGCGGTGCTGAGGCTGGCATATAGCAGGACCGGCAGGGCCAGCGCGGCGGCGATCAGCAAAGCGCCGAGTAAGGCGAACCCGGCGATGAGGCCTTTTGCATAGATGCCAAGGAGGGTGGCGAATAGGGTGAGTATTGCGGCGGAAATGCAAAGCAGGATCAAGCGTTTTTCCGACAATCGCGCCCAGGCGCGGGGCTGTGCGGGGGCGAGCAGCGGCATGCGGATCAGCTTGGCGACGACGCTGGTGGCGGCAAGCGATGTGCCGAGGATAACGATGGCCATTCCGGCGATCCACCACATCGGGCGCAGGCTGAGGGTGCCGTCAACCTCTGCCCCGTACAGACCGCGCAGGGTGGCGGCGACATCGGGCAGCAGCGCGGCGGCGACGGCGTATCCCAGCGCCATGCCGATGGCCCCGGACAGAAAGGCTAGTGCCAGAAGCTCGAGGCATATCAATGTGATAAGGGCACGTAGTGGCAGGCCGAGGGCGCGCATGGTGCGCATGGTGGCACGGCGTTGTTCGAATGCCAGGCCGATGGCTCCGTGCACGATGAACAGCCCGACGGCAAAGCTGAGCAAGCCAAAGGCGGTCAGGTTCAGATGGAAACTGTCGGTCAGCCGCGAGATATCGCTTGCGGCGCTGGGCGCGCGGATTTCGAGCGTCGGGGCGATTTGGGTCAGGTCGGGCAGGCCGCGCGGCTGGCTTGGCAGCAGGATCAGACGCGAGATTTGGTTGGGTTTGTTCAGTAGGGTTTGAGCGATGGCCAGATCGGTGAACAGCACGCCGGGGGCGATGGTGTCGATGGCGATGATCTGGGCCTGTGTGGTGCCTTTTAGGGAGTTTGCCGTGTCTGGATGGGCCAGGATTTGGCCGGGCGGTGTGAAGAAGCCTAGCAAGTCGGCATTGGTGTTTTCTTGTGCCGGGGCAAGGCCTTGGGGCGCGGTCAACGGGTCAAACCCGATCAGGCGATAGCTGTTGTTGGCAAGGGTGATCTGGCCTTGCAAGATCGGGGTCACCAGCCAACCGGAGCGGCGCAACTCGACGAAGATTTGCTGCGCTATAGTTTCGCCGGTTTGGGGCAGAAGTTGCGTGAATCGACGCTCGCCCAAGGTATCGGCGGCCTTGGCATAGCTGGCGCGGGCCTCGGCGTTGATGGCCTGCACGCCGGACCAAAGCGCGGTGGCCAGCGCGAGGCCAAGGATCAACGTGGCAAGTTGCAGGGGCTTGCGCCGCCAATGGGACAACAGCGCGGCAAATGCTGCGCGGTACATCAGGCCAGCCGCCCGGCGGCCAGATGCAACCGCCGTGACATGCGGGCCGCGAGCCGTTCAGAATGCGTGACCATCAGCAGGGCGGCGTTGGTTTCAGATACCAGTTCCAGCATCAGGTCGAGGACCGCGTCGCCAGTGGCCTGATCAAGATTACCGGTGGGTTCGTCCGCCAGCACCATACCGGGGCGCGGGGCCAGCGCGCGACCGACGGCGACGCGCTGTTGCTGACCGCCGGACAGTTCTTCGGGATACTTACCCAGATGCGCGGTCAGGTCCAGTCGGGTCGCGAGGGTGGCGCACCATTCGCGGTCATGGCGATTGGCGAGGCGGGCCTGAAAGGCGATGTTGTCGCGAATGTTAAGCGACGGTATCAGATTAAACTGTTGAAAGATAACGCCGATCCTGTCTCGGCGCAGGGCCGCGCGGCGGGTGTCATTCAGGGTCGAAATATCCGTGCCTTGCAGAGCTATCGTGCCGCTGTCGGGCTGATCTAATCCGCCGACCAAATGCAAGAGCGTGCTTTTGCCGCTGCCGGATTCACCTGTCAGGGCGAGGGTTTCGCCTGCCGAGGCGGCAAAACTGACGCCGCGCAGGATTTCGACAGGGTGCCCAGCCTCGCCGGGGTAGGATTTGCAGAGATCATTTACGGTCAGAAAGGGCGTCTGGGTCATGCATCAACCTTAGCCCATCGCGCGCCCGCGACCAGAGGCAACGGGCGGGCGTGCTGTCGCAGGGGTCAATCGACGGGCAGGCCGCTGGGCACCGTGTCTGGCCGCCCCATTGGCAGGCTAAGCGCGGTTTCACCGGTAAGCGCGTTCAGGAAGGCGACGATGTCGTCAACCTGAGCATCCGTTACCGGCGGCAGGTTGATGTCGATCTTGGACAGCAGGCGCGCGTTCTCAAACTTATCCTCGCGGATGATGAAATCGGTTGAGGCGAGCCACTCGGCCTCGGGCAGGATCGCCATCTCGGGGGTCCATCTGGCATTACTGCCCAGCGGGTCGGCGTGGTGCAGCACCATGTCTTTCAGCGTTGGCATCGCGCCATTGTGGCCATAGGGGCCGGTCAGGGCGACGTTGCGCAGGAAGGGCACCCGAAAGCGGTAGGCGTCGTCCAGATCATCAGTTTCGGCCAGACGGCCCACGTCGCGCGCCATCGGATCAAACGGGCGGGTGCGACCGGGGCCAAAGACCGGCAGGCCAAGCGCCTGAAAGCTTTGGTTCGAGAGCATCGATCCCTCGTGGCAATTGGAACAGCCGATTTCGCCGTAAAACAGCGCCATCCCGCGCTGCTGTTGGGCGTTCAACGCGGTGGTGTCACCGGCAAGGTATTTGTCAAACGGGCTGTCGTGGTTGCGGAATTCGGTGCCGATAAAGGCGGCGATGGCGTTGACGATTTCAACGATCGTCACGTCTTCGGGGCGGTCGACATGGTCAAAGGCAGTGACGAACAGCGGGCCGTAGTCCGCAACGCCGCGCACGCGTTTGGCAACGATGGGCCAGACCAGATCGGCACGTTCGTTTGCGGCACCGGCCTGTTCGTTTTCGCCGGGTTGTCCGGCCATTTCGGCAGCCGAGGTGATCGGAAACAAGGCCTGCGCGGCCAGCACAGAATTCAGCCCCAGCGGCAGGCGTTCTTGGGCCGGGCTGTTAAACCCGTTGCCGTAGATATCAGACACCGAGACGCGGCCATCGTGGAACATGAATTCCACATCGACATTGCCAAGGTTCCAAAGTGCGGGCGCGTTGCGCGGCACGCGGTGTTTGATCATGTCAAGGCCAATGCCCGCGTTGCGATCGGGGCCAAGACCCGTGCCACCCTCGCCGACACCCAGGCTGACGCCATCAGCGCTGCCCAGATCGTGGTGGTGACAGGTGGCGCAGGAAATATTCTGGTTGCCCGACAGGATTTTATCGTAAAACAATAGCTGGCCAAGGGCGGCCTGTTCGGGATCAAAGGCGATGAAATCTGCATCGGTCAGGGGATCAGGCAAATTCAGATTGTCTTGCAGGTCAAGGGCAGCCGCTGGCGCAGCGATGACCAGCGAAAGGAGAAACGCGTGGAGTTTTGCATGAGCAAGCATCGGCTTGGCCTCGCTTTCGGGGTTATGATGATCTGCGCGAGTCCGGCTTTGGCAGAGCTGGAAGAGGCGCGTGATCTGATGGAATCCGGACAGTTTGAGGCCGCGCGTTTGGCGCTGTGGCCCGCGGCCCGGTCTGGCAATGCCGAGGCCGAGGAACTGATCGGCGTGATGTATGCGCTGGGGCTTGGCGTTGAAAAGGACGAGGTCCGCGCGATGGAATGGTACATGCGCGCCGCGATGAAGGGGCATCCGGGCGCGCAATCGGGCGTTGGCTGGTATTATGAGCTGGGCATCGGTCTGCCCGCGCCCGACCTGACCCGCGCCTATTTGTGGTACGTTCTGAGTGCAATCGGGGGGGACCCCGACGCGGCCATGAGCCAGGAAGAGGTTCGCAAAAAGATGACGGCTCAAGAAATCGAACATGCACACCAACTCATCGACGATTACAAAATATGGCTCTATCCCTTCCGTTGATCACAGAAAGTTCAACCCCATTTTGGTTAACAGATTGTTTACAGGGGCAGGAAATCAAGGGCTTTCAGAGAAAACGGCGGATTTTTGCCCGAGTTGGTCGCAAAATGCGGCCCCTGACGATGGGTAGAGAGAGTTTCCGGTTGCGACACAATCCTTCATTGAGCCGCGCATTGGCTTTGTTGGCAGAGGTGCCGAGGTGGAAAAGAAAGCTGTAATATTCCCGCCGGAATGCCCTGAGGTTATCCGGGTTAACTATTTTTCGGCAGTACGCCATTCAAATTTTCCAAGGGACACTGCTATGAAATTTATGATTGTCACCAAGACCAGCGCTGCGCATGGGTCGGGGGCGGTTTCGCTTAATAACTTCCTGGAGAATTTTGAGCCCGGGATGATTGCTTGCCATTTCTTTCCCGGCGAGGACATCGGCGAGATTTCCAGCATTCAGCTTGAAGCGCGCCGAAAAGCTATTCGCTGGATTATGCGCTGGTTGTGCCGCATCCCGATGACGTCACATTGCGTTATAAGCGTAATCCGGATGAAAGCTATGTCGAAAGTCTAATTCCTGCTGTGGGAAAACCGCCGATGGTTTTGGCAACATTGAGGCATTCACTAGCGAAGACCAATCGGCCAGCCAAAGTGATCTGGAAAGCTATTTCGGGCCTGGGCATTATGACCCTCCAGTGTTCACATTTGAGAAGCACGGCGCAATTGGAAAGGGCGACGCGGCGGTCATCTTTGCCAAAAACTGGATCAAAGAGATAAGCGCCGTTGATGGGCCAACGACCACGGTACCTTATGGTGCGGATATGGTTTTTGGCCACAATGGAACAGGCGACCCATTGCCCTATTCCGAAACCCTAAGCGCGTCGTATGCGGCGACCAAGGGCAGCTCTCACGGGTCTGAAAGTGGCTGTTCCACGACATTGAAGGCGACAAGCGAAGCGTCGGGCATGGGCATCGAAGTGTCCGCAGAGGCCAGCCATTCGATGGAGCAGAAAAAGACCGAATTGGAAAATGACGCACGCACACGCGAGGCGTCGGCCAGCACAAAACGGTGTCTGGCATGGCCCCCAAGGGTGCTTATTACGTGTCGATCCGGGGGTGGGATGAGACCCAGCTGAAAACCACGCTAAAACATGGGTTTAGCGAAATGGATGTGACCCATCCGGTAAAATTCACGCTGAGTGTTGCGATTGATGAGATGGATGTGGATTTGGCCAAGCTTGTCGGGAAAATACCGAAGATTTGGTGGCGGACGTTAAGGGATAAGATCAAGGCGGCTGGGAATGATTTGCCTGACAGTCTGATGACGTTGCAGGCAAGATAGGCCGGATATTTGGTATCGGAATGAAAAACGGCCACCCTCGACGCTAGGGGTGGCCGTTCTTGTTTGTGTAGATCTGGCCCGAGTTTGGCCCGAGTTTGGTCGGGGCCTATTTGGTTTCCATCATCCGCGTGGCGTTGATAGCTTCCTCGACTGCGGCGACGGTGCTGGTCAGCGCGTCAAAGACTTGCGCACCGCCGTCAACGTTGGTTTTGAACCAGTCATAGACGGGCGCTGCGGCGTCTTTGAACATGGCTTTCTGTTCTGGGGTCGGCACGTATAGGTCGCCGCCACCGGCGGTGAAATCCTGATAGGCGGCGATTGCCTTGCGCTTGGGGCTGGCGAAAGTGGCCTGTTGCAGCGCATAAAACCCATCGGCGATGACGGTTCGCATCGCTGGGTCCATGCCCATGAAACGCTCGTTGTTCATGAACCACAGCGCGCCCATATAGGCGTGGCCGTCCAGCGTGACGTACTGCAGGCCAGCCTCTGGGAACTTCATGTTCATGATGTCGGTGATGCCGTTTTTACTGCCCTCGACCACGCCGGTCTGAAAGCTGGTGAACAGCTCTGGCCACGGGATTGGCGTCGGGGAGGCCCCCAGCGCCTTGACCAGTTCCTGGGGCAGGTCGGCGACAACGGTGCGGATCTTCAGGCCATCCATATCGCTGGGCATCGTCACGCGGCGCTGCGTGTTGGCAAAGTTGCGCCAGCCGCCGGTGTTGCCGATGGTCATCAGGCGCACCAGCCCGTCAGAGCCGTCGCTGACCATCTGCTGCATGGTGGTCACGAAGGGCGAGCCATTGGCCAGCGTCGCCTCTGCCACGCGGTCGTCGGCCATCAGGTAGGGCAGGTCAAGCACCTGAACGAACGGGAACAGGTTGGCGGTGCCGCCGCTGGTCGACACGTAGATGTCGATGTTGCCATCGGCGATGCCGGCCATACATTCGGTGCCGTTGCTGCACAGCTGGGTGCCGATGAACAGTTCAACCTCGATCGCGCCATTGCTGGCTTGTTCAACGTAGTTTTTGAACACGACCAGACCGTCATAGTCTTCGTCGTTTTCGTTGCTGTTGGCGGTGGCGCGCAGCTTGATGGGGTCGGCGGCATAGGCGCTGATCGCCGTACCTGCCAGCATGGCCGCCGTGATGGCAGCGGTGGTGAGATGTTTCAGCATGGTCGTTCCTCCCTTGGTGTTTTCTTGATCGTTGGTGTTGGTTTGGTCTTATTGGACAAACCCGGTCAGGCGCGGGATCGTCATGGAAATGGCGGGCACATAAGTGATCAGAAAGATCACGGCGATTTCGATGGCCAGGAACGGCAAGATCGCCTTGGCGATGGTCTCGACCCGCTCGCCCGACACGGCGCTGGCGACGAATAGCACAAGGCCCATCGGCGGCGTGGCAAGGCCGACGGTTAGGTTCACGCTCATGATGATGGCGAAATGCACCGGGTGCACGCCGAGATCGACAAAGATCGGCCCAAGGATCGGCCCAAGGATAATGATCGCTGGGCCTGCATCCAGAAACATGCCGACGATGAACAGCAACAGATTGATCAGGAACAGCAGGATCAATGGGTTATCCGACAGGCTTAGGATATAATCGGCCAGGATTTGCGGCGCGTAAGACAGGCTGACCACGGTCTTGAACGCCATTGCGGCCCCGACCAGCAGCAGCACGACAGCGCTGGTCATCGCCGCGCGGCTTAGGATGCCGGGCAGATCGGCCAGCGTCATGGTGCGCAAGATGCCAAAGGCGACGATCAGCGCATAGGCGACGGCGACGGCGGCGGCCTCTGTCGGGGTGAAAATACCCGCAAGGATGCCGCCAAGGATCAGGATTGGGGTTTGCAGCGGCACGACGGCGCGTTTGCAGACCATGCGGAAGTCATGGCTGACCAGACGACGCAGCGCCAGCGATAGGCCATGGGCAACCAGCACGCCGCCGCCAAAGGCCAACCAGCGCGCGGTGCTGGTCGGATCCTCGCCCAGAGGCGCGAATTGCGCCAGCAGCAGGCCAATGTTTAGGCGCACCAAGGCGAAGGAAAACCAATATTCCAACGGTTTCAGTTCGATGCCGGAGATGACGACACGTTTGGCGGCGGGCAGGTTGTATTTATCGGCCAGCAACCGCACCATGATCATCAGGCCGATGCCAACCATGATGCCCGGAACGATGCCTGCGAGGAACAACGCGGCGACGGATTCGCCCATGACGTAGGCGTAAATGATCATGATGCCCGAGGGCGGAATGATCGGGCCGATGACGCTGCTGGCGGCGGTGATGGCTGCGGCGAAGCGGCGGGAATAGCCCTCTTTCTCCATCGCGGGGATCAACATCGAGCCAAGCGCGCTGGTGTCGGCAACGGCGCTGCCCGAAAGGCCCGCGAACAAGATCGACGACAGGATGTTGACCTGTGCTAGACCGCCACGCAGATGGCCCATTAGCGCCTGTGAAAACTCGACCAGACGAATGGTGATGCCGCCCTTATTCATCATTTCGCCCGCCAGCATAAAGAACGGGATCGCCATCAGCGGAAAGCTATCCATGCCGTTGTAAACATTACGATATAGCAGGGTCAGATCCTTTTCCTGCCCGTTCAGGAACAGCAGAATGCCGGGCGCGGCCAGCAGGCCAAAGAACACCGGCAACCCGATCAGCAGGAACAGCAGGAAAACGGGGAGGAACCAGATCAGCATGTGATTATTCCGCCATGATTTCGTCTTCGGCCGGGGCGAGGTTCTTTAGACCGTCGCCACCGCCCAGTAGCGTGATAAGCGAGCGCAGGATGAGTTCGACATTGACGATGAACAACAGCGTGACGCCGACAAAGAACGACGCCATCATCCAGCGGCGGGGCATCTTGACCCAATCGAGCGACAGATCTGGATAATAGAGCGAGGCGGTTTTGGCCTTGGACAGGAAGCCGTTGATCTCTGACCAGCCGATATCAATCGCCACCCCCAGAACGAACCCCGCGATGCCCAGCAAGATCAGCGACAGCACGGCGGCAACACGTTCCGGCAGGGCGCGCAAGGCCATGTCGATGGCGACAAAGCCGCCTCGGCGATAAGCCATCGGCGCGATCAGCCCGGTCATCCAGAGCATGGCAAAGCGCGCGGCCTCATCCGGCCAGGGCAGCGGGTTGTTCAGCACGTAACGGAAGAACACCTGTATCAGGATGGCTAAAACCATGCAGCCAATCGCCACGATCGCTATGCTGCGCCCGAGGCGCAACACAACGTCGTTAAACAGTTGAAACGGCCATAAAAGCCAGTTCAACAGCGCCATGGCGCATCCTCCCTGATGTATCCCTGGCGGGATTTCGTATTTTATTGCCAGCCTGTTATGGCTGGGTCTCAAAGTTTCCAAACTGCCCCTGTGAAAAGACCAGCGGCGCGCCGCTGCGCCAGCTGGCCTGCGTGACCTCGGCGACGATGATGCAGTGATCCCCCCCGGGATGCACTGCTGTCGTCTTGCACTCAAACCGCGCCAGACAGCCGTTGATCAGCGGCACTTTCTGGTCATTCAACTGCCAATCAAGCCCCTCAAAGGCGGTGCCATCGGAGGCGAAGCGCGCGCTTAGATCTTGTTGTTCCTCGCCCATGACATGGATCGCGAAATGTTTGGCACTGGCAAAGGCATCGTAGCGGCGGGAAAACTTTGCTGGCGACCATAGGACCAGCGGCGGGTCCAGCGACACTGCGGCAAAGCTGTTGGCGGTTATGCCAAGCGGCCCGATTTCGCTGTCGGTGGTCACCACGGTGACTCCGGTGGCGAACTGGCCCAACGCGTCGCGAAACCCGCGCGCATTATCCGGGCCGGGGGCGATGCTTTGCATGGATCTGACCTCGCTTCCGTCGGGCATCAGGGCACCTCGTGGCCCAGGGCGGCGGTGTAAAGCTCAAACCAGGTCTGCCGATCCATGTTGACCTTGAAGGCGTCGGAAAAGGCGCGGATGCGGCTGATGGTGTTGGTGCCCATGACCGGCAGAATATTCGCTGGATGCGCAAGGAGCCACGCCACGGCCACAGCCGCGCGATCAACGTCGTTCAGCTTGGCGATACCTTCCAGGCAGGTCAAAAGTCTGGTGTCTGCAGCGCCCGCGACCACGGCACCTCCGCCCAGCGGCGACCACGCCATGATCGGCGTCTTGCGTTCCTGCATATAGGCCACATCGCCGTTGGTGAAACCCTCATGCGCCAGGAGGGAAAGTTCAATCTGGTTGGTCACCAGTGGCGTCGTCATGGCCGATTGCAACAGTGTCCAGTCATGCAGCTTAAAGTTCGACACGCCCACATGCCCTACCTTGCCGCAGGCCACCAAACCATCCAGCGCCGCGCCGGTTTCGCCAGCATCCATCAGCGGATCTGGCCGGTGAATGAGCAGCAGGTCAATGTGGTCAATATCCATTAATTTCAACGAACTATCGACAGAAGTTAAGATGTGATCAGGGCTTGTGTCGTAGTATTTCACCCGCGCGCCGCTATGCCTGCCCGCGGGGGCGATGATGTCACATTTGGTGACAATCTCCAGTTTATCGCGCAGCCCCGGCGCGGTGCGCAGGGCGTTGCCCAGCAGTTCTTCGGCCTGATAGCCGCCATAGATATCGGCCTGATCAATCGTGGTAATGCCCTGTTCAAGACAGGCCTCTAGCTTGGCGTGAATGTGGCTGGCAGAGGTATCGGAATCATCGCCAATGCGCCACATGCCATAGACGATGCGGCTAACGGACAGGGCTTCGGAAATCTGAATACGCTGCATCAGAAACGTTCCCCTACGCCCAGCGGTGTTGCCGGAGTTGTTGTGGGCACACGGCCATATTCATGTGGCAGGGAACAGGTTTTCAGGTTCGGCATGACCAGCTTTCCAAAGGATTTACATTCGTCGATATGCGGGTAGCCAGAAAAGATGAAGGCCCGGATACCCATTTTGCGATAGGCCTCGATCTCTGACATAACCTGATCTGCCGATCCGACAAGCGCCGCGCCGCAGCCAGAGCGCGCACGCCCGACGCCGGTCCACAAGTGCGGCTCGATATAGCCGAATTTATCGGCCAATTCGCGCGCTTTGGCCTGATGGGCGACACCCAGCGAAATGGAATCATGCGCCCGGTCGCGGATCAGTTTGCCGTATTCATCGTCCAATTGCGCGGTCAGGTATTCGGCGTATTCCTTGGCCTCGGTCTCTGTGTCGCGAACGATGACATGGACGCGCAAACCGTAATCAAGCGTGCGATTGTGGGCGGCGGCACGTGCGCTAACGGCCTTCATCCGCTCTGCGATCTGGTCTTTGGGCTCGGGCCACATCAGGTAGACGTCACAGAATTCCGCGCAGAGTTCGAGCGCGTCGGGCGAGTAGCCGCCAAAGTACATCAGCGGGCCGCCATTTTGCTGATATGGCTTGGCTGGCCCGGTCGGAACATCCTTAAATTGATAGACTTGCCCGTCGAAGTTAATGTGATCTTGGGTCCAGGCCTGGCGCAGGATTTGCACCACCTCGCGGCTGCGTTGATAGCGGAATTTGCTGTCTGCGACCTCTCCGGGGAAGTCAGAACTGATGATGTTGATTGTCAGGCGGCCGTTCAACATGTGGTCCAGCGTGGCAATCGTGCGGGCCAGCATGATGGGCTGCATTTCACCGCAACGCACGGCGGCGAGCATGTTGATCTTGTCTGTGATCGGCGCGCAGCCGGCGACGAAACTCAGCGTGTCCTGACCGACCTGATAGGACGAGGGGCAGAGGATATTGCGAAAGCCCTGCGCCTCTGCCTCTTGCACGATGCTGCTGCAATGCGCCCAGCTCGACCGCAGATTGCCGTCGGGCACACCAAGTTGCGCATAATCGTCAGAACACAACGCGGCGAACCAGCTGACCTCGCAGACATCCAGATCGGCGGATGTGACTGGAACGATTGTCATGATTCTCTCCCGGCGGGCATACTTTCCCTATTGCGTAGCAGAGCAAGATAGATGCATCAATGGTGTATCAATTGTTCGGAGAGCCAGGTGGCGCAGTCGCATTCCTTGCCGCTTTATGTCCAGATCAGCGAAATGCTGATCCGGGATATTCAGGCTGGGCACCTTCTGGCTGGCGAACGTCTGCCGCCAGAAAGAGAGATGGCTGTCACGCTGGGAACGTCGGTTGGAACATTGCGTAAGTCACTGGCAGACCTGACGAAAAAGGGCATGCTGGAGCGAAGGCAAGGCTCTGGCAATTATGTGACGCAGGGCGGTACGGCCGAAAGTGTCTATGCGTTCTTTCGGTTGGAACTGCTCGAAGGCGGGGGGTTGCCAACGGCTGAGGTGTTGTCGGTAGAGAGCCTGCGCAAACCTGATGACCTGCCGAAATTTGGTGAGTCAGACATGGCCCACCGGATTCGGCGGCTGCGTCGGCTGAGTGGACGTCCCGCCGCGCTTGAAGAGGTTTGGCTGGATGCGGCGGTGACGCCTGTTTTGTCGGCAACCGACCTCTCAGAATCTCTGTATCTGTTTTACAAGGAAAAACTAGGCATCTGGATACAACGCGCCGAAGACCGGGTTGGCCTTGGTGTTGTGCCAGAATGGGGCAAGACGCTGTTTCCGGGCGTCGGTGACGTGATGTGTCAGGTGGACCGAGTCAGCTGGGATCAGGAAAACCAAAGCGTCGAATTTTCACGAACATGGTTCGATAGTGAAGGTATTCGGTACACATCGAGAATTAAATAGAAAGAAAATGTTTGATATGGTCAAGTATGGAGTAATCGGCTGTGGTATGATGGGACAGGAGCATATCCGCAATATTGCACTTATCGAACATGCCGGTGTCGGCGCGATATTTGAGCCTGACGTGGGTATGCGCGCCGTGGCTGCTGCGCTTTGCCCGGAGGCGGTTATGGTGGAAAGCGTCGAGGCGTTGCTGGCCGTGCCGGATCTGGACTGCCTGTTGATTGTCAGCCCCAACCACCTGCATGCCCGCCAGATCGCTCAAATCGCAGATACCCGCCCACTGCCGTTGCTGGTGGAAAAGCCGCTGTATACCGACCCAGACGATGCCGCGCTAATTGAACAAATCAAACAAAACTATCCGGCCCCGATTTGGGTTGCGATGGAATATCGCTATATGCCGCCGGTCGCGCGCTTGATCCACGAAGCAGAGGCGGCGACAGGCGGGATCAAGATGCTGACGATCCGCGAGCATCGCTTTCCGTTTCTGGAAAAGGTCGGCGACTGGAACCGATTTAACCGAAACACGGGCGGCACATTGGTGGAAAAATGCTGTCACTTTTTCGATCTTATGCGATTGATTTTGCGGGATGAACCTGTGCGGGTTATGGCCAGTGGCGGGCAGTCGGTGAACCATCTGGCCGAGGTTTACGATGGCGAGGTCTCTGACATTTGGGACAACGCCTATGTCATTATCGACTTTTCCAAAGGTGCGCGTGCAATGCTGGAGCTGTGCATGTTCGCCGAGGGCGCGCGCTATCAGGAAGAGATCAGCGCGGTCGGCCCGACGGGCAAGATAGAGGCGCTGGTGCCTGGTCCGGGGCGGTTTTGGCCAAAGAATGAACCAGAGCCTGTGCCACAGTTGATCCTCAGCCCGCGCCACACAAAGGCGCGTGAAATCATAGAGTTGCCGGTTGATCCCGCCTTGCTGGCGGCGGGCGATCATAATGGTTCGACGTTCTATCAACACCAGCGGTTTGTCGAGGTCGTACGTGGCAAGGGCATGCCAGAAGTGACGCTTCAAGATGGGGCGATGGCGGTGGCCATGGGCTTGGCGGCGCAGGAATCGGCAACAACTGGGCAAGCCGTTCTGCTGTAGGCATGTCGCGGACAGAAACGTGGGTGTCGCGACTGATGCGGACGGCGGGGGGCGCGGCGTGGTGACTGAAAGGATCACCGCGTGAAAGAAAGCGACGCCCATGACCGACACCAGCTATCTGAACGACGTCCTGAACCCGGTTGCCACCGCGCGTGGCCTGCCGAATGCGCATTATATCGACGACGAGATGTTCGCGGCGGAACGCGAGGCGGTGCTGTTTGCCAATTGGGCCGGCATTGGTTTTGGCAAGGATATCGCGCCCGGAGAGGCGATGCCGATTGATTTTGTCGGCCTGCCATTGGTCGCCGTGCGCACCCGCGAGGGCGACGTAAAGGTCTTTCAAAATACCTGTCGTCATCGCGGCATGATCCTGGTCGAAGAAAAGAAAGAAGTCGGCGGAGTTCTAAGATGCCCATATCATTCATGGTGTTACGCCTTAACCGGCGAGCTGGTGGCGACGCCGCATGTGGGCGGACCCGGCATGAATACGCATGAGGAAATCAAGCGCGAAGACCTTGGTCTGATCGAAATCCGCAGCCATGTCTGGCGCGATGTGATCTTTGTGAATGTCTCTGGCACTGCGCCCGCGTTTGAAGATTACGCTGCCGAAGCCATCGCGCGTTGGGGCGAATTTGAGGGGCAGCCGGTTTTGGCGGGCGAGGATAGCAGCTTTGGCTTTGATGTGGCCTGTAACTGGAAACTGGCGGTCGAAAACTACTGCGAGAGCTATCATCTGCCTTGGGTGCATCCCGGCCTGAACAGCTATTCGCGGCTGGAAGACCACTATAACATAGAAGCTCCGGGAGCGTTTTCTGGGCAGGGCACGCTGGTCTACCGTCCGATGATTTCCGAAGACGGGCGGCGATTTCCGGATTTTCAGAACCTGAGTGATCATTGGAATGCTGGGGCGGAATATCTGTCAGTTTATCCAAATGTGCTGCTAGGCGTGCACCGTGATCATGCCTACGCCATCATTTTGGAACCCAAAGCCAAAGACCGTACGCAAGAACATGTCGCGATCTATTATGCGACGGACGAGGCGGCAAAGAGCGATGAGTGGGCCGTGATGCGCCACAAGAACACCGAGATGTGGTATGAGGTCTTTAAAGAGGACCTATTTGTGGTGGAGGGGATGCAAAAGGGCCGGCTTGGTGTGCATTTCGACGGTGGCAAATTCAGTCCCGCGATGGATGGCCCGACCCATTGTTTTCACCACTGGGTTGCCAGCCAATTTGGCCCGACGGCGCTGGCGGCAGAGTAATCGTTGTGGGGGGCTTGGATGCCCAATTGTTGTCGGCGCATTCGGCGGGGGATAAGGCGGCTTTGGTTGGGTTATATACGCAGGCGGCAGAGCAGGCGGCGCAAGTTGATGCGGCCTGTTTCTATCTGACCCACGCCTATATTTTCGCACTAGATCTGGGCGATCCGCGTGCGCGTGCTTTGCGTGCAGAACTTGTTCGCCATGGGCGAGAGACTTGAAGAACGGAAGGTAAGACTTTGAAAACGCAGGCAAGAGTAGTGGTTATTGGTGGTGGTGTTGTCGGCTGTTCGGTGTTGTATCACCTGACCAAGATGGGTTGGTCCGACGTCATGCTGTTGGAGCGGTCAGAGCTGACCAGCGGGTCCACCTGGCATGCGGCTGGCGGGTTTCACACGTTGAATTCCGACACCAATATGGCCGCGTTGCAAGGCTATACCATCCGGCTGTACCGCGAGCTAGAGGCTATCACCGGCATGTCATGCGGGCTGCATCACGTG
>Ga0315339_1001670_pt1 | contig 18882 bp, 18 predicted proteins | sample ASW17metaG_FD_204514 | JGI IMG/M metagenome (GOLD analysis project Ga0315339, IMG submission 204514) | Ammonia-oxidizing marine archaeal communities from Pacific Ocean, United States - ASW #17 | ecosystem: Environmental > Aquatic > Marine > Oceanic | place: USA: California | collected 2016-12-05
CACAATAGCAGTCACATCAAATTAATCACATGCGCACTTCGATCCCACGCCAATATGACTGAAAGGGACTCAAATGGACTGGAGTGGACTCACGGTCGGCACAATCTGGGCACACTGAAAATTACTAGAACATTCAAGAACCCAGATTTGAGAATCGATTTATGACATTTTTAGCGATTCTTATAACGAAGGGGTCTCGAAGTTCGATTGCTCGAGGCCATTCGGTCGACCCATTGGTGGGTTAGGTAACGCTGAAGCGGTTTGGCACACGGATATGTCCTATAACGAGATTCCGCCGAAGGCCAGTGCTTTATATTCCATAGAGGTGCCACCAACTGGCGGAAATACTGGTTTTCTTAATATGTACACCGAATACAATGCGCTGCCCGTTAACCTTCGAGCGGAGCTAGCCGGTCGGAAGCTTAAACACGACTCAACTCACAACAGTGTATATGAGCTGCGTCAGGGTATGGAAATACCAATCGATTTGACAACCAGCCCGGGTGCTGTGCATCCAATAGTTTGCACCCATCCGGACAGTGACAAGAAGACCTTATTCCTTGGGCGTCGAAAGTACAGTTATGTTCTTGGTCTATCGGTTCAACAATCGGAATTATTGCTTGACAGAGTGTGGGCACATTGTGTCAATCGAAGATTTTACTGGCATCATCAATGGCGTGTCGGGGATCTGGTCCTGTGGGATAATCGCTATGTGATGCACCAACGCGAACCGTTTGATTCATCGTATCGGCGTTTGATGATTCGAACGCAAATTCAAGGGAATCGACCTAAACAGTGAACCGGCTATGGAAGTGAGGTTAGTCACTTGTGCTCATCGGTGATTCTAAGATTGGGTGAATGTTAGGGTAATTATTCGGATCGCCCCAACCGGCGGAGTACATTGCGGGTTATCTGACATACAAAGAAATCGTTGTCGAGAAGCCCCGCCACCCACTCACTGGTACCACTGTTAAATACTGTTCCACTATTTCTGGTGAAGACAGCCATCATTCCTGCCCCATAAATATGATCTAGCGATTCATGTTGGATGAGATTAAGACCAGAACGTGATACGGAAACGATCGCTTCAAATTCATCCAGGGGTGCATTGACGAGATAATTTCTGTGGTTTGGTTCGCCACGCACCGCCGGTGTCATCGCGAGAATTTCTAGAGTATCCGGAGCAGCGTCGAGATGTGTAGGGTAGGGCAGACCCTTTCGGAATGTGTAGTCCACTCCATCAACCTCAAAACTAGCGATTTTTGGATCTTGCCCAAATACGTCGCCGTAGTAGAGGTCAGTGTCATTGAAAACCCAATGATCAGGACGGTAAACGGTAAGGCCGCCGCTTGCACGGCCTGCAGCTGTGCCAAATCGGGTATAAATACCGCCCAACCCTGTTAGGCCTAAGGTGTAAGCAGCCGGTCGTTTGATAAAGTCGAAGTCCCAGCAAGTTGACGTAAGGTGTTTCTTGTTGGTCTTAAAAATTGGGTCCTCGAGTGGGTCTTTATAGCAAATCTGAGTTTTGCCACCATCCTCGATTCGGATCTGCCAGAGAAAGTTCCCCCCGAATCGAGACACATTTTTGCCGGCGTCAACATGTTGATCTATAGCATCCCGCATTTCAGCAGTCCAATATTCGTCATGACCCACCAAAATAACATTTTCATAGGGAGAAAGGCATTGGGGGTCGAAGTGGAGGTCGTGTTGAGTCAGATATTCGATCACAAACCCTTCGCGCTCCGCCCAATGAGCAAAAGGCCGATCATAAGTTGCCCAGCCGGCATCCCGGCAATGACGGCTATATCCGTACGCGAAACTCCATTCGAGCCATGGATAGCGTGGGTGACCAAAAGGGGGTAAGTCGGGAGAATCAGCGTATCGAGGGGCACCCTCAGGCATCCGAATAAGGCCTTTAGCCCATGGGCGATTTAGCGAAAGCCTCGGTGCCAGGGTATCGGTTGGAACCCCCCCTAGAGTTTGCCTATAGGCGTTGGCTCCACCCCAATCGTTGTAGGCAACATAGGTACCCGTTGCTAACACAAGTACAGTAGAGCTGATTGAACCTGGTTGATAAGATTTCAGAACAAAGAATGTTTCCGTCTCCACGATGCCTCCAGACATTTTGGCTCGCAGTGAAATAAGATACACCCCGGGTTGCCAGGAAGAATCTGCTTTAAAGACATAGGAAACTGGCCACTTGCAACCAACCTCATACGCATTCTGAGGTGTGGTTTGGATCTCTCCGGCTAGTTGTTCTGAGTGGTGAACAACTGTGCTCTCAAGACCGTCTCGGAACACCTCGAGTTCGTAATGTTTTGCCGTGGTATGTACTCTTACTTGCACCTCTTCACCGGGAGCATAAGTAAATTTGTCAGCATAGACCCAGAGCTCGTTTTGGTCCGTGTCACCCGTTGGGATTTCTTGCTGGCCGGCCCGATCCATCAAGGTCCATGCGTTTGGTTTCGTTTCAGAATCAGGCATATCCGCGATCGATATTCATGTAATTTAATTTTTCGGTTCGAGTGTGCTACCGGGCCATTAGTTAAATGACCTGTTTTCCAATGATTAAATCATTGTGTCTCATGAAGCGCAGGCATCCACTCGCGGTGAGAAAAGGTCTCGGTAAACTAGTTATGAATTGTAGAATAGTATGCTTGTGAGATTTTCTCAACAGTATTAGCATTGTCTTCATGCGCAATCTCGATGTATGCATCTGAGATTGCTCAATCACACAGAGAATCAATCATATTTAGGAGGCAAGATACATGACCGCGGATAAACCAATACAAAAACCAAGGGGGCCAATAAAAGAGCTCAAAGGCCCGACTGTTGTTCGTTATGATGAAGCTACTCGTTTCTTGTGGGGAGACTCAGAAGGGGGCCAAGTAAATGATCTGATTTATGGTGGGGGCAGCCGAATTTCTTCATTTATGTACACGTTGCCGCCTGGCGGATCTTTTAGAACATCTAAGGTTTGGAAGCCCAAATATGATGAGAACCGGTTTTACTATGTTTATCAGGGTATGCTCGTCGGTCACGAGCCTGAGACAGGACAAATCGCGGTCGCACATGAAGGCGAAGCAATTTTTTGGAAGGGAGACAAATATCATTTTTGCTATAACCCGGGTCAAAAAGAAACGATGATCCTCGATGTTTGGGCACCAGGTGGGTTTCCGTTAGATCTCGTAGAGCTCGAATTGTCCCTTCAAAAGCCAGATCTAGAAGAAGTGGTCAACGGGCGATTTGATCTACTAGGACAGTGGCCTATGGCTCGGCCAGAATACGAAAAACAGTCATGGAACAATGGCGATATGATGACAATGACCCGAGCAGATTGCCTGCACGTTTTGACTGGTGAGGACAATCCATTGCTTGTCGATCTGTTCTGCAGTACCGAAGAATTTACCAACGGTTATATTGATTTGCCTCCTGGATTTTTGTCAGATGGTGAATCACACCCGGGTGATGAGGCGTTGTTTGTAACACGCGGGCGGCTCAATGTTCATTTACCAGACAGCCACGACTGGTTTGAGTTGCAGGAGAAAGACAGTCTTTTCATTCCAGAGGGTGTTACCCACAGATACTGCAACTATACGCACGAACCTACCGAATTATTTTTCTCAGTTGTACCCAAGTATAAGTGAGTGTTTACAAACCGAATGATATTCCGATCAGCTTGATCATGGAATGAAAGACTGGGTGTTATGAAAATCGAGCAGGTCGAAGTTTTCATTCTTTCTGATAGAAATACGGGCGCCCGTATGGATGCTTCTTTTGTAGATGGACTTGCTTTTGTGCGGCTACGGACAAGTGATGGAATTGTCGGGATATCAGAAGTCTTTGCAGTGCCTCCTAAAGTAGCCCAAGCGGTACTCGATGGGCCTGATTCACTTTTTGGGGCTATGTTAATAGACCAGGAATTTACTCACCCCCGGGATATTTGGAAAAAACTCTATGAGAACCGATTATTCGATAATCGGCGCGGCTGGTTAATCATGTGTCTTGGTGGAGTTGACGTCGCGTTATGGGATATTTATGGGAAGAAGAAAGGCTCTCCGGTCTGGCAATTGATGAGAGAAGGGAATCAGCCCATCGACACCCCGGGCGACAAAGCCATGCCTTATTGTACAGTTGTGTCAGATCAGTGGGATCGCGAAAGTGTTCTGAGGCAGCAGTTAGAACGTGTGGTGGCGTTGCGAGAGGCCGGTTACCGGGCTTTCAAAATTGAACCCATTCAGCAGGAGGCACAAACTATTATTGAACTCACTAAGTTGGTTCGTAATGAGCTCGATGTGGACGATATATTGTGCGTGGATGTTGTCTATTCTTGGAACAGTGTTGAGGAAGCCTTGAAAGTCATCGAGGAGATTGCCGAATACAATATTATGTTCGTTGAGACACCGTTCTCGATTGATCGTATCGATCTTTATAGTCAGCTCACTGCCCGATCGTGCATACCCATAGCTGCTGGCGAATATGCGACGACGCGTTGGGAATTCCTTCACCTAATGAATGAAGGTGGCGTTTCAGTGCTGCAACCCTACATGACGACCTGCGGCGGCTTAACAGAAGCAGCAAGAATCGTAGATATTGCACAACAAGCTTCAAAGTTAGTTTGTCCTGGCAATTGGTCCACCCATGTGCTCGGAACTGCAACTTTGCACATCGCAGCCGCTTCTCCAATTTGTCCGGCTTATGAATTGGCACCCACGGAAATTTACGGTTCGATTCTTCGAAAGGCTTTGGAAGAGCTGGCCCCGCCCGTAGTTGACGGAACCGTTTTTGTTCCCAACGCACCCGGCATCGGATTTAATTTGCCAGATGAGTTAGAAGCCTCTTTTAGCGTGAACTAAAGAAATAACGATCAGAGACGCCGACTACCCCAAAATCGCGATAACTGAATCTCATTACGCTTGGATAGGTCGTGGTGTCGAGACCTCGCGATGGATCAATCCCAGTTCCAGCAGTTCCTCCCAAAGAGCTGCAGGTATGGCTTGTTTCATTGCATCAACATTTGCAGTAACTTCAGTCTCCGAACGCATTCCGGGGATGACCGCCGCGACGGCTTGATGACCAAAAGGAAACTGCAGGGCCGCTGAACTCATCGAGACATGATGCCTCCTGCAGGTCGCTTCAATTTGATGAACCTGTTCCAACACTTCAGCCGATGCGGGAGCGTACTCATACATGGACTTCGGCGTGGGACTAGTTGCTAAGATGCCTGAGTTGTAGGGCCCTCCAATGATTACAGAGGTTCCTCGAGCAAGACACAGCGGCAGAAATGTTTTGTTTGCCGTTTGCTCAAGCAAGGTATAACGGCCTGCAAGAAGAATGACGTCTGGTTCTGTGTTTTTTAAGATCTGCTCTGCTGTTTCCCAATCATTGATTCCAAAGCCGATCGCTCCAAGAAAACCGTTTGACTTTAACTTCTCTAGTCTAGGCCAACCGCTATCCAGGGTTTGTCGCAAATGATAGTCGAAGGTAGCACGGTCTCGGTGGACAGTAGGATCAAGATCATGGATCAGCGCGATATCAATGTGACCAACCTTGAGTCGTCTTAAACTATCGTCCAGTGATCGTTCTACACCCGCCCCGCTGTAGTCAAACTTGTATCCGACGTTTCTGGAGACCGCCATGCAATCGTCGCTATCCGTGGGCCACCCCTCCGACAAAACGCGGCCGACTTTGGTCGATAGCGTAAAGTCCTTACGCAACAAAGTTGAAAGGACATCACCGAGCCGTTGTTCGCTTAATCCGTACCCATAATAGGGTGCAGTGTCAAAATAACGTATCCCTGAATTAAGAGCCGATAGGATGACGCGACGAGCCTCTTCTGAGGATACCGGCTCGTACAGGTTTCCAATTGGGGCGCCGCCGAAACCTAAGCGGGTGATCGCCACTGCAGAATTGGGGAGCTGAAATATGGATTGCGATTCCATGTGATAGCTAAGACGGAGAGTACGCAGGAGAAATTATCAATTAGACATCGGAGGTGTTAGTGAAAGCGAATTCGAATCGGTTGTGCTTACTGCCCTGGCACTTAATTTGTATAAACATTTTTTGTGTAATCTTAAACCTAACCCGAGAACTCTGGTTCAGGTAGCCCACTAAAGTGTGTGTCAATTGCAAATAAGGCGCCCGCCAGGTCTGCATGGGGAGTCAATTTGGTTCCGTTTGCATCCGATGACGCTGTGGTCACAAATAAGGTTGATAGATTGGGGCCACCAAACATGCAACTGGTAACGTAGGGCGCAGGTATCGATAAGGTGAAGTCTACACTCCCATTGGGATCATACCGCGTGACCATACCGCTACCATAGTGCGCATTCCATAACCCCCCATTGGAATCTACAGTCATTCCATCGGGGAACCCCAACTCCTTTGTAAGTCGGGCAAACACACGCTTATCTCCCAGAGAGCCGGACTCGGGTTCAACATCGTAGGCGTAAATGGTATATCGTATGCTGTCGGCTATATAGAGAACCTTTCCATCGGGAGAAAAAGCCGGACCGTTAGAACAAATAAATCCCTCGATAACAGCGGTAAAGTCTCCGGCGGGCTCTACCCGATAGAGCGCGGCGTTAGGCAGTTCTTCAGATTCATGATATGTGCCCACCCACAGGCGACCCATGTGATCAGCTTTTGCATCGTTAAAGACGGTGTCATCCTTATTATCTCTTGGGTCGACAAAGGGTGAAGTATGACCGGAAGACTCATCGTAGGTTACCAAACCGGCAGAAGTTCCAAGCACGAATCCACCGTTTTTTCGAGGTATAAAGCTACTGACATAGCCAGGACCCTTTAGGGGCAATTGCTCATTAGTGTTGTCTTCGGGTCGGTAGCGGTATATGGCTGGCCGATACATATCCAACCAGTAGAGGCACCGGTCGCGCGACGACCAAATCGGGCATTCGCCCAATAGAGAGTTGATGTTAGCTACACACTTAACATTCATTGGTTCAAATCAAACATTTGCGTATTGAGCGAGCATGCGGTAGAAAAAGATCATGGCTTTGAGTAAAGGATCCTATCAATATACCAAGGAGTGAGTGAGCTCGCATGCTGGAAAATATTAAGATTAGCGATATTCGAGCCTTTGTTGTTGAGACGGTTGGGGTCGGAGGAGATTACGGCTCGCGGCCAGGCGGACATTGGATCGTCGATGCACCGCAGTGCAACCCGCTTTCGATTTATGAGAATCATGCTGAATTGAGGGGAGGTGACGCCTCATCGGCAGTGGGCAGCATTCTTGTTGAGATTGAGTCATCTACCGGAAGAGTCGGATACGCTACCGGGGTGGGTGGAGCACCCGCATGTTGCGTTATAGAAAAACATCTGAAGCGATTTTTGATTGGCAAAGAGATTTCTGACACAGAATTTATTTGGGACATCATGTTCAGGGCAAGTCTTTCGTACGGCAGGGGAGGCATCGCTCTTTTAGCCATCAGCGCGGTTGATTTAGCATTGTGGGATCTGATCGGCCGTCTGTCCGGGCAACCTGTTTACCAGATAGCCGGTAGCGGTGACAATCGTTCCGAACTGCCTGTGTATTGCACGGGACCTAAACCCCAAATCTACAAAGAGCTGGGGTTTTGGGGTGCCAAGATTGGGTTACCTTACGGTCCTGGTGCGGGTGCTGCCGGATTTCAAAAGAATATCTATAGGATAAGTGAATGCAGGGAGATGTTGGGCTCCGAATATCCGTTTATGATTGATTGCTACATGGGACTTGACTGCGAGTACGCGTCGAAGCTTGCGGAAGCGGTATTGCCCTATGACTTGTATTGGATTGAAGAAGCGTTGCCCCCGGATGATATTGAAAATCTTAAGTTGCTTAAAAAACGGCACCCCACGATTTCTTGGACTGCGGGTGAACATGAATACTCGCGTTTTGGGTTTATAAAGTTAATAAGGTCTGGAGCGGTTGATATATTGCAGCCGGATCTAATGTGGTGTGGTGGCATGACAGAGGCTTTGCGCATCGCTAAGCTAGCAAGAAAAGAAAACGTACCCGTTGTCCCGCATGCGGGAGGTATCTACAGTTACCATTTTGCGGCCGCTTGCCCGGAGATTTCAATGGTCGAATATTGCATTCCGAGTCTCAATGGAGATGAGATTGAACCGGTTTTCGGTACGATGTTTGACGGGGAGCCCCTTCCCCTCGATGGGAAAATAGCGATCAGCGACAGGCCGGGGTGGGGTTTAGAGTTGCGCCCAGATCAATTCCGGATGGACCGGCCGTATGCCCTTGATTAGGTCAGGCGAGCCGAAATTGTTCAGACTTCCTCTTTATTTTCAAGTTAGGTTGTCTTGTAGAGTGTAATGCAGGTTTGATTTTGTGTATGCTACGGGTGACAAGTTTGTTTGAGATCGTAAGTAAGGAGAGTCGTTAGGATTTTTGATTGCAGTTAACGTAAAAAAGAAAATAGGAGGTTGTAACCGATGGCAAATAAAGTTTCAGATAAGTCAGACGGTCGTGGTTGGTCCCGGCGTCAATTTACAAAGAGTATGGTTGCGGCCGGCGCGTTGGGGACGTTGGGCGGGCTGCCTATTCGATCAGCACATGCAGGGGCCGATGTTTATTGGATGGGGTGGCAGGGTTACGACGACTGTTTTCGAACAACCGATTATCTAGAGAGTAACGATATTACTTTCAACACGACCTATATCGCTTCGAACGAGGAAGTCATAACCAAACTAGCAGCTGGCGGTCTCGGTAAATACGACATCTCAACGATGTACTTTGGATATATCCAGATGATGGCAGAAGCGGGGTTAATTCAACCAATTGACGAAAGCAAAGTGGAAGCTCTTGTGGGCGGGAAAATTCTGCCGCAGTTTCTAACACAAGAAGCATTGCGATGGAACGGGCAGCTATACGGTGTGCCGTGGACGTGGGGCACAATCCCGATGATGTATGATCCTGCAGCGATCGAGGCGCCTAAGAGGTGGAAAGACCTTTGGGACCCGCTGTATAAGGACAAGATTGGAATGATCGCAGATCCATTGGGCAATCTTTACGTTTGGATACCCGCTATAACGGGTAATCCGAACCCGAACATGTCGACACACGCTCAGGTCAAAGAAACAGTTGACGCACTAATCGATCTAAAGAAGAACCACGCCCGCGCATTCTTTCAAGGATACGGTGAATGTGCGGATGCTTTCGCGCGCAACGAAATTGTCGTGAGTGCAATGGGTTGGGAAGCGATGGTCAGTTTCGCGGCGGCTAAGGGCAAGGTTATTGATTTCACGATTCCAGAGGAGGGCACCTTGATGTTTATGGATGCCTTTATCATTCCAACCGATGCACCGAATCGCGACATTGCATACGACCTTGCTAACGTTTGTCTTGGGAAGGAAGGCCAGCTGTCGCTGGCAGAAGGGCTCGGTCAGGCGATTGTTAATACGGATATTGTTCCTTTGGTTTCTCAAGAAAACCGTGATATGTACCGCTACGACAATTTCGCAGCTATTTCCGAGAAGGCACATCTGTGGCCTGTGCCGCCATCGGAATCCGACGGTGTGCACGCGACTTTTGACGAAATGCTTGAGGAGTACGAAAGACTGGTCAAAGCCTAAGTCTTGGCGCATTGCTGCAAGCGGGCGTCCGGAACGATTGTCTTCGTTCCGGACCTGCCCGTTGCAGGTTTCTTGGGATTATTTTCGTTGGCTTGTCGTCAGGTTCAGGTTTGGCCGTGGAATCGGTCGTTACGTCTATCGCGCAGAAACCTAGGATTCGCCTCAAGTGTTTAAAAGGGTAACTTAGACTCGGAATATTATTGATACTGTTTCAAATCTGTGCTTGGAAAGTTAAACGTGGTCAACGATAGGGATAATCAGCTCAACCAAAAAGACAGCCCGCTGGTACGCTTGCGGGACCTGTCAAAAAGTTTCGGTCGGGTTGAGGCTGTAAAGTCGATCAATCTCGATATTAAGAGTCGTGATTTTCTGGCTATTCTGGGCCCATCGGGGTGCGGCAAAACAACTCTTCTCCGCTTAATTGGCGGGTTTGCCGAACCATCGAATGGGACTATCGAGATAGGGGGCAACGATGTCACTCGACTTGGTCCAGAGCGACGGCCCACTAATATGGTATTTCAGGGATATGGACTGTTCCCTCATATGACTGTGCGGGAAAACATTGCATTCGGTTTGAAGATCCAAAAAGTATCGCAATCGGAGCGCGAACAACGGGTTGATGACGTCATCGGGTTGGTTCGTTTGGAAGAGTTGGCTGACCGTGGCACGGGTGAGCTGTCCGGAGGCCAGCAACAGCGAGCCGCGTTGGCAAGAGCCATTGTCATGAGGCCCCAGGTCTTGCTGTTAGACGAACCACTGGCGGCCTTAGACCTTAAGCTGAGGCAAACGATGCAGGAAGAACTTCGTCGCATCCATAATGAGATCGGCGGCACATTTGTTTTTGTTACGCATGATCAAGGGGAGGCGCTAGCATTGTCGAACCGGATTGCCGTTATGGATGAAGGGAACATTGTACAGGAGGGTGGTCCGGAGGATATCTATGCTAGCCCTGAATCTCGGTTCGTTTCAACATTTATAGGAGAGGCAAATATACTCTCTGGGAGGCGACAGAACAGTGTGGTGACTCTAGCAGCTGGACTGGATTTACCAAGTTCATCGGGACCTGATGGAGCCGTTATTTTGGTTATCAGGCCTGAGGCAGTCCAGATTTTGTCCGACAATTCGCAGGCCGATGTTCGTACAGAAGGGACAATCGTCGACAAGGTGTACTTGGGGGCATACGTCCGATTCCAGGTTCAGCTTTCAAGTGATGAGCTTATAACTGCCAACGTTTCAACATTGAATCTCCCAAAGGAATATTTTTCTGGAGATCGCATTGCAGTAGGTTGGGGCGGAAAAGATCATCGGATCCTAATGGATTCATAAGCCGTGCGGGAATTGATCAAGAGCTGGAAGACCGTACCGTCGCTCGCGGTACTGGCGGGCCTATTTGTAGCACCGTTGTCTTTGCTATTTGTTGTTAGCTTCTGGTCGAAGAAGTTGTTCCGGGTAGTACCAGATTTTGTTTTCGATGGCTATCAAAAAGCTTTAGTCAGTTACTGGGATGTTGGGCTCAACACATTGGCTATTGCTATTTCCACAGGAATTATCACCACTACAATTGCTTTCTTTTTCGCATTTTTTATCCGATTTAAGGCGGGTCGCTACGGTGATATTTTGCTTTTCATTTCTTTGGTGACATTGTTCGGTGGATATCTGGTTAAGATCTACGCATGGAAGAGCATTCTCGGATTAGAGGGCATATTAAACACTGCGTTGGTTGGCCTGGGGATCGTTTCAGAGCCGCTCGGAGCGCTCCTCTATAACCGGGGTTCGGTCGCAACAGCCCTTACCCATTTTCTTTTACCGATCGCGGTATTGCCCATTGTCGCCTCGATGCGAAACATCCAGGATATCACCCTTGAAGCAGGGCGCGATCTTGGTGCGGGCCCAGTCCGTATACTGCTTGGGGTCGTTCTGCCACAATGCCGGGCCGGCATCATTGCCGCTTTTGCTTTCTCTTTTCTTATCGCTGCCGGGGACTACATCACGCCATTGTTTTTAGGGGGCACTGATGGCGCAATGATCGGGATGTTTATTGCCAGCCAATTCTCAATTCGATTTGACTGGCCGCTAGGTTCTGCGATGGCATTCCTTACGATGTTTTCATGTCTAACGGTTGTTCTTATTGCGCGACTGGCGATTGTAAGAGGGCGCAAGTGAACCGCTCTAGCGAATGGGGTTGGTGGGGTTTTGGTGCTCTGGTTGTTGTCTTTATGACGACGCCGTTAATTCTGGTTGTTTTGTTTTCATTCGGTGAGAGTGCGCTCACAAATTTTCCTATGGGGGGGATCACGTGGAAATGGTATGACGAACTGTTTGCCAATCGGGAGTTTTGGAAAGCGTTTAGAAACAGTCTGACTATCGCTGGTGTCGTTGTGGTTGTATCCACGGTTATCGGTACGATGGCTGCCTTGACTTTGGCGCGTATGCGCCCGACCCTATCGCAACCCTTGCTAATTGCGTTGTGTTTGCCAGTAATGATGCCTCCGCTTGTGATTGCTATTGCGTTGCTCGTTTATTATGTACGATGGGTCGGGGTCGAGCTCAGTTTGTTTACGGTAATCCTTGGCCATTTGCTTGTGACTCAACCGTTTGTCATATTGATTGTTTATGCACGAATGGCAACATTTAACTATGAGCTGATTGATAGCGCTCGCGACCTCGGTGCGAATTCTTGGGTAACATTTTTGACAGTGACCCTGCCGATTATTAGGTCAACGGTGATTGGTGCCGGCCTCATAGCATTAGCGGTTTCGTTAGACGAATTCCTCATAACCTTTTTCACAATAAGCGGAGGCAACACACTGCCCACCTTTGTATTTGGTAAGATCCGGACTGAAATGGATCCAACGATCAATGCAATCGCTACGATTCTGCTCGTATTGACTGTGAGCTCAACCATTATTGCTATGAAAGTGAGCCGGTATCGAGCTTGATATATCGCTGGGGGACCAACCTATGAATGCAAGAAAAGAACGTGAGGCACAATGGGAGAAAGAGGGGTACTTGGCGGTTGAGGACCTGTTGTCGGAAGACGATTTGGCCAAGCTGAGGTATAGATTTGATGATTTCGCGCGGCAAGGCCAGTATCTCAGCGAGAGCACAGATCGATTTAAATTGACTAGTTTCGAATCGATCAGCGACCCATCTGCGATTCAGGGAAACGCTGTTCAGGTTGTTGCGGAGCCCCATGAAATTGATGGTCAAATCATGGAATTGGCGAGAGACTCCAGAATACTTGATATTGTTGAAATTGCGTTAGGTCCGAACATTCAACTCTATTATTCGATGGTGTTTATGAAGCCGCCAAGCGTGGGGAATAATGCTCCTTGGCACCAAGATTTTTCGTTTTATGCCCACACACGTGCAGATCTTCTGCACGTCCAAATCTACTTCGATGACTCGACTGTTGAGAATGGCTGTCTTCGGTTTGCGCCTGGAAGTCGAAAGTTAGGCCTATTAAATCATTTCAAAGATGGTGTTTTTACAGGCGAGCTTCAGGGCGACACTAGCCAGTATGATGAGCAGGAAGTTGTGCTGCCAATGAAGGCGGGGGGCATGGTGATGTGGCATACGATGACTCTCCACCGCTCTTATCCCAACAAATCGACCAAGCAACGTCGCGCGCTAGTCCTCGCGTATAAGAATCCCGACGTCCGATTGATGGGTGGCGCCTGGAACACCTCGGCGGAAGTCCGACCGGTCGGCTTAATGGTAAGAGGGCAAGACCCGACAGGACAATTGCTGTCTGCGCACTAAAACTGGCGCAGATGTTTCAGGTGTAATTCAGCCAACCAAGCCCTGGTAACGTAAGGTCCTGAGCGCGCAGGTCGGGAAAGCTACTTAATGGAGTAACCGCCATCGACGGCGAGGCACTGTCCCGTAATAAACGACGCGGCATCTGATGCGAGAAAAACTGTCGCATAGGCGAATTCTTCGATTCTCCCTCTACGTTGCAGTGGTGTCATCCCGCGTATATCTTCCTCAAGATCGCCCGAGTAACCAGGAATAACGTCTCCCTCTTCTGGTGGCGTCTCGGTGTAGCCTGGATTTACTGTATTCACTCGGATATTAAATTCACCAAACTCTACTGCTAAGTTCCGCGCGACCGAATCGATGCCTCCCTTTGCGGCTGCAACGGTAATTAGATCATTGTAGCCAACAATACTAGAGTTTGCGCCAATCATTATGATTGTTCCTTGACGCGCCGTTTTCATAATCAGGTCAACCGCAGCTTGCGCAAGAAAAAAATATCCGTTTAGTTCGGTGGCAAGGCACCCATTCCACATGTCTTCATCGATCTCTAACGCGGGGCCAAAGATATTTGTTGCGGCATTGCAGACCAATATGTCGAGCCGGCCGTGCTGATCGATGACCTCTTGCACAAGTTTTCGGCAGCCGGCTCGAGTAGAGATATCTCCTGATATTGCAGCTGCGTGACCGCCCGCTTTGTGGATACTGGCAGCCGTTTTTTCAATTTCGCTGGTGGTTCTCGCTGATGGAACCACATACGCGCCAGCACGAGCGAGTTCTGTTGCCATAGACACACCAAGGCCTCGGCCAGCACCTGTGACTAGAGCAACTTTTCCGGTTAGGTCAAAAGGGCGCGGTGTTTCCATGGCGTTACCGTTATTGTGGTTAATGAAATGAGGGTTAGATTCTACCGTCGGGTTTGATATTCGTCGCTGGGCTAAACCTATTGTTCTAGGGCCGGACATCTTGTATAACAGATTACCAATGGGCCCCTCCGGCGACAGTAATATCTTCCATGGTCAGACTTTGTGCGTGATCATGACAAAGGAAGGCGGCCAGCGCCGCGATCTCTTCGGGAGCGATGAATCTCTTCTGAGGTATCGACTGCTCAATTTCTGAAAAAGTTTCCTGAGTGGTTTTGTTGTCTTGATCTTGTTTCACTATTGTGTCGAGACTTGAGCGAAAAAGTCCTGTATCCACCCAACCCGGGTTAATTGCGTTCGCAGTGACCCCAGAACTTGCGCCTTCAAGCGCCACACAACGTGTAAGCCCCAATATACCCGCCTTAGCAGCACAGTATGCCGCATTTCCTTCCGCGCCTGTGTTAGCGGCCGTTGAGGCAACGTTAATTATTCGGCCCCAGCCAGATTTCATCATAGCGGGCAGCACGAGCCGTATCATTCTAAAATACCCGCTTAAATTTGTATCTATAACGTAACTCCAATCCTCTTCATTGTGTTCACAGATTGGACAAGAGATCCATACACCAGCGGCATTGCAAAGAATATCGACACCCCCGAAGGTTTCAACCGCCGTGTTAACCAGAGATTGGCAGGATTCAAACGATCCTGCGTCGTGGTGAAGGGCCAAAGCCTGAACCCCGGCGGACTTTAATTGATCAACGGTTTCACCCAATTCACGAGATGTGGGTAGATAGGTATCGATGTTTTCCGGATGACTTATGTCGTTTTCATTTTTACGAGTGTAGGAGCCAATTGCTACGTTGGCGCCGCGTCTCGCCAGCGCAATTGCGATTGCACGGCCCATGCCTGATGCGCCACCTGTAACGATGGCGGATCTCCCGGAAAGATATGTTTCGGTCATTTTGATACCCTTGTGCTTTGAACAAATGAAATCCCAGTGGACTGGAATACTATTTGTGTTGTGGAGCAAATAGTCAAGATAAGTCTTCGGGCGGTACCTTGATAGGGCTAACAACCAAATTCAAAACAAATAGTTATCATTCGGTCTGAGTACAGTCTAGCAATTGGCATTGCTCGGACCACCACCACAATTCCTTAAATTTACTCGTGCCTACCCCTAGAACCCCGCAGATTGAAAATCTTGCGAAGCTAGCCTGTGTTTCCTGTGCCGTAGTTTGGGGCCTTTTCTGGATTCCGCTTCGAGCGCTGGATAACGCAGGCATCCAAGCGGGATGGGCGACGGTAGTATTTGCGGTTGTTCCACTGATAGTGCTGTCGCCATTATTGGTGGTGCGCTGGAGGTATTTATTTGCCTCGGGTTGGTCGTTACAGATGACCGGAATTTTTATGGGCATTTGTTTTATGTTCTACGCGAATGCGTTTTTTTACACTGATGTTATACGGGTACTCCTGTTGTTCTATATGACTATGGTATGGGGAACTTTGCTCGCGAGACTATGGCTGAAAGAACCTATTACGGTTTCTCGAGTAGTGTCGATCTTGTTAGGTTTTTCGGGTATGTTTGTTATCCTGAGCGTCGAGCCGGGAATTCCTTTGCCCGCGAACCCAGGCGACTGGATGGCTTTGATTTCCGGTTTGGCTTGGGCATTTGCCGCAGTCTTGATGAAGAAAGAAGAGAAGACAAACGCTTGGGATTTGTCAGTCTGTTACTTTTTATGGGCATCCATCATTGCTCTCGCAATCATGGTGTTGCCGTTTTTTGGTCAGGCAAGCGCCCCCGAGTGGCCGACGGTTGTCTCTGTATTACCGTGGTTTGTACCGGTGGTGTTGTTATTGCTTATTCCGTCTACTTTGGCCTTGACGTGGGGAGCGCCGCTGTTGAGCCCAGGAGTGACGGGAGTTTTGTTTTTGACGGAAATCAGCGTTGCTACGATAGCCACAGCGATTTTGACCGATGAGCCATTTGGAATCCGAGAAATTACCGGTGTTGTGTTGATCTCTTTGGCAGGAACTGCGGAATTTATCGCTTCTATGTTTAGACCACAGAGGAAATAGCCGCTGATCATTCCCTGGGTTACACAGCAAGTCGAACGGCACAAAGATCTGGCCTGCTGAGTTGTTTTTATGAGCCAATGCATGTTATGCATCGATAAAGCTCTTTCTTTTAGAATAGGAGATTAATTTCTGCCCAGAGCACTGACATGATCAGCTATTTGTATTTGTCTGTTGCAATACTTCTTGAGGTCACCGGAACTTTATTGCTTCCTGTCTCACAACACTTTACCCGGGTGGTGCCCACGGTGATGCTGGTCATATGTTATGTGAGTTCGTTCTATCTGCTGACTTTTGTCCTGAAGACCATCCCAATTGCGTATGCGACTTGGGCGGGCCTGGGGGTTTTTACGATTGCATTGTTTGGTTACTTTTTCTTCAATCAGACCCTAGCATGGCAAGCAATCGTAGGGCTGTTTCTGATTGTATGTGGCGTCGCATGCATTGGTGAATACGTTCTACGTCAGTCCGTCTCAGTGACGGTTGACCAGAGAAACGTTTAGGAAAAAGCGGCGAGGTGACCATGATCCGGATTCATCCGGGTCAAGACGAGCACTATCAAAGCTGCTTTGTGTAATTCTTTGATTGTTGTCGTTTACCCCATTAATAGGATTTAAGGGACTTCCTTGGACGTGAAGCTTTGGAGGTAACCTTTTGATTACAAATCGAGATCACATTACATATCAAGCATGAAAGAATTTATGAGTTCCCTCGGCAATTCCATTCCGACCCCGGGGCTTGTCGGCAAACCTATCTTTCCATTTATAACAGGGCTGGCCAACTTTTGAATTTCTTGCCTCAATGGGGAGGCGTATATCTGGGCCGGCGCATATTCAATATACGGGGTAATGGGGGAATAGGCGGCAAGATGGTTGGTCGCCATACCCAGGATCTGGGTTGACCAATTACCCGGAAGCACAACCGCTCCACGCAGTTTTGCATCTTCTACAATTCTTTTGCACTCGGTCAGACCACCACAATTAGTCGCATAAGGTTGGCACACGGTTACGCCGCCATGATCCATCATCTCGATCAGTTCAAAGCGACTGGATGCATGCTCACCCATGGCGAGGGGAATCGAGGTCATAGACGACAAGCGGGCATAGGCACTTGTGCCGTCGACTGAAAAGGGCGTCTCAAAAAAGTAAACATCATATTCTTCGGCATGACGAGCGACCCACAAAGCAGTCGCATGATCACTGTACCCATAACCGACATCCAAAGCGAGAGCTGGTTCTGGACCGAGTGCTTTTCGGGCCAGGCGAAGTAATTCAACCGCAGTCTCCCGGGACGAATACAGGGGTTCGACTTTAAATGCGCTAAATCCTTCTTTCGCCAGAAGCTCACAGCGCTCGACCTGTTGCCGTAGAATCGTTTGTCGGTCGTAGGCATCGGAGACGATTGTTGCGTACGGAGTAATATGGGTTGCTTGAACCGACCGCCCTGTCTTATAGGAACTTCGTTCTGAACCGCCCATAATCTCAAAAACGGGCAAGCCGAGTGCCTTCCCATAAATATCCCACAGCGCGACATCCAGAGCGCCTAAGCATCTCATTGCCCAGCCCCTGCGATTCGAGTGCAGCATACTTTCGTATAGCCGATTCCATGCGGCCTCTGGATGCACAAACTCTTCTCCAATAATCTGGGATCCAAAAAAAGAATCGTTGCCCACTAAGGCGCTTCGCGCTACTCCAGGGGGAACTCTAAACATCTCTGACATGCCTGTCACACCTTCGTCGGTGTGAACTGTTAACAGCGGTAACGGTTCAACGCCCCCGAAGTCTGGCTCAACTTTGGGTCCGTCTCCAATTACAACAATTTCGCAGGATACAACTTTCACGCTTGCTGTTTCTCAGGTTTCGTTAACGGGCGTAGCTGAGAAGCGTCTATGGCCACAACCCGAGACTTTACCGTCGAAGGGTAGCATTAAAACCATATTTCTTTTACCTATAATGAAGAGAGGCCGACGGTACGGGGCACTTAGAACTTCTTGTATTTTAAGTAAGCTGCCTGAGGTTTCATGCCACCCCGGATTGCTTTCCTCATTTGATTCTCAGTGTTAATGATAACCTCTGTTTTTTCCAGCACCGTTGTTAGGTGTTGGGAAGGCAACACAACAATACCGTCCGCATCAGCGAGCAAGAAATCACCGGTCGTTATGGCGACATGCCCGATTCGTATAGGTTCCCCTAATTCCTGGGGGATCCACTTGCCAACGATGTCAATAGGTGTGTGGTAACGACAATATACGGGAAAACTACTCTTCTTTATAATTTCCACGTCGCGACAGCCGCCATCCGTAACATAGCCAATCAGGCCTCGTTGCTGGAGTACTTCGGCAGATAGTTCTCCCATAAAAGCCAGATCATCATCATTTGGCTGGCATACCAGAACATGGTCGGACCCGCGATCCGTTGGGAAGCTTGCAATGGCTGAATTGTCCTCGGCAAAACAAAATTTGTCAGCCCTTCGGCTACCATAACATCGTGAATTGCACTGGTGTAACACGCTAACAGCCGCTCTATGGGTTCCAAGCTTGATCTCCCAATTAACTGTTTTTGTTTTGTTCGACGTTAGTATGACACAGGCATCACTAGACTTGAGT
>Ga0315339_1001672_pt1 | contig 18856 bp, 19 predicted proteins | sample ASW17metaG_FD_204514 | JGI IMG/M metagenome (GOLD analysis project Ga0315339, IMG submission 204514) | Ammonia-oxidizing marine archaeal communities from Pacific Ocean, United States - ASW #17 | ecosystem: Environmental > Aquatic > Marine > Oceanic | place: USA: California | collected 2016-12-05
CCACCCAAGTTACAGCCGCGTAAACCACAATCGCGATCGCGATATTTTGTGGCACACCGCCGCCAGACCAGATCAATTCCGCCCAGAAAAATATCAGTAGCCCTCCAACCGCGGGCCACATGGCTAATGTTAGTGGGTATGGGCGAACCGCGGACAACTGACGACCAGTCACCAGGCGGCCGAAAACCCACTCGGCCCACAAAAAGAGCGTTCGAAAAGGATTAACCAGCGCCCATAAGTCGCCAACGAGCGCACAGACGAATGCTATCCCGACCCACCAGACCACCCAGACCATCACCGGCGCTAGGTTATGAAACGGGTCCGGGTCCCCGATAAAACCCGCAAGTACAGTTGTAATCAGAAACACTACTGCCAATACTCGCAGCAATCCCAGTGACAGCCAGTGCGCAAGACTGCGCATAAATTCTACTCTCAGCAGGTTTACTCGAGGATAAGTTGTTGTGCCTCTGCGATCACGACTGACCACCCCAACAATCACGAAACTCGCAACTATCGTCAATCCTGCACCGATCACCCACAACCATAATGGGACCGGCAAATCATACCGCTGTCCGAAACCATGACCCACGACCGTCGGCGAAAAAATGATCGTGCCAATCGATAAGACGACTCTGCTCGCCGTAGCGACGGTTCTTAAAAACTTTTTTGTTCGCATCATATCTCGCGTAAAGAAAACGAACAGGTTAATCGTTGTGCTGTATCACGATTGCAACCAATAACGAGCAAATACAAAGTGCTACTCGTCTGACATGATAACTTGAACACAGCCCAACGGTATCAACTACAGTCGCGATTAATCTCACCCCAAGGCAATCGCGTATGACAAAGAATTGCCTTATCGGTATCAGCCTCAATGACAATTGCATTCGTCAGGTCAGCATTAGTCAAATTAGTGCGACTGAGCCTTGCACCGGTTAGATCAGCACCATTAAGAAAGGCACCCGTCAATTGTGCTCCACGCAAATCAGCTTTCCTCAGATTTGCCAAGAGCAAGTAGGCGCCGTGTAGAACAGCTCGACTCAGGTTAGCTTTTCGGAGGTCTGCATTAATTAACTGCGCGCCACGAAGATTTGCCCGACTCAGGTTAGCACCGAATAGATAGGCTCCTGTTAAATCGGCGGCATTAAGTTCGGATTCATCAAACCGCGCACCGTTAAGATCAGCTTTAGCGAGATTTGCACCGTTTAGTATCTTGCGCTGTAGACTTGCTCCACGGAGATCACAACCCGGGCATTCATTGGAATACAAGAGTTGTGTTAAGCGGATATCGTAAGAGTCTGTGTCGCCACGTTGATTCTGATCAACCCCCCCGGGTCGAAAATGGACTGCAACCTGAATATTCGATAGGCCATAACTATCAAGGACGATGTTTGAGACGGGAAGTTGTTTGGTGATTGGCAGCAACTTGGCTGCAAAGATAGTGTTGGGATACCCCAATATAGACAACACCGAGAAAAAAACCAGCGAACGACAAATCTGACTAACACGGTTTCCGTACTTCCGGTTCCGCCTATAGATATCGACTGATAAGCTAAACAATTCTAAAAGGGCGGATTGACAACCCAACATAGCTTCTCACAGGCTAGGGTCAAGGCCCGCAGCCTAACAAATTATTGGGATTTGCTCACCATATGATCAACAGCCGCTTTGACTTCTGCATCACTTAAAGTGGGATTTCCCCCCTTTCCAGGCATCACACCTGAACTACCCACGAAGCCCTTGATAGCATTGGCATACATGATTTCATTACCGGCAGCAATACGATCTGCCCAGGCACCAACGTTACCGACCATCGGCGCACCAGCGACACCCGCACCGTGACAGGCTATACAAGCGGATTGATAGACTTTCTGTCCGTCTACCACAGCTTCGCTAGTTGACGCGACCTGCGTCGTAGTCGATTTACTTTGGGCCTGTGCTGAATTGATCTGGCCAACGGCAGCGATTCGAGCTGCGATGCCCGAACCGTCACTCATAAGAGATTCTCGATCTGCCTCAGCACGTCCAGGGGTATCGAGATGATGCTCAATAAAAATAAACCCAAACAATGCGAGCACCAAATGGAAAATGATCAGATAACTTTTCATGATTCTTAGTTCTTTTTGATTCCGAGTAACCTATAGAAGTGCTTTACAGCGCTAACGTTATTCCGCACCGCCGAAGAAGATCTCCCGGGTGAGAAATGTATAGTCGCCTTCGAGCGTACCAATTCCTACGAAAACCAGTAGGAGCAACGGCGGCACGATGATTGCATAGACTAATGCCATCCGCTCCCAGATCATGTGCATAAACACCGCAACGATCAGTCCCGCTTTGAGCATCATAAAGACAACGATTAGAAACCAGCGGAGGTAACCTTGGAACTGAAAATAGTCGACGGCATAGGAGAACCCGCTCAGTACGAACAGCAGAATCCAGATCTGGAAATAAATGCCGAGTGGATGTTGTTGGCCTTCTGTTGTTGACGTTGACATAGCTTTCCTACCAGAGATAAAAGACTGCGAATATGAATACCCAGACCAGATCGACGAAATGCCAATAAAGACCCATGACTTCGACCATGCCGTAATCTTGTTTACGGCCCGTCATAAATCCAGGTTCTTCCCGATCCATTTTGCCGCGTATAACTTTTACAGCCATGATAAACAGAAATAACACGCCAATCGAGACGTGTGTCCCATGGAACCCCGTCACCATAAAAAAGATGGCGCCGAACTGAGGTGCACCCATGGGATTACCCCATGGTCTGACGCCTTCCTCAACAATAAGTTTGGTCCACTCATAAGCCTGCATGCCCACAAAAGTAGCACCGAGCAATGCAGTCGCAAGCAGCAACCAGAAGCAGGTCATTCGATTCTTTCGATAGCCGAAATTGACGGCTAAAGCCATCGTGCCACTGCTCGTGATCAATACAAAGGTCATAATGGCAATCAGCAAGAGCGGCACATGATTACCAAACATGGTCAAGGCAAAGACTTCACTCGCGTTTGGCCACGGAATCGTCGTTGACATCCGAACCGTTCCATAACTGATTAGGAAACAGCTAAAGATAAAAGTGTCGCTGAGGAGGAAGATCCACATCATGGCCTTCCCCCAAGGGGTTTTCTTGAATGCTCTTTGGTCAGAGGACCAGTCGGCGATTACACCAGGTGTACCGTCCAGTAGCGGAGCCGTCTCAGTCATGGTGGCTTGCCCAGATTGCGTCATATGTTTTTATTCTCCTTAGGTGACCAACAGCAGGCCAAACATCACGAGCCAGACCAGTAGCAGGAAGTGCCAGTAGACTGCACACAAATCCACACTCATTCGAATCTTGGCAACATCAGCACCGCGCCACAACCTAAGTGATGCTCTGAACCAAGCAACTAGACCACCCAGCAAATGTAATCCGTGTAATCCAGTAATAAGATAAAAAAACGAGTTCGACGGATTAGTATCGACAAAATAACCTAGCGACCCCAGTTGGCGCCACACCAAAAATTGGCCCACTAGAAATGCAAATGCAAACGCGCCACCCACCAGCAACCCTCGGCGCACACCAACGGCCTGTTCACGCCTGGCCGAAGTACGCGCCCACTGCAGTGCAACACTACTCAGTATCAAGATAGCTGTATTTAGCCACAACAACGCAGGGACAGGGATCGACTGCCAATCGGCGTAGGCCATACGAATAAAGTACGCCGCCGTGAGCAATGCAAAAACAGCTGTAATAACACCCAGGAATATTGACAGAAACACCTTTGCAGTCGGCGAACTAAATCCATGCGAATCGGAAATGTAGCCACGGTCGGCCACCCAAGGTTTGGTCGATAAAGTCCTGAAAACACTCACGGCGTTGATTATCTCAAAGTCAAATAAATAATTTAGCTATCACTTATCGAACAGCTAAGTAGCTTGACCGGTTTTCTTGCTTGCAGGCACGTTCTGAGGAATAAAGTCTTCTTCGGCACCCGGCACACTATAGTCATACGCCCAACGATAAACCGATGGCAACTCTTTACCAAAGTTGCCATGAGTCGGCGGCGTATCTGACGTCTGCCACTCCAGCGTTGTCGCGCCCCAGGGGTTTCCGCCCGACGGCTTTCCACGGGTAGCGCTATGGTAAAGGTTATACAGAAAAACAAGCTGAGTACTCGCGACACAGATTGCTGCAATAGTTATTCCAACATTGACCATTTGGGCGGATTCTGGAATCCAGTCCGGCAAACCATTAGAACCTTCGTTAGCGAAGTAGCGTCGTGGCACGCCCATGATGCCCAGGTAGTGCATCGGATAATAAATGCAATAGAGGCCTACAAAGGTCACCCAGAAGTGAAACTTGCCCATTCCATCATTCAACATACGACCTGTGATCTTGGGATACCAGTGATACACAGCCCCAAATACAGCGAGGATCGGCGATACGGCCATTACCATATGAAAGTGGGCAACCACAAAATAGGTGTCCGACAACGGCACGTCCACAATCACGTTACCTAGAAAAATACCCGTGAGGCCACCGTTGATAAACGTAAACACAAAACCGATCGCAAATAACATCGGCACGGTCAGTCGAATGTTTCCGCGCCACAAGGTGAGCACCCAGTTGTAGACCTTGATTGCCGTGGGCACCGCAATGATCAATGTCGTGGTCGCGAAGAAAAACCCGAAGTAGGGGTTCATACCGCTCACGTACATGTGGTGTGCCCAGACAACAAAACTCAAGCCACCAATAACCACGATCGCCCAAACCATGAGGCGGTAGCCAAAAATATTCTTACGGGCATGGACGCTGAGGAGCTCAGAGACAATACCGAACGCCGGAAGGGCGACGATATAAACCTCAGGGTGGCCAAAAAACCAGAACAAGTGCTGAAATAATACCGGGCTACCGCCAGAGTGATCGAGCTGTTGCCCTAAAGAAATAATGGCGGGCATAAAATAACTGGTGCCAAGCAGGTTATCCAAACTCATCATGATGGCACTGACCAAGAGTGCCGGAAAGGCCAGCAACGCCAGTATCGTGGCTGTGAAGATCGCCCACACGGTCAGGGGCATTCTCATCAGTGTCATACCCCGGGCGCGGGCCTGTAGAACCGTCACGACATAGTTCAATCCACCCATGGTAAAACCGACAACAAAAATTCCCAGCGAAATACACATCAGGGTAATACCCCAACCGGACCCTGGCGTGCCAGGTAAAATTGCCTGTGGCGGATAAAGTGTCCACCCTGATCCCGTTGGCCCACCGGGTGTGAAAAAGCTTGCTAGAAGAACCAAAACCGCCAGCAAATAGATCCAATAACTGATCATATTGACATACGGAAAGACCATGTCTCGTGCGCCAACCATTAGCGGTATGAGGTAATTTCCGAAGCCCCCGAGGAAAAGGGCTGTCAATAGATATATGACCATGATCATGCCATGCATGGTCACAAACTGTATGTACGCGTCAGGAGTGATGAACGACACCGCACCCGGCCAGGCTAACTGAACCCGCATCAGTACAGACAACACCAAAGCTAACAAGCCGACACCCATGGCCGTGATGGAGTACTGTAGCGCGATGATTTTCGCGTCTTGGGAGAAAACGTATTTTCCGAGCCAAGTTTTAGGGTGATACAGCTCCTCCTCTGCTACCTCTGCTGGTGGAACAAAATCTTGCGCATCATGTGTGACGTCAGTTAGTGCCATGATAAATACCCTTAAACTTTTACGTGTGATGTCTAAATTGAATTATGTGTTTAAGCTCTAAATTCCAACTACTATCAACCCGAAGCTGACTTTAGATAAGCCATGAGTGCATCGAGTTGGTCTTCAGTTAGTTGCGCTGGCGGCATGATCGGTGCATAGCCTTTCACAAGCTTAGCATTTGGGTTGACGATCGATTCCTTTAAATAATCGTCATCAACCAGCACACTGCTGCCATCGACCAGGATCTCGTTCTTACCAACAAGTCCTTTCCAAGTCGGGCCAACACCCGCGCTACCGTCCAAACTGTGACAGGCGATGCAGCCTTGATTTCGGGCCAGCTGCTCACCCTGCTCGATCAAAGATCCACCCGAAGTGCTCCCGGCACCGGCCAGCATCTGGGCAAAGGTAGGCTGAGTCTGCAACCAAGCTTGAAAGTCGTTCTCGTCTTCCACCACCATGCGGCTACGCATGTTGTAATGCCCTGAACCGCACAGTTCCGCACAAAGTACATCGTATTCGCCGTTTTTGGTTGGCGTAAACCAGAAATAGGTGATCATTCCTGGGACTAGATCCATCTTGGCGCGGATCTGAGGCACATAAAAATCATGTAGTACGTCCTTGGATCGCAACAACATCTTGACTGGCCCACCAATTGGCAGGTGCACCTCGGGACCGCTGACCAATATATCGTCCTGGCCGTTAGGATCGTCCAGGTCTAACCCGAACGGATTAGTGCCATTGATATTGCGTGTATCCACGGTGCCTAACACACCGTCAGCACCAGGGTAGCGGTAAGTCCAGTTCCACTGCTGTCCGATGGCTTCGACGAGCATGGCATCCTCTGGAACTTCTACATATTTAGCCCAGACAAACAACCCAGGTGCCAACATCGCGATAACTCCAACTGTGGTGAACGCTGTCAGCCACCATTCGAGCTTCTTGTTTTCTGGTTCGTACTCCGCACGACGGTCCTTGCGGTACCGATACTTATAAATGGCGTAGACCATAAATGAGTTGATAGCAACAAATACGAAACCACAAACAATGAATGTAATGGTAAGTGTGTCGTCGATCATGCCCCAGTTCGACGCGATCGGCGTCAAGTACCAAGGGCTCAGAAAATGAAACAGCACCGAGCCGACAATCAATACAATGAGGACGATGACTAGAACCATGCGTTCAGTACCTCTAAATTGTTCCTAGTTATTTTAAAAGACTCCAACAAGCACCGAGCTTCGCGCATTTTATTCCTATGACTAGTAACGATTTTCGTATTACCTAGACCAGAAAAAACGACAGCGCCATAAAGGCGCCTTATGCCTCCACAAAATCTCTTACGGACCAGCATATCGCAGGCCGGAATTCTGTCACAGAATATCCGGTACATCAAGAAATAAGAGATGTAAGAACGTTAATTAAGCAAGTAGCTACCGCAATTTAGCCACAACTTCTCAAGTTCCTAGACGGCTGCACTACCTACAGAATTCTTGATCTAGATTACCTAATGAACAGACTGTGAATTTGCAACACGCCCCGATTAGATCGATTGACCTAATTATTCGAGCATCCCGGTGTAAGCGACTAAACGACGGAAGAGTCAGGTGTCCTTCGAGTTGGTACTACTACGATCTGAGCAATTACCACTTCTGTGGGCTGATCGAGAACGAAGTGAACCGACCGGGCAATATCCTCCGGCTTCAAGCAAACCCCAAAGTCCCGGTAGTACTCCTCACCAAGTTTTTCGTCACCAAACCGGGTGGCTGCAAATTCGGTCTCCACCATACCAGGCAGTACCTCCGAGACCTTGATACCCGTCGCACCGTAGTCAAGACGCAATGTCTCGCTTAATCCATGTACTGCGTGCTTGCTTGCTGCGTAAGCAGCACAGGCCTTGTACGCCTGGATACCCGCGACAGAACCAATATTCACAATATGGCCGGTATTTCGCTCCACCATGGAGTCAAGCACAGTGCGAGTCACACGCATGAGGCCGATGACGTTAGTCTCAATCGTGGCAGCCCACTGACTGGCAGTCCCTTCGTGAAATTGCCGACGACCGCCAATGTCGTGGCCAGCGTTGTTGACGAGAATATCGATATCCCGCCAGTCCCGGGGCAAGCGATCAAGTAACTTTGCGACTGAATCTTCATCCGTCACATCGAGCTCCAGCGCAATGGCCGCGTCACCGAGCTCTGCGGCCAGTGATTCAAGATGCGGCAACCGACGGGCCGCGCAGATCACCCGCGCACCAGCATTGGCGAGGGTGCGCGCCGTTTGTTCGCCGATACCCGCACTGGCCCCGGTCACCAAAGCAATTTTTCCGTCCAGATGTCCCATCGATTTCGTCTCCCGTGATGCTGTGGCGCCTGTTCCAGTCGGAATTAGCCCTAAGTTGGCTGGCCAGTATAATTTGTCTCATTCATCTTTTGCTGTATGCCGCACGATCCGAACAACGATCGCACAAATCAGGCGTTTCGCCCAACCCAACCCATGCACATTATTCGAGACGGACCTGATCAGGCAGCGGCGGTGCTGATTCTGGCCCATGGTGCTGGTGCGGGTTCCGACTCGGAGTTCATGGAGTGGTTTGCACAATCACTGACCGGCCCGGAACTCGCAGGTGGGCTAGTTATTTGCCGGTTCGACTTCCCCTACATGGTCACGCGCCGTTCGACTGGAATAAAACGCCCGCCCGACCGGGCTGCTGTTCTAATAGAAACCTGGCAACAAGCAATTAATTTTGTTCGCCGATCCTCGGCACCGCCCCGCCGGCTTTTTATCGGTGGAAAATCGATGGGCGGGCGCATCGCCAGCATCGTTGCCAAAGATGAAAAGGTCGATGGCATCGTCTGCCTAGGTTATCCCTTTCACCCACCGGGTAAACCCGACAAACTGCGTACTGAACATCTCGAAGACTTAAACATTCCCATGCTGGTCTGTCAGGGCGAACGCGATGTCTTTGGCCACAGAGTCGAGTCGGATAGCTGGCGGCTGTCCCGTTCGATCCAATTCAGCTGGCTGACTGATGGCGACCACAGCTTCAAACCACGAAAAAGATCGGGCCTGACCGAGACGGAAAATCGAACCACAGCATGCCAGTCGATCGTCGAGTTTATTGCCAAAGTCCAGCGTTAATGCGGGACATCAGTCTAGCTGCAGTTCTTTTAATTTACGGGTCAGCGTGTTTCGCCCCCAGCCCAAGCGACGGGCCGCCTCCTGTTTTCGCCCGTGGGTAAATGACAACGCCGTCTGCAACAGCACCCGCTCAAATTGCGGGCCGATCTCGTCGAGGATTCCAATTTTTCCCTGGCCCAGCCTTCTCTGCACTACGTTTTCTAGTTGTTGTTCCCAACTTGGATGTTCCACAGATGGAGCAGCATCGAGTGATCGTGTCTTACTTTGTTTTTCAAGTGCACGGCGCACAAGGCCTACTGCCTCGTCGAGGTCAAACGGCTTGGCAAGATACTCAAAAGCAACTGGTCTGTAGGCTGACAGGGCATCCTTGAGATCTGGGTGCGCTGTCATAACAATGACCGGTAAAGACGGTGTTCGATCATTCAGATACCGAAGCAGCTCTAGTCCATCGGTCCCAGGCATACGGATATCGGTGATGATTACATCTGGATTGTCGGAATGGACCTGGCGTAGGACGTCACTAGCATTGTCAAACACCGTCGTCCCCCACCCAGCGCCACTCAACGCTTTTTCGAGTACCCATCTAATGGACGCATCGTCATCCACGATCCATACGCTAGGTTGGCCGCTCACGCTTATTCCACCACCGGCAAATACAAAAAGAACTTTGTGTCACCCGGTTGACTTACACACTCGATCGCACCGCCATGGCGAGACAAAATATCCTGCGCTATTGAAAGGCCCAGCCCGGCCCCGCCCGTCCGACCGGACACCATTGGGAAAAATATATTTTTTCGTATGTCTGCTGGAATCCCTGGACCGTTATCGCTGATGAGGGCTTCCAGGACCTGGCGGTGGCAACGATTGCCTAAGGTGAATTGACGTCGTATCCGTGTCAATAAGCCTATTTCCCCTCGTCCGCCCATAGCCTGTACAGCGTTACGAACTATGTTGAGCACCGCCTGAACTAGCAGTTCTCGATCGCCCATTATCTCTGGGAGACTAGGATCGTAGTCCCGGCTGATTGTCAAACCTTCCTGAACATCAGCGAGCGTGAGTCTTCGCACGTGCTCTAGTACCGCATGCAGGTTAAACCAAGTCTTCTTATGTGCTGTGAACGGACCCATCATCCGATCGACCAGCGCACTTAGTCGGTCTGCTTCATGAATGATAATCCGGGTATATTCTTTCGACTCTCGGTCTGACAGCTCCCTATCCAAAAGCTGGGCTGCACCACGTAAACCCCCAAGCGGGTTCTTAATTTCGTGTGCCAAACGATCGGTCAACATGGTGGTCACCGCATGTCGCTCCTGTGAGCGCGCTTCCGCCGTAAAGCGCGATAGCTGATCAACCCGTATCAGTTCGATTAGAGCTAGCTTCTCGGCTCCATCCCAGCCAAACGGAGACACTGTACAGTCAACAACCAATGATTGTCCGCCTATAAACTGTTTGAGAGTCAGTTCACGTAATGTGGTCGAGCGATTCTCCTCGGTGGCTGCCAGTGCTACCTGGAGGGGAGCACCGATTCCCAACAGATCGTGGGCTCGTCTGCCACGTACTCGTTCCGCACTGGTTGCCAACACTGCCTCTGCAGCACCATTGACATAGTGAACCGTACCATCAAGTTCCACGAGCAAGATGGTCGTCGTAAGACTATCGAGGATCTCGTCAGCAGGGGGTGATGCTTTCACGGTCAAACTTTTTTTATCGCAATAACCCATATTTAGCACCGAGTAGAAGACACTCTGACCCCAGGACTCTTCGTCCGGCTGAGTAATCAAACGCTGTAATACATCTCAAACTCTGCTGGATGTGTGGCCTGTGACAAGCGCTGAACTTCCTCACTTTTAAGTTCGATATAGGCATCAATCGTGTCATCCATTATGACGCCACCAGCCTTGAGAAAATCACGATCTCCAGATAGCGCTTCCAGAGCAACATCTAGGGAGTGAGCGACCGTTGGGATTCCTTTTTCTTCCTCAGGCGGTAGATCGTACAAATCCTTGTCGAGTGATTCCCCAGGGTGAATCTTGTTGTGAATGCCGTCTAATCCCGCCATCATCATGGCCGTAAACGCCAGATAGGGGTTGGCAGTAGCGTCGGGGAAGCGGATCTCTATGCGCCGGCCCTTCGGGTTTGACACATGCGGAATCCGACAGGATGCCGACCGGTTACGAGCAGAATAAGCTAACATGACCGGCGCCTCAAATCCGGGTACCAGACGTTTGTAACTATTGGTGCTCGCATTGGTAAAGGCGTTAAGCGCACGGGCGTGCTTGAATATCCCACCGATGTAATACAACGCGGCCTCGCTCAGCCCGCCATATGCGTCACCAGCAAACATGTTTTCACCGGCTTTAAACACCGATTGGTGAACATGCATACCCGAACCATTGTCACCCACCAGCGGCTTAGGCATAAACGTCGCCGTCAGTCCATGCACATGGGCAACGTTGTGCACACAATACTTGTATATCTGTAGCTGATCAGCCTTTTTAACTAGCGTATCGAACCGAGTCCCGATCTCTCCCTGCCCAGCTGTACCGACCTCATGGTGATGCACTTCGACATCAAGCCCCATATCGGCCATGGCCAAACACATCGCTGAACGAACATCCTGCAACGAATCAACCGGTGGCACCGGAAAATAACCCCCTTTAACACCTGGTCGATGGCCAGTATTACCATCTTCATAATCCTTATTTGAGCTCCACGCGGCTTCCACAGATTCAATATTGTAAGAAGCCCCGCTCATCTCATTGGACCATTTTACTGAGTCAAAGATAAAAAATTCTGCTTCAGGACCGAAAAATACCTCGTCCCCTATACCTGTGGATTTGAGGTAGGCTTCGCCGCGTTTGGCGATCGATCGAGGATCTCGGTCATAACCCTGCATGGTCACCGGTTCCACCACATCACACCGCAACAGTACGGTTGTATCCTGCATAAAGGGGTCGATCACCGCAGTTGTAGCATCGGGCATAAGAATCATGTCTGACTCATTGATTCCTTTCCAACCCGCGATCGAAGAGCCGTCGAACATCTTGCCTTCTTCGAATGTTTCTTCGTCGACTACAGTAGCTGGCATGGAGACATGTTGTTCCTTGCCTTTGGTATCAGTGAATCTGAAGTCAACAAACTTCGCTTTACTCTCCTGAATCATCTTTAGGGCATCGGCCGGTGACATCTTCTATTACCTCGCTTTGGTTTATAGCGGCGCCTACAGCCGCATGTTGGAATCACGGCTGTGGAAGCCGAGTCTGTTGGAACGAATACGTTCTGTTCCACTTAAAGTCGCAAGGTATTATAGTTACTTCGATAAATACGCACCAATATGGTGCAACATAAACCAAATTATGCACTATTATTGTGCACTAGAATTGCCCAACACTAAATTATGTGGCCGATGTCGTTTTAACGCTGAGAATTATTACAACTTCATCGGCCTCCTCTTTTGTCTCAATCACCTGGTGACCATGGACGCGACACCAGGCAGGGATGTCGTTCAATGCGCCCGGATCTGTACACCGCACTTCAAGTATGTCGCCATCATCCAGTACTTTTACACGATCCTGCGTGCGAATTACTGGCATCGGGCACAACAGATTTCTGGCGTCCAGGATGTGCCGGCTCATACGTACCACTGAGCTGGGATCTCGGAAACCATAAGTGGCCGGACCGACAAGGAAGTCGGATCAGCCTTACCGATGACAAACTCGAAAGTAACCCGAGATTGGTCACGGCCTTGACCAAAGCGTGCAGCAATACCGGCAGCGAGTTGCAATTCTGATTCGTTGAGATCACCTTCGATCAGCGTCAGCGGACCATTGTGGCTAGTCATCGTCAGATGACTGAATCGATGCCTGTAACCTTGCAGATAATTGGTTTCTCCTGCGTCTCTGGCGATGATCAATTTGAAATGGGGTCGGGGGCGGATATGTCGGCCAACCTTCAACAGCATAATGTCATCGAGTTCGTAGGTTTTCTCACCCCTGGATTGCCACAAATCGTTGAGCTTTCGAGAGTAAGTTGCATCGGTGAGAAAACAGCAGCCTCCGGCCGGCTGCGCGTAATCTTCGATCCCTAGGGCCGCCGCCAATGCCATCTGTGGTTTTCGGCTGCGGCCACTGAAATCATAGAGCGACTGCCGATCCACCCAGCCGTTGCGTTCAGCCGCCGTGGGGGGTTGAAGTTTCGCGCACAACGGCCGCAACAACAGATCGCCGGCACCTGATTCCCGCTGCACAACCGGGAAGGTTTCGCGTCTTTGCGACATAGGCCTTTGGCCCACAACTTCGCCAGTAACAATAAAATCAAACCCGTGTGCTTGCATCCATTGTCGAGCTTTTCCGACCATGAACGACTTACAGTCCAGACAGGGATTCAGATTGGCGCCGTAACCATGTCGGGGATTAATCACCACATCCTTATATTCCTCGATGACATCGATAATGTGGAGTTTTATGCCCAGTTGCTCGGCTACCCATAGCGCATTGTTGCGTTTTGGGCGCTTACGATCGTGGTTTCGAATGGCATGTGTGTGTCCTTCAACGCAGAACCCGGTAAAGAAATTAATCCCCTCAACATGCACGCCCTGGTCCTTCACGACACGCGCGGCCAGCATCGAATCCAGCCCGCCTGAAATCAGGGCCACAGCTTTTGCTTGAGTCTGAGCATTGGTCGTCATTGTTTTCTCCGCGCTAACACAGCGCAATTTTACCAACTTACCGACGGGGTCACCGGTACCCCTGACTGTACTGCTGCGACAGTACCAAGCGCTACCGTTATAATCTCTTCGGTATCAAAGCGTCTACCAGAGGGGGCTCTTCCCGTGCATTTTCAGGAACTTATCCTGCGCCTCCAGAATTACTGGGCCGCGCAGGACTGTGTGATCTTGCAACCTTACGACCTTGAGGTCGGTGCGGGTACGTTTCACACGGCCACTTTCCTTGCCGCAATCGGCCCTGAGCCGTTGCGTGCCGCATACGTTCAACCTTCACGCCGACCTACCGATGGCCGCTACGGTGAAAACCCCAACCGTCTGCAGCATTATTTTCAATTTCAGGTAGTTCTGAAACCATCACCGGACGACTTCCAGCAACGCTATCTGGGGTCCTTAGAAACTCTGGGGATAGACTTTCTACGCGATGACATCCGATTTGTAGAAGATGACTGGGAATCACCGACACTCGGAGCCTGGGGCCTGGGTTGGGAGGTGTGGCTAAACGGGATGGAGGTGTCTCAGTTCACATATTTCCAACAGGTCGGCGGGATGGACTGCCGCCCGGTCACCGGTGAGATCACCTATGGACTGGAACGCGTCGCGCTTTTCCTGCAGGGCAAAGACAACATCTTCGACCTGAGTTGGAATGCTCAATTCAGCTATGGTGACCTCTATCGGCAAAATGAAGTCGAGCAATCCGCCTATAATTTTGAGCACGCCGATGTCTCAGCGCTGCTTCATCAATTTGATGTTTGCGAGAATACCTGCTTCAAGCTGCTTGAGGTGAACCTGCCGCTGCCGGCTTACGAACAGGTACTCAAGGCGTCTCATACGTTTAATCTTTTGGATGCACGACACGCAATTGGTGTGACCGAGCGAGCGCGCTACATTGGCCGGGTTCGTACACTCGCCCGAGGTGTGGCCGAAAACTACTATCAGCGTCGGCAACAACTCGGCTTCCCGCGCGGCTTAGATCATAACGATGACTCACACGCTGTCTAAAGCCAAACGTTCTAGTGCAGCGACACTTCTGGTGGAAGTGGGCACTGAAGAACTCCCGCCACGAGCAATCGCCCGCCTCGGTGAGGCATTTGCCACGGCCCTGGCCAAGCGCCTCTCGGAGCACGCTCTTGTGGCTGATGCCATGCCGGTTTGGTACGCAACCCCCCGTCGTCTTGCGGTAACAATACCGGCGGTTTTACGCCGCCAACCCGACCGAATTTCTGAACGCCGTGGGCCCGCATTAACCAAAGCATTCGATGCGGCAGGGTTACCGACTGCCGCGGCAACCGGGTTTGCGGGATCTTGCGGGGTGACCGTTGACCAGCTGGTTCAAAATGAAACGGACAAGGGCACGTGGCTCGTGCACCGGACATTGCAGCCTGGGGCGCTCGCACGTGACCTCGTACCGGAGAGCATCGAAAGTGCTCTGACTTCGTTGCCAATACCCAAAATGATGCGCTGGGGGTCTGGAACTGCGGAGTTTGTCCGGCCGGTGCACTGGCTGGTGGTGTTGCACGGCCGGCAGATCATTCGCTGCTCGATCTTCGGGGTGCCGTCGAGTAACACCAGCCACGGCCACCGCTTCATGTGTACAACCCCGGTGCCACTCACATCAGCCGACAGTTACAGCGAATGCTTGAAAAACTCAGGCCACGTCATCGCTGATTTTGCCGCCCGTCGGTCGATGATCGAGACACAGATAAAACGCCTGGGACAACGAGCTGGTGGAGTCCCGGTAGTCGATACTGCTCTGCTGGAGATAGTGACCGGCCTGGTGGAAAAACCCCACGCACTGCTGGGCAGTTTTAAACCGGCGTTTCTGCAGATCCCCGCGGAAATACTGATTTGTGCCATGCGCGACCATCAAAAATATTTTCACCTTGTCGATGAACGGGGACAGCTGTTGCCCAAGTTCATCACGGTAAGCAACATTCGCAGCAAACAACCAGCCCGGGTCCGTCAAGGAAATGAACGCGTGCTGCAGGCCCGCCTTTCGGACGCGCGCTTTTTCTGGGATGAAGACCGTAGACGAACACTCGAATCCCGTATCGCCGATCTCGACAGCGTTACATTCCATCATGAACTGGGAAGCCTGTCGGATAAAACGGATCGACTGGTCGAGCTCGCCGGGCATCTCGCCAGACTACTTGGCGAAGACGCCGACAACTGTCAACGAGCAGCTCAACTGTGCAAAGCCGACCTAGTCACCGATATGGTCGGTGAATTTCCGGATTTGCAAGGCGTCATGGGCCGCTACTACGCAATTCATGACGGCGAAAAGAAAGCGATCGGAAGGGCAATCGAAGAGCATTATCATCCCAGACATGCAGGCGACGCTCTACCGCAATCCAAGGTTGGCCGTATCCTGGCAGTGGCTGACCGAATCGACTCCCTGGTCGGCCTGTTCGCGGTCGGCGAATTCCCCAGTGGTGACAGCGACCCCTACGCTCTACGACGGGCAGCATTGGGAATTATCCGCATACTGGTGGAAAAGAAAGTTGACTTGGATATCGCCCACTTGGTGGATCTGAGCGCAGCGGCCTACGAGCAGGCAGGGCTTGTCATCGATACGCCCGTTCGACAGCAAGTAAGAGACTTTATCGTAGAACGTTATCGCGCGCTTTACCTCGCTGCCGGATTCCGCAATGACGAAATTTCTGCCGTCATTAAAAGTGGCGCAACTCGGCCGCTGGATTTCGACCGACGGCTAAAAGCGGTTTCAAAGTTTCGCCGCGCACCAACGGCCGCCAATCTTGCGGCGGCGAATAAACGTATCCGTAATATCCTACGTAAAGTTGATCAGCAGGTGCCGCTTAAGATTAATGAACAGTTGTTCGAACATCCGTCCGAACACGATCTGTCTGCTGCCCTGGTACACATCTCAACAGAAGTGTCGCCACTGATTGAGCGTGCTGACTACGCCGGGGCGCTGCAACAGCTCTCTGCCCTCAGTGTTCCAGTCGACCGATTTTTTGATGATGTCATGGTGATGGCTGAAGATCCCGCGTTGCGCAGCAATCGTCTTGCGCTTCTGAATCAACTGGCAACCCTGTTTCTGGCAATTGCCGATATCTCTGTTCTGCAGATGTCTGATTGACGATGTCCAACGATCGATACAGCGCTATGCTTGCTGCAGTACAGCGATTCCACGACAAGCACAGGTTCCGCGAAGCCGGGGGCGAAGATCTTCCTTATCGGGTTGCGCTGATGGCCGAAGAACTGGGCGAGATTTCTGCCTGTATCACCAAAGGTAAGTCGGAGGAAGCACTGGCTGAGGAATGTGCTGACTTGTTAATTTTGCTGATCGGCACCGCGATATCCGCCAACCTAGATTTAAGTGAAGCATTCTGGCAGAAAATGGAGAAGATTAAGCAGCGACCAAGCCGCATGATCGATGGTCGAATCCGCGTTTCGGATTTTGGGAGCTGATGACTGTGTCTCTGGTTATCCTGGATCGCGACGGTGTGATCAATCATGACTCTGACGACTACATAAAATCGCCAGACGAGTGGCAGCCTTTACCCGGCAGTCTGGAAGCGATTGCCCGACTTTGTCGGGCAGACTACACGGTGGTTGTGGCAACGAATCAAGCCGGCGTTGGCCGCGGTCTTTTCAGCCAGGAAATGTTGATTCGCATACACCGTAAAATGGCATCGAGTATCCGCGATAAAGGCGGTAGGCTGGACTCGGTATTTTTCTGTCCTCACAGCCCCGCTGAGCAGTGCGGTTGCAGAAAACCAAAACCCGGTATGCTTCTGGAAATCAGTGACCGACTCGGTATAGGGCTCTCTAGTGTGCCGGTTGTGGGGGATTCACTGCGCGATCTCGAAGCGGCAGAGGCGGCAGGCGCCATACCGGTATTGGTTAAAACAGGTCGGGGCCGGCTTACGCAGGAAAAGCTCTCAAAAGGCGAGCTATCTCGTACTCTAGGACAAACGCCGGTTTACGCGGATCTGGCCGCATTCACCGACGCAGTGCTGGATGGTCGCCTGGAATCAGTTGCTCGCCACACGGACCAGAGGACGCACCACTAACCCGCGGCGACTTGGAGAACTTCGTGTCTTTCACTGTTTGGTTACGCTCCAGCCTATTCTTCGGTGGAATGGTGGTTTCTATTTTAGTCTTCTGGCCAGTTTCGATGGTCGCCTGGGTGCTGCCCATCGTTCAAAGGATGCGGGTCATCGGCGCTTGGGCATGGTTCATCAATCGATGGCTCGGTACCACCTGTGGGCTGCGTTATGAAGTCAGCGGGCTGGAAAACCTGCCGAAACAACCCGGCGTGATCCTTTCAAAACACCAATCAGCGTGGGAAACAATTGTGTTCCAGGTCATCTTTCCGCCACAGACCTGGGCGCTAAAACGTGAGGCATTATGGATCCCCTTTTTCGGTTGGGGCCTTGCTGCAACAGATCCTATTGCGATTAACCGTTCCACCCGTGTGCGCGCACTCGATCAACTTTGTGAACAGGGCAAAATCAAGTTGGCTGAAGGCCGTTGGGTCGTGATTTTCCCAGAGGGGACACGTATACCGCCGGGTGAGCAAGGCCGCTATTTCCCGGGTGGGGCAATGCTGGCAGTCCGGGCCGGCGTACCCGTTATCCCCGTTGCACACAATGCTGGGCAGTTCTGGGGCCGGCGAAGCTTTCTGAAATACCCGGGCACTATCACCGTTAGAGTCGGACCTGCCATCGACACCCGGAACGTCAAGGCCCGTGAAGTCAACAAGGCAGCTGCGGCCTGGATCGAAGACACTATGCAGGACCTCTACCGCAACAATCCGCCATCCCCGACAACGCCCTGAGTCCGCTTAACGGACATCCTCTGGAAATCAGGTTCGACACGCCGCTGGTGAGTCGCTCAGCACAGCGGTCAGGTTGGCAAAGTCTTCAGCGCTCAACATCTCCGGCCTAACCTGTGGGTCGATGCCGCAGACTGAAAATGCGTTTTCGGGCTGATAGTGCTTAAGGGCATTACGTACAGTTTTACGCCTCTGGGAAAACGCTGTTCTGACCAGCTCTGAGAACGCCTGCTCATCGACCACAGGTCCGATTGGATGGGGTCGGGGGGTCAAACGGATCACCGTCGATTCGACCTGGGGAACCGGCGAAAATGATGTCGGATCGACATTGAACAGGCTTTCAACGTTGCAGAGGCGACCGATCATGACCGTGAGTCGCCCGTAATCTCGCGAACCCGGTGCGGCGGCTAGGCGCTGCGCCACTTCTCGTTGCAACATGAACACCGCGCGGTCAATACAGTCCACCACAGTCAGCAATCGAATCAGCAGTATAGAAGCGATGT
>Ga0315339_1001674_pt1 | contig 18830 bp, 9 predicted proteins | sample ASW17metaG_FD_204514 | JGI IMG/M metagenome (GOLD analysis project Ga0315339, IMG submission 204514) | Ammonia-oxidizing marine archaeal communities from Pacific Ocean, United States - ASW #17 | ecosystem: Environmental > Aquatic > Marine > Oceanic | place: USA: California | collected 2016-12-05
GTGCCGCATAAAGACGGTTTCACAAAGTTCACCCTCAAACCTCAACCCCCGTACAACTTCGCCGCCAACGCCGACTTCGTTACACATTACAAAGGGAGTGAAGGCGGGGACACGTATGACGGCGAGATGTTAAGACGCGCGACAGACCTCGGGGACAGGGTCGCGGCCATAGCGATCAATTCGGCTGGTAGCGTGGCGAAACCGGTGCTTGAGGTAAGCATCTCCGGCCGATCAACGTCGACCGAGATCGATACCGCCAGATGGCAGGTAGAACGCATCGTGGGTACTCGCGGTACTCCACAGCCTTTCTATGACCTGACCCGCGACATGCCGGAGCTGTCTGTCTTGGAAGAGAACTTTTATGGTCTCCACCTGACGCAAGCAACGAGCCTGTTCGAGACCATCACCTGGGCAGTTCTAGGCCAACAGATCAGCGCCAACGTAGCGGCATCACTCCGACGCAAAATTACCGAGAACTACGGTCGTGTCGGAGAGATAGATGGCCAGGCTTACGCCCTCTTTCCAAGGCCTAAAGACTTGGTTCACGCCAACATCGAAGACCTGCGCTCGCTCGGGTTCAGTCAGCGCAAGGCTGAGTACACGCTAGGTTTGAGAGACGAGTTCGGATCAGGCCAGATCACTGAATCTCGGCTCGAAGCGATGGACGATGCCGAGGTGGAATCCGAGCTGCTGAAACTCAGGGGTATCGGGCCTTGGACGGCTCACTGGCTGCTTCTACGTGGCCTCGGCAGAGAAGATGCACTCCCGGTGGGCGACGTAGCTTTGCAAAAAACCCTTGGAGAACTTGTGCGAGGGGAGGCCTTTTCGCCTCAGGAGCTGGTCGATTACGCCGAGCAGTTCCGCCCGTACCGCAGTTATCTGACCATATATCTTTTCGCCCTGATCAGGGCGCGACGGGTAGCTCGAAACGATCAAAAGAGTTAACTGTCCGTGCCTGTTACCCATGTCGCTGCCAGACTCTCGAAACTAGTAGAAACTGCGCTGCCGCATGTAGCCAGGGATCGTGCCTAATGTCGGCCATTTTTCTTGGACGGGTGTACGTTTCGGAAAACGAGTTGACTATCTGGTTGACGACAAGTCGCAATCATCCCCAGACCAATGAGAGGCGCGTCTGGTAATGCTGGTCGGTTTATTAGGTCAGACGATGGTCACGTTAACGACCAAAGGCATGAATTCCATTTGGCGCGGAGCGTATTTGACCCAACATCTTTTTCAACGCCACTGATAGCGAGGGCATCATTGACGCTTGGGCGGAGCGACGATTCCTCGGGCAATAACAGAGTGTACTGTGCCGGTGGAACGTCCCCCTCGATCACGTCAATTAAGTATGACCGTCCCGGAGACCCGATTCTTGCGATAAATCCAGCGATAGAAAGTTCATATCTTGATTGGGGCTTAAACCCAGAATCTAGGTAACTTGAGCAAATAGGCCGGTATTGACAATACCTGCACGTGTCAATGGAAGGTGTTGCTGGTGGAACAAATCCTCGATGAGTCTTGTAGTTGAAGAGTTCACTTCGGGTGATCATCTCCGTCACCAACTCGTCGGCTTTGTTCATGTCGACGACGATGTCGTTGCTATCACCGGACAAGTATTCGATCACGATCTTGTTCGGGGGACGGCCGAATCGATCCGCGTACATAGCCGCGTAGAAGAGCACTTGGTCTTGGTGTTCGGGATGGGAGACACCCGTCTTGAACTCCTTGATCACCGCCCACTCGCCAGATTTAACGACAAGATCTAGAACAGCAACGAGGGGTTTTGTAGTCGAAGTGAGGCGTAACTCGAATTGGATCGAGTGACCGCTCGGTGGCACGGATGACTCTTGCACTTGGGTTTCATTAGTAGCCCGCGTCACCGTAAACTCACGAGTGAGTGAGTAGTTCGGCCACCCTGTGATTGGGGGAACAGGTGAACCCAAGTCTCGGTCGGTTGGTGCCTTGTTCTTGATTGTTTCGGTCACGCGGTCCCAATGATCGAGGGCGGCAGATTTATCACCCCGTGCAGAGAGTGGAAATGTCTCCCGAAAACGGTGCGCTGATTCACCCAGTAATGAAAAGGTATTGACTTGGTTTCTCCGAAGAATCGGGTCCAAGTTGAATGCCACCCGCCTCGGGCATGATCGAAGCGATCGCAGGAGCGACCAAGAGACCCGTTGTAAATTCCTAGGTGTTGCCCTGACGCGCCACGGCCGGTTTCCCGGGGTCGGATTACCTGAGGTGGACAACAAGATCGGGAATGTTCCTGAGTGCGCTCGGGACAGTTTTAAATAAAACCTGATTTGGATCGACTTCGGTCCCGACCATTTCATTTATGGCTGTTACACCGCTCGCCTGCATGCCATCGATGCTTGCAGCGACGGATAGCCCATCTATTGAGAATGGCTTCGAAATTACCAACCCCTTGCCTTGCCGAGCTACGGCCCAGGCACATGACCCCAATTGCCTAGTCTGGACGTCTTCGAATTGATTCTCGATGCTGTGGATCACCTTGCCGGCGATCACATCCCAGCGTCCTTCCTTCACAGATCCCGCGTTAGCCAGGTCAAGAAGATCAGTAGCCAAGCGCCAGTCCATATCGAGTTCCTTGTGCCGAGTGTCGTAAGTAGCGAGGCATCCAGCGCACGCTGTGTCACATTCGGCATGGGTCGATTCGAAGGACTCCACCTTGGTCTGAATCGAATCAAGCACGGCCTCCAAGGTGGATTTGTTGCCGATTTCGAAGGAAAATCCCGCCCCGTTATCGAGCTCGTCGATTAGGTACAACTTCGGAGTATCGCTGATCGAGGGTTGGGTCCGTTGTACGCGGGTCCGAAGTTCACGAGGATCTATACCCAATGTCATGGCCGCATGTAACCTGAATAACTCCGCAAATGACTCGTACGCGGCCCGGGCTTCGTTCCAGCCTGAAGACGGACCACGAAGATTAATCACGGCGTCACCGGTGGTATTGAGTTCGATGGAGATTGCGTCCGTCTTCTTTACGCTGCCTATCTTGAATTCGGGTGGAATATCGGCGCGAGATGATCCTGTGGGAACGTGTACATCGTCGGCCGATAGCGAATCGCTATTTATTAGGACCAGCCTTACGTCGTCGTCGCTTCTCACTTTCAAATTTCTCACGGATTTCGCAATGACAGTGTCTTTAAAAGACAACAGTGGTTCGTTCGGAGTTGCAGGTGCTATCTCATTGTTTAACCCAAAGTCATGACGCAGATTAGCAATAAACCCTCGAGGTTGGACTAGTAAATCGAGATCCGCTTTAGGAATGGGGGTTTCGCATAACGAGCAATCCAGGCCGTCAAAACGTTCGTCGAAGAGGTTGAGCTGGCCGCAACTGGGGCATTCATGGATGTACACAAAATCGTGTATTGGTTCGGCTCCAGGCTTGTCTGGGAAATCGTCCGAGATCTGGGACGAGCGATACACCCAATTGCTACGGAGAATCTCTGTGTTAGGAGAAAAATTGGTGACCGCCTGGTCAAGGGACCTCTGCGATACCTCGACCCAGTCTGCCCCGTCTTTGTACTTGAGCGCGCGGGATCGAGTTGGGAAGCCGAACATGGGTAGATGACCATCCTCGGCCAATCTCAAGGCTAGGTCTTCACCGTCAGTGGACCGCTGGGCGGTGATGTCGATTTCAACCATAAATTCGACGCGAAGCCACTGTTCGATTTCGTCACGTTGTTCTTGGTCGAGCCCGGTATTGAACGTGAGATCATGAACAAGCTCCGTCACATCCATCGACGAGATGGCGTCTCTGATGGGTGCTGAGTACTTGTTCACCCATTCTGGCTCAGTCCCGAAGTTCCCGTGGACCCGAACGTTTCGCGTGCTCGGATCGGGCTCGTCCTTTAGGGTCAAGAACGCCGTCCGAAGAATTTCTTCTGCAATGACTCGCCTGATTATCTCGACTCGGCTGGCGGGGGTCGTCACGGGAGACTCACCCGCCTTGATTAACCCTAACGGGAATCTGAAGAAATGCTCGTCGATCAACCTGTCACGGCAGATTGTCAAGGAGTTGGCAAACGGTAGCCTATCCCGCCTTCCGGTTCGCCCAACCCTTTGTCGAAAGTTGAAAGCGGAAGGCGGAAGGGTTCCGAGAATCACGGACTGGAGGTCACCTATATCAATTCCCATTTCCATGGTGGTTGTGGCCGCGAGATAGTCGATCTCGGTTACCAGGGACGGCTGATCATCACGAGGAATCCACTTGAAATCTCGCTGGACTTGCTGTTGGTCACGCAGGTCATTTTGCTCGGATAGCAGGTTACGGTTCGGTGAGGACGTGACGCCGGTATCGGCAGTCAATTCGGCAAACGATCGGCGGACAAGAGGCTGACGAGCTAGCCACGCGGTGTACCCCTCTTCTCCGATCGGCTCAGGGTCGACGGATATCTTGCCTTGGCAGTATTTTCGGTTTAGGCAGAAGCCCAATCCTCGCCTGGAATGTACGAATCCACATGTTTCACACCGATATATTTCATGCGTATTAACTCGTTCCAACTTCAAATTTTCTGCGAGTAGTTGCCAACGATCCCCGATAACTCGCATCTCACGGAGAAGTGACTTGACATTCTTGATAAATAATCCGTGTTTATCCGTGCCTTTTGGTCCTATCTTTACCAAATATTTGCGTAGAGCTGGGACGATAAAATTTGAGTTGTTTTCTCTGAAAGGAGCGTTTCCCCTAAGCGGATCCATCGAACCCCCGCGGTATCTACCTGCTAGGCCAATGATCCGAATACAATCCTGCACTAAATCATGGATATCATCGTTGGTGAATTGACTTAAAGTCGTGGATATTGGCTCGTCTGCAATTGGAACTACGCTGCAAATACCTTGGGATTCAAAATCCCGAGATATTTTGCCAAAAATAAGGCCCAAGATGTCAGGGACGACCCAGTCGCCAAAAATTTTTTCTCTCTCGGTAAAACTGTCGCGGATTTGTGATTGAGCGGGCCACTTGGTTTGATCTTGGGTCGAGATTCCATTCGGAGCGTCATACAGTTGCCACCACGGCGAGCGGGTTCCTCCGAGAGCCGTGCTCGTCTGTCTGCTTTGTTTCGGTCCGGCCGGATTTGAGCCGTTCTTCACAAGATTCTCAACAACTTGTACAGAAACGTCTCGTATGGAAATCCAGGGAACATCGTTGACCCGTGCCCGGATCTGCTCAAGAACTTCGAAATCGAGATCGACGAGCGGCAAGTTATTTTCGTATTTGACAGCGATAACAGAGGCATTGGTGAACCGGTTAGTTAGTTCAACCTTGAGCGCAAGTTCGGACTCGCTCCACTGGTCGTCTGGGTTAGAGCTACCAAGGAGCTTGATTACGCGGTCAAATTCAGTATGGACTAGCGCATCAATCCGTTGGAATATGGCGCTGCCCAACGTTTGGTTGTAGTACATCTCTGCGGCGGTGGAGCTCGCATTGTTGACCTCGTCTCGAGAGTCGTAGAACACGAGAGTCTTTCTGGTTTCCGGTTCCTCTCCACACAACCAAGCAAACCGGCTCTGGAGGACAGCGTTGGCCACATATAGTCCAGTTCTATGCCCACGTATGGGGGTGTAAACCTTGCCTTGTTTAAATTCATCCGCTGCGTGTGGTGGAATACTGTATTTGATGCCGCAGCTGAAGCAGGTGTCCGGCAGGGCAGGCCATGAAGAATGTTCTTTCGCGGTCACGTTGAAAGAAACAACATTCGGGTTTGGCCGACCTGTGAGTAACATTCCAGTTCGATGATCGAACTCAGCCGCCCGAAACTCCGCTTTATATTCACCGCCACCGCGCCCACCGATGGTCGGCCAGTTATGATCCTCTGTCAGGTGTCCGGGGTGAATGAGAATAAACTGTTCCCATTTGTATCGTTCTGGAGTCAAAGATATATTGCTGGAGCTAGGACTTTTACTAGATAAATATTTCTCCCCGGCTTGACCTTCCTTAACGAATCCACCGAGATATATATCACCGCACTCCTGACAATACAGTAGTTGCAGAATTGTCGATCCACAATTGCATATCAACTCTGGGGTTGGATACAACTTACCAACGTTACGCGCTACTCGATCGAACTCGTCATCGATTTGATCGCATTCAGGATTCGAACACGCCCAAATGCCCTTAACGTTCCGGAAAAAAAAGTGGTTACGGAATGACCAACCACTGTTTTTGTCTTGATCCGATTGTGCAGAGACTACCTGTAGTAATCGAGATAGGTTATCGAGCGGAGCCCCAGCCGAAGGAAACAGCGCATTAGCCAGGTCCTCAATATGCATGGGAGCCGGGGCACCATCCGATACGGTGAATGCCGATGCGACGAGGACACTAGCGGAGGTGTCCATGTCGGCAATGCTTTCTACAGAGGACCCCGATTGGACCGCACCGAGCATTTCATCACCGCCCAGTGGCGCGAGAGGAGGGGATACCGGGGTTCCGCGGACGATCGTAAACGTAGAGCTTGGCAGGCCGGTCAAGTTTTCTAGGAGTGTCTCGTCTCCTCCAAGCGTCGCGCTGGTCCCGATGATCCGGAATTGGCTAGATTCTGGCGCCAATCCGAGCCTACGGCGCAGGTTTCGAATGACCATCCCGGTCTCCGTACCTTGCGTACCACGAAGCTCGTGTAATTCATCAATTACGAGCGTGAAGACGTTTTCTGCGTTGTCATGCAACCAATCACGTGTCTTGCTGAATATTGCTGATTCACTCGAACGCATCAGCATGATATTTAACATGTGTTGGTTCGTGATGAAGATATCTGGTGGAGCCGACAGCATGTCCCACCGCGTCAACATTTCGCCGACGAAGGGATCGGGAACTTGGAAAGCGAGCTCGCGCGGCGTTTCCGGGAAGTCCCGAATTTTATTTTGCGCCTGAGTCTTCTCGTCTATCCACCCGTCTATCAACGCGGGTATTTGGCCTGTATCAGACACTTTGGAAGGCAAGAACGCTCCACCTGGTAACGTGCTAGGAGTAGCGCCGGTATATCGACCGAAGTAGAACGGGGGCGTCGCGACGTCAAGTTGTTCCATCAACCGAACCATCGTGGCCCTCAACCTGGTCATCTGATCTTCAACAAGCGCATTTGTCGGGTACAAGATCATGGTTCGTACTGCCGCAGCGCGATTGACTGGACCGGATTTTCTCATCGGCCTCCAGTCGGCCTTGGGACTTGATTCCCACCACTTGTCGATCTCAGGTGCACTACGTAGCCAAGCGCGGCCTTCCCGCAGAAGTCGCGCAAAAGTAGGGAGCAAAAAAGCCTCCGTCTTTCCAGAGCCAGTGCCGGTGGTAACCACCGGGTTATGAGGGACATCCGCCCCGGATAACGCTGCCCTTAGGGCCGCTTCTTGATGCTCGTACGGGCTTAGATCAGGGCCGCCGAGGACGATCTCCCCGAGTAGGTTGGCTTCCTTCTGATTGAGACCGATGGCTCCCGCGTATTCACGAATAGGACTGCCTGGGGCGTAACGAGACATGAGTTCCATGACCAGGGGCCCAGCGACACTGGCAGTTCCTCTGAGTAGACGCTCGCGTTCTTCCATTAACCCAGGGAGGTCGAGTTTCCAGGCCGTGTTGTAGTACCTGAGGAACGTATCTTCCAGATCGTGACGAATTGAAATCGGGTCTTTTTGTGGTGACATTGCTAGCCCTTCAACAACTGTTCGAGTCGTTCGGCCGTTCGGCGTTTGATGTTGGTGTAATAGCGGTATCCACCATCAAAAACTGGAGGATTCCCGGATTCTATGAAGAGCGCTCGTTCGATAATTCCCGGAAGCATGAAGTTCTTGAGTAATACGAGGCATTCATTGTTCAGATAATGCCGGATTACGACCTCCCCGCTAAACAACTGGTGAAACACTTGGTATTGGTGACGCCCGATAAATGCTTGTCGGTGAGCATCATTCACAAGGTAATTTCCGCCCGGTAACAACCGAAGGCGGTAATCACTCCAGGAGCCCATACCAATAGTCTCTTCGCCTCGATTGGATGTGTCATCGGCCTGGTGCCAATCTAGCAACTCTATGTATTCAGAAGCGGAGGTCTCGTCGGCGAGCGCTTCTTCGGTCGGACATGAAATAACCGATGGCTGGATAGCCGTGATTTGCTGTACGGCATCACTGAGACCCTCCCTTGCGGCTCCGTCGTCTATCACGGACAGGATTGTTGGCCAGTCCGGTGGGAATAATGAATTAGCACTAAGGTCGACCTTTATGCCCATCCCACTAACCCGCTCTTGAATGCTTCTGAGGACTGAAGGCTGCAAGGATCCAGCGAGGATCCAAGATCCATTCCCAGATCTGACGATCGAAGGGGCCAATATGCTCAGGTTTTCCTCGCTCCAAGAATGGAGGCAGTACTCCAGGTTGACCATGCCAGCAGTCGCACAGTTCCGTAAAAATAGCGAGATTTGCCAGAATGGATATCCCACCTGCGCCAGGTGTGATCTTAGGATTCCGAGTGTCTGTTCTGGCACGCCCGCCAAAAGTTCCATGCCTGAGTTTCTGATCAGGTACATATCATGACCGGGAAAATTAAATTCGGTTGGAACAACTTGGCCCGCTGGGACCGTCTGGCGGCATACAAAACATTGATCCTGGTTGTCGTCATTTTTGAAAAATAAATGTTTCTCGGTTCTGGCTTTGTGCCGATAGAAGCCATCGAATGGCAACGAGGTGATTGCTGGAACATCTTTACTGAGATCGATGCCGACGGGAGGAGGAGGTTTTACGATGCTATGGATCATGGACGGATCTGGTAAGACATGGATCCCATCATTCGTCGACTGATCCTTTGCCAAACGCATGCGGTTCAGAGAATCCAGTGGTTGTGAGCCTTGAACGACCCGAGCCTGTTCAACCGGAGGTGAAATTTCAAACGAAACTGACGTCCGTCGAGAGTCGTCGGGGCCGAGGATAGCTGCCCTGTATTGCCCTTGGCCGCTCACAAGTTCAACCAAAGGGATTTCTGCGTGGTCGTAGAACACTCTTCTGACAGGTCTCTGGCCATTCGTATCAGTCGTTGAGGTGACGACTAGAACCGACTGGCCACTGGATTCAACGGTGACTAGGGGTAGGACCGTGGACAACCAATGGTTCCGGTACCTTGTGAGCCTCGGAGCCGATAAAAATCGTATAGAACTCGATATCGAAGGCGAGAACGACTCCAGATCGTGTGGTAACGATTCCGAGTCGAAATCAAGTCGGACGTTGTAAACAAGTTTCCAGCCGTCGGGAATTGCTTGAATCGACTGGGAGTCGTGCATCTGGGAACGGTCGATGCCTTCGCAATCTTTAAGGAAACGATCGACGTCAGGATGCTCACGTGAATCGTAGAGTAGGGAAACTTGCTTCTCTTGAGAAGCGCGACGAACCTCAAGCAGCTGCCCACCTGTCTGTTCCTGGAATAACATCAAATCATGATTGGGCCGTTCGATGACCCGGTCATCGGGCATCATGAGACGGATCCAAGCTGTCATCAATAATTCCGGATTTGGGACGTCGTGCTCCGGAAAGCTGATGGACTTGAGTCCAACCTTGGGCCCGAAACTTGGATACTCCACTCGTGCCTTATGCCGGGCAACTTCCCGCTCCAAGTCGACGGTTTCAAGAAAACACCCGTCTGCAGGTATCTGTTCGGGAGAATCAACCGATAACGAGAGTTCGCATTTTGGGTTCACTGGATGTAGCCTCATGAGATTCAGCAAGACTCGCCCACGAGAGCTCTTTGGCCGGTTATGTTGACGCGTTTCCGAACCAAGGAGCTCGAACTGCGAGTCGAACACGGCTCTCGCTGCATCCTGCTTGTGTTTCGGGGGTAATCGATCCAGTAGGGTCCTGCATGGAACGCTCAACTCCGCTCCTGGGAGCCAATTGAAAAACTTCTCGAATAGAGGTTCCGGGTCAACAACGGTCCTTATGTCTACAGGGGTAGATCTTTCCAGGAATTCATTGATCCGCTCTCGATCGATGGCTCGGAACAAAACCTGCGAAATCGGGATTCCGACGTGACGATTACGGCCGACAGATCGGGCGGACGAGATAATTTCTTTTTTGGATAACCACTGTTTATACGATTCCCAGAATTCATCATCAGCGTCCCGGTACCAATCACCGAGCAAGCGCTGGTCCAGTGAACTAAGTCCAAGGAGCTCGCCAAGGGGAATGTAGTAGTTGTTAGCGGCGCGCTCATCAATGGTTTTCATGTCGCCTGCAGCAAGGCAAAAAACTGCCAACAAGGGGATCGCAGGATAAGGGTTTTCTCCCGGGGTTCGTTCCCAAGCCCTCACGGCGCCAAGGAACGGGGTCAATAGGGCAGAACCTTCTCCAAGGTTTGCTCGGACAGCCGCGACGAGCGAGTTCCGAGCCTTATCCTCATCGAGCGCACCGCTGGGAGCCAAGCGACCCAATGATTCGACCACGAATCCGAGATACGCCACGCCTCCCCGTTCAAGTAGCTCTTCTGCAAGGGCATGATTCCACGAACTGAATTCTTCGGTCAGCACGCCTGTACGTTCAGGCGACTGATTTGGGCGGTTTAACGTCGCCGGGAAGACTTTGGCGTTTCTTCGAGACCGTTTGCTAGTGACGCCCGGGTTGGCAGGTTTCCGGCCGAGCAAAAAATCAACGGTGGACACCAGTCCGTCACAGTCAGTTTCAAGATCGATCTTGAGTTGATTCAAATCCTCGTCGGGCAGCTCCCGAAAGAAAGTTGGCGTGTCGATCGACCCTAGATCTTGACCTCTCGTTAGACTGTCTCGAATGGCCTTGAATTGATCTACCAGTTCAGTGATGTCGTGTTGGTGTGTTAGAGATAGATTTTCTAGGGACTGCGCGTTGAAATCATAGATCCCGAGGTATTGCTGAAGCTCTAGATTGAAGCCGGCGTCAGAATTGCTGATTGTCTCTTTGAAAGTCCTGATCATGGACATTAGTGCGTTAGCTTCATTGGACATCAAGGACATGAAATCAAACCGTCCGGTGCTTGGGCTCTATAAAGTGTCGCTCCCCTTCAACTGTTCGGCGACATGGATTCGAACAATACACGACCGGTGGCATATCACAAATTAGCCGCGTAGTGGGTGATTTTGGCTTATCAGAAAGGTAAGTATCGTGACCAATGCTGAGCAACCGATAGAACGTTACATTTTTGACGCGAAACAGCTGGTTACCGATCACCCGCCCGTGTTTGATCATCCAAATAAACGCGCTGTTTACAAAGTCGCATGCCCCCCAGGTGCCAAACACACTGGGCATATCAGTTACACGCGCTGGGCAACCTTGGATTTGCCTCAAAATTTTAACCCTCAAAAAGCTGTTGAGCATTTACAAACCCGAGAACATGTTTATGACTACGTTCCGGTATTCGACTCCCCAAACGCGATGGATTGGCATGTGAATTTTGCTCACCCAAAACTGTTCGCGTTTTATGGGTCCGGATTATTCGCCCAAGATGAAATGCAAGTAGCGGAACATCCCATTCTTGGGGCGCTAAGGGAAGCGCTTACAGCACGAAGAATCTTCGGGGATACGAATCCCACACCGATACTCATATCGGGGGTTGAGAGGCGTTGTTGCGTAGCAACCGATTCGAATATTTCTGCCGGTCGTCCGGATGGTCTCTATGGGAACAATTTCTCCGCCGCGACAGGGGACGTTATATCCCGATCAACTGTACCCATTGAGCCTCCAACAATCACGAACCTAATAGCTATCGCTGCGCAACAAGGGTCAGCCGGTCTTCCCTACACAACCGAGGAGATCCAGCAGGTACTTGTTAGAGCATACTCAGGTTTCAGATCAGCCGTCAGTCAGTGTCCCGATGGATCGACCGCAGTCCATACCGGTTTTTGGGGATGTGGTGCATTTGGAGGAAATCACACCCTTATGGCTATGTGCCAGATAATCGCGTCGGAGATGGCGGGTGTCAAACAACTGATTTTCTACACGTTCGATGAACACGGGAGCACTCAATTAGACAAGGCAGTAGGCCAAATCAATTCCTTTGGCAAATCTATATTGGATACAAATACTCTATTGACCAGAATCAGAGCCATGGACTTTAAGTGGGGACACACCAATTGGACCTAATTCCAAGAAGTCGTTGCGCTCAATATACGATAAGGAATTACTAGACGATTTCCCTCAAGAGACCTGCGTAATAGTCATCCCAGATTAGTTTGTCGCCAGTGTGCAAGTCGTGCATGTTTGAACGAGAGTGGGATTGCGACCGCCAGTCATTCAAGGCCGGATGACGGTAATCAACTACGCGGAGTCAATCCGATAGATACCGATAACTCAGAATTCTCCGCACTCGCTCACCAGATCGATTCTGTTCAAGACGTCGCTCGGTCCCTAAGGACCATCTAACATCGGGTCTGAAAGTCGGCGTGTGAGGCTTCGTACGTATTCTTCTTGAACTTCGTTTTCGATAGTGTGTTTTCTGGCGTGTTCGTCACGCCTAGCCTCGCGAACAAGATCAATTGCTCTTTTAGGATGCTCACCGTATTCAAAGAGTAATTTAGCGGCTACGGTACCGGTACGTCCCAATCCACCACGACAATGAAGAACAATATTGTGTTCATCATCGAGAAACTGCTTTATTTCTCGGCCAGATTTACAAAACCAATTTGTTTCGAAATCGGCGCCTGGAGATTGCTGGTCGGGGATCGGAAGATGAAGCCATTTCATACCGTGTCTAACCACCGCCGCACCCAAAGACGGAACTTGCAAAAGTCCGAATTCGTGCTCTTCCATCAAGGACACGATGACTGATGCTCCCCACTTAACTGCAACTTCTAGATCCATGTCGAGATCCCTATCCCAGGATCCCGTCTCAGCCCGAGGGTCTGTTTTGCCAGGGCACAAAGTCATCCCGACGCGTCCAGTTGATTTCTGTGGTTGGACTGAATCTATCCTTAAGGGATCGGATGTACTTGTCCTGATTACCATGACTGATCCTTCTGTTGACGTTACGTCTGACACCTGAACTTCACCGGGCGGTACTAACCCAACCTTGGCCGAGATCGGTCACAATTCGATTTGATGGTCTTTCGATTACGGTTGCCACCTGTCTCCGTACCCTGTCGTTGAACATGCCAGGAGTATATCGATTCACAAAAACATCACACCAAAACCAGCGGCCTACGTTGGGTTGTTGAGTCGCCGGGCTGCACCGGGTCGATAAACAAGGGATGAGCCACGCTGGTTTTCGGGAGCATGATCTAATCTCCGACTTGAAGACCCGCTTTCGATCAAAAGGCAGTGTGCCCCCCTTTTAATACCGGATGGACATTTCTTAAGTTATGTGGAGAATCCGGCCAGTTCGTCTTCGGTTCCTAGAAGAATCAGGTGTGACCGGGCGCGCGTCATGGCCGAATACCGAATCTTGGGATCGGCGTCCGGCCTGAACTCGACAAGGATCACGACGGGTCGCTCGAGTCCCTTAAAACGCCAGGCTGACTCGAACTCGACTTTCCGCGTGTCCGCGTTGCCGACCGGAACCAGTTCGAACGCACCTACCCTGTCCCCGTGAGTTAAAGCACTGCTAGAAGTGGACCTATGACTCAGGATTACGATCTCATCTGCCCTGACGTCCTGCTCGATAACCAGTCGATGCAGTAACTTTCCGAGCTCTGATGAGAGAGCGTCGTTGGAACCGATGAAAATTTGTTGCACCGGTTCTCCCGGCGGGCCCTGACTTTTAGTCGGTACACCATCGTAGAACTGCATGGCTGATTCATGTATTGCACGGGTGTTGCGGAGGTTAGTGGGGAGATCAAAAACAACGCCAGAAGAGCTGAACGCTCGATCCTCCTGGTAAATCGCCTGGGATGGGTCTTCAAAAACGTAGAAAACGGCGCTTTCCGGATCGCGGAGGCAAAGCTCGAGTAGATCATGCCACTCAGCTGGAACGTCCTGAGCTTCGTCGATTACGACAGCGTCGAAGCGACGACCCGGCAGCAGTTCCAGGGCTTCAAGTAATAGACCGGGAAGACGTTCATTCCAGAAACTCCGCGGAGGAGAATCTTTCCCGTCAAGCTCAGGCATGGCAAGAGACGCGGCACGTGCCATCTGGACGCCGTGATCGTGAAATGTTCTTACTGTTAACCCTTGAGTTCCTTCGCACCGCTTTTCCAGATGTTCAATCAGCGGACGGTTGAAGCAGGTCAGAAGCGTTTCAAATCCTTCCGCAGAAATCTGTTTCGCCTTCTCCAGCGCGAGAGCCGTTTTACCTGTGCCTGCTGCTCCGACCACGCTTGCGCGTCGGTTGCGGTTAAGGCCGCGTAAGACAGAAAGCTGGGCGTCTGTCGCTTCGGAAAATCTCAAGTTGTCACCCTGGATACGCGACCCCAGGGAGGTTTCCAACTTAATGACCGGGGCGAGGATAGAGATGATCGACTCCACCCCGTCTTCGCCCAGCGTATCGAATCCACGCCCCGGGTGATCGGGTGACCAGTAATCGAACAGTGACTCGATCTGGGATCCAAGATCATCGACGTCGTCTGCGAACAGAGTGATTTCTGGCGGTGCGGAGGGTCCTAGAAGTGCTCCGCGCCTGAACACGTCAGGCATTATTACCCCGTAGCCGGTCGTGAATTCGGCCGGAATCCTGGCTCTCGACTCGTCCAGTTTGCGCAGAAGCGCGTGCATTGACGAACGTGCCTGGTCAAATGGATCGCGCATCCGATGGATGCCGTCTGCTCCCCGGGTGATCCAGCCTTCCCCGGCCGGATTCCGCTCAACGGATCCGCCTTTGACTTCCATGATCAACAACCCATGATCTGGGTGAAGGATCAAGAAATCGGCCTCTCCTTCCTGTGGAGCAGAGACACGATTTTTCTCCAGCCAGGCGACGCTATACAGCACAGTGAATTCAGGCCTTAAACAGTCGCGTATCGCTGCATATATCCGAGCCTCGGCGTTACTCCCGTGTTCCCGTTCAACCACTTCAACGGATAGATCGGGCATCATCAGTGCCATCTCGTCTCCTCCGCTCACATTGTGTCGTCATGCCCGTTCGCAGCGTTGTGTCTTTTTGCGCTTGTGTTTGGGGCAACGAAACTCAGATCGGTCTCCGTTTTCGGTCATTGCCAATGTCGACGGCGTTAGGTCTGGGTATTCCATGGCAATGGAATCACATCGACCGAATACTGGGATAAATCCAGGTTCTTTTTGTAGATTTTTCTCAAGTTCACGGCTGTTAGTTCGACCACCTCATGCTCTTCCATCACCTGCTTTTTCTTATTCAGGCCCGTATAACACTGGTTCGCACTGGTTTCGTTAAATACAAGAATCATCTGCGGTAGAAAATCTACGATCACCACCACTGCTAGTAAATCATGATGCGCATTCGTGGATGTGGGCGGGAATTTGATAAGGATCCCGTTCTTAAACCAATTTGATCGGTTTGACACGGACTTGACTTCAACAGTGCTTCCGTCGCGTTGTTTCAGGTCCCACCCTTCTTGGTTACGGTTCTCGGCCCGATCCGCGTCGAGTCGTTGCCTGACTATGACCTCGGACAATTCTGTGAGCGGGTCTCGATTTGAGTCGCTCGCTCCTATCGTCGCGAGGAGCTTGTGTCGAGACTTCACGTACTTGTTCAGTGAGTGCTCTATATCCACGGGTCAGATCCTTTCGCCCGGAATGTTGCGCAGGTAGTCGAGGATTTCCTGCATAACTCGGCAGTCGACCTCGTTATATTCGGCCACCTCTCGCATGATGGGTTGATCTATGAGGTTACTTCCATCTTCTTCGGCCATGGCATCACAGTTCCACGCTGCGACCATGGCTCCCATTCCGTCCACAGGACTGTCACCCCAGTCGGTTTTAATCAATCCGTGCGATTTCATCGCTTTTGCTATGGCCTTGAGACCTAGGCCAAAGGCACCTTTTACCACCACACGTTCGGCTACAAAAACTTCCCGATACATATCAAACCAATTGAGTGGGGGCCAGGTCCGATCTGGATGGCGGTCTCGGGCGCTGTTGTAGGACCGTTCGAAGTTGGATGCCTCTGCCGGGCTCCAGTGATGAATTACCGCCTTTTCACCATTTGAAATCACTTCCATATGGGCGATCCAATCGCCAATGATGCGCTGCTCACTGGCGATATCCAGGCGATCCGTTGTGAACTGTCGGAATGTCCAAACTCCATTGTCGACATGCCCACAGCCGATCATGAAAATTAGCGCTTCTCCCCCGGCTAACGGAAAATGAGTGAAGTCATCATTCAGGTTGTTAACCCACTCAAAATCAACAAAAAACTCAGTTCCATTAGGGCTTCGCCAAAAAGATTCCTCGGACCGAACCAGTGGTGGCGATATGAGTTCAGTGATTGAAGATCGATTAATGTCGATCAGAGCGTCGACCAGCGCTGGCAGAGTTGCTCCCGTGATTCCCATCTTGGAAGCTGTACACGCTGGATCATCGATCGAAGTGATACCGGCTGCGTGTGCAGTCCGTCGAGTTGTTGGTGTTACATACGATATCCGGGTGAGCTCTCCAATGCTGGCGGCAATGGTGGACTTCGCAGCGTGCCAATCAGATCCGGAGTTGGAGGCATGTGGATACAACTCGGGAACCGAAGGAACTGGCAACACGTTCCATTCGGAACCCTCGATCTGAACGCGTTTGCTCCAGTCGACAGCACGGTCGGTCAGTGACTGGAGGGTCTCACCTCGTTTGGCGTCCCCGAATACCGGGACCGGACCGAGTCGCTCGACCGCCGATACCCCTCGATCACTCTTCCCCTGACGCCATCCCCGACCTGCCAGGTAGGCGACAGGAGGCTGGTATCCCTGGACCCGCCCGAGTGCCCTGTTATAGATGTCGATCTGAACTTTGTACTCACTGTGATCACCGCTGACGGATCCATCTCGTAGGAGGCCGAGGGTGGAAAACTTAATATCAATCACCCGGTACTGATTAACGGATGCCGGAACTTTGTCCTCAACTCTGCGCTGATCTTCAACTTCTTGCAGGTCTGGAAAAAGATCCAGTAACACATCCAATCTGATCAGCAGGTCCGGCTGACCATACGTCTGATTCTGAGGATTTCTTAACACGCCTTGGGATATGACCGGAACGCCTGCCGACATAGCAGCCACAGTGTCGTTGGCAGCTTCGATGGTTCGTGAAACCCGGAAATCACCTATTACCCGAACTTCTGCCCTTTGCTCGATCCACAGCATGAATGCGGCTTCGAACTCATTACCTTTCTGCATAACAAAACGGCCAAAGTCGAGCTCTACGAGATAGTCGGCCAACTTATCATCACGCATAAAGCCGTGCTGTTCACCGTATAGGGCTAGCCAGTCAAGCAGCGGGTCGTCCATGACGTAGTTGCGAGTCCTGCTTGCGCTTACCCACGTTGCCCATTCGGTTCGTGACTCGGGAATCTGGCTGATTCCGTGGTCATCAAGAATCAGCATCTCTTTATTAAATGTCACCTGTTAACCACTCCTTAAGTCGTTTCTACCCGTGAGATGGCTTGATCCTTCATCATTGACAGCAGGGTGGTGGTTGGCGACTTCCTCGACACCTCGTCCAATGAGACTGTGAACCAAAGCGATTCAGGGATCGGGGCTGGAATGCCGTTATTGACAGTGGTTGTGACCGCTGGAGCGCTATATCCACCCCTGCTCGATTGGGACTTCTCGTCTCCTTAAATCGGGTTCTTGGCGGGAGAATTTCGACGAAGATATTCCCATCTCTCGCCTTGATCGCTCCGGCATGGGATTGATCATTTGATCTTTGATATGGTCGAATTTACGGATGAGCGTGAGTTCATCTGGAAGCCCCTTGCAGTACCTTCGGAAATAGCGCTGCTGTTCAAAGAAGAATGCACGTATTTTTACGAAATCCCCTCTGCGATTCCATTCCATGAGCTTGCGTACAAGCCAGGAAATCCAAATTTCGGCAGCGGACTGCGAAACGTCTATTCTTCGGGGCTGAGGCGAGTTATCTCTGCCGCGTTTGAACATGAATTCTGACTGTGTGAACGGACTTGCGGCAGGTCCATCGATGCCGGATCGATCCCACACGAGTCGGGTTAGAACAGGGCTGGCGCTGCCCACTTTTCCTGATGGCATCGTAAGTTTGAGTAGGCTTCCCTTCGGTGATCCAGATATGACCGAGCCCAGCAAAAACGAGGTTGTCTGGCGGTCACCAAATGTTGGTCGGTACTCCGCAGGCATGAGCGGGAAATCACTCAACATTTCCACTTTTACGCCCGGCTCTGTCTCTAATTCAAGAACCATATCCCTTGCGATCATTTTTCCGGACAGTTCAAGTTCGCCTTGTAGAAGCTCGACGATTTCATCTGGATGATTACCGTGGTGGTACCGTCCCCCTCCGCCGAACGCGATTGCCTTCACCTGATCCGTCGAATACTCATCGCCGATTGCGACAACCGAAGAACCTATTCCTCTCGCGAGAAGTGCTGACGCGTGCCTGGTCAATTCCTCAGGATCAATAATTCCTGTGTTTGCGAGGCCGTCCGTCAGGACCATCACCCATCCATCATCGGAACCGGTTTGATTGATCAGGCGGGCGACGCATTCGGAACCCTGTAGCCAACCAGCTGACAGATTTGTCATCGAACGTTCTTTTAGTGAGGTCAAGGCATTGATTGCGTCCTTTTTCCCCTGCTCATCGCATGAAATTCCCTGCGCGTGAACAATTACGTCGTCGGAAAACGATACGATCGCTAACTTGTCAGATGGTCCCAATAACTCCACGAACCTGATCGCTGCCTGCTTAGCGGCGTTAAGTTTTGCCCCGGCCATTGATGCCGAGGCATCAATGAC
>Ga0315339_1001675_pt1 | contig 18791 bp, 26 predicted proteins | sample ASW17metaG_FD_204514 | JGI IMG/M metagenome (GOLD analysis project Ga0315339, IMG submission 204514) | Ammonia-oxidizing marine archaeal communities from Pacific Ocean, United States - ASW #17 | ecosystem: Environmental > Aquatic > Marine > Oceanic | place: USA: California | collected 2016-12-05
TGGGACAACGCCAAGAAGTATATTGAGGAGGGCAATTTGGGGGGCAAGGGCTCCGACACCCATAAGGCCGCCGTCGTCGGCGATACAGTCGGCGACCCATTCAAGGATACGTCGGGTCCGTCTTTGAACATATTAATCAAGCTGATGTCGGTGATTTCTCTCGTCCTGGCACCGCTTTTGTCTGAGGCATCACCACTAATCAGACTATAACCGAGAAAGCGTATTCCAATGAAGAACTACGAACTCGTATGCATCCTGGATCCCCAGGTAGGCGAGGGGCAATACGAACAAGCCATCGAAAAATACGAGACTCATATAAAAGAGAATGGCGGTGAAATAACCCAGATGGATAATTGGGGGCTGCGGCGCTTGGCCTATACCTCGGCCAGTCTGAAAAATCGCCGCCAGGGCTATTATGTAATTTTCCAGTTTGCCGTTGAGCCGACGATGATCGACGCGTTAGAGCAGACGATTAAACTCGATGATGGCGTGCTGCGCTATCTACTCACAGGCGTCGATGGTGATTTTATTCACGTGCCCCAGTTGGTCGCCGATAACTTCCTCGAAGAAGCCTTCGCCCGACCCGCCCGCGGGCCCAGGGATCGGGATCGCGGCGGTCCCCGTCGCGACCGCGACGACCGCGGGTCCAGGGACAGGGAAGATCGTCCGCCGAGAGAACAAGCACCAGCTAAGAGCGAGGCGGCTGAAGCACCAGCAGAAGCCGCTGTCGGGGAGTCTAAAGACTCCTGATAGGCATGCGCCGATGCTGATTCTGCTGGGCATAGCGCTGACGTCCTTTTCGCTTCTGCTGGGCTTGCGATATGGCTCGCGTGGCGCGTTGCCTTTGGTCGGCTTGCTCTGTTTGTCCGCGGCGTTCTTCATGGGTCCGGCTTTTGGGCTGGCCCCCATTATGGGGCTGATTGCCGTACTGAGGATGGAGCAAAAAGAAAGCTATGGCCGCGTCGTGGCCATAGCCTGTACGCCGGCGGTGGGATTGAGCCTCTGGCAACTGATCCAGGCGCGCGACCCGATGGATCGCCGAGAGCGGTCCGCCGCAGTGTTAGAGCAGTTTCAGGCGCTGGGCCTGGCTGTTGAAGACGATGGTCAGGCTTTGCACGCGATGGTCGATGCGGTCTTGCGGGTGCAGCCGGCTATCGAGTTGGTGAGCCTGCTATTGACCTTTGTCTTGGCGTATCGGTTAAGCCAGACGATGGCCCCCCGGTTTGAGCTGGAGTTGCCGGCCCCGTTGCCCTTGCCTTTGTGGCGGCCTTGGGACGAGTTGATTTGGGTCTTGATTGCAGCGTTGGGTCTGGGTCTTTTTGGCAGCGGATTGATGGCCGATTTGGCGCTCAATCTCATGGTGGTGACGGGGGTCCTTTACGGGGCCCAGGGATTGGCGGTACTGCGTTTTTTCGCCCAGCGTCAGGGGGTGCCGCTCTTGGTCGAGTTGTCCTTTTATTTTGGGCTTCTCCTCGTTGCGGGTCTGGCTTTTCTGCTCCTGGCGGGGCTGGGGCTGTTGGACACTTGGTTCGACTGGCGTCGGTTGCGATCGGCACCGAGCGAAGAAGAAGAAGTGTAAGCACAAAACGATATCGCAGTTTCTTATTGAGTGGAGGATAAGGTGTGAAAGTAATTCTTATTAAAGATATTGAGAATCTGGGTTCGGCCGGCGAGGTCGTACAGGTAAATGATGGGTTCGGCCGAAACTTCTTGATTCCCCGCAGCGAGGCGCTGATCGCCAGCGATACCAACGTGGCCCAGTTCGAATCTCGGCGCAAACAGCACGAGGCTGTTACCGAGCGCGAGCGTCGTTCCGCCGAAGTCATCGCCAAGAAGCTGGAAACCGATTCGCTCACCGCGCAGGTCAAAGTCGGCGAGGAGGACCGCCTTTTCGGTTCGGTCACCGTGCAGAATATCGCCGAGTTGCTCGAGGAGAAAGGCTATGAGATCGAGCGCCGGGCCATCCACCTCGAAGACGGCATCCGCGAGTTGGGCGTCTACAATATCGAAGTGCGCCTGCATCCTGACGTCAAGGCGACGGTCAAGCTCTGGGTCGTTAAAGAGTAATGGGACATTGGGGCTGTCTAACGATAGCCCCCGTTCCAACTCCCCTCAAAGCTAGAGGCTTCCCATGTTAGGTAGGGCGCTGTTTCTCCTCTGGATCAGTTGGACAGTTGTCGGCTGTGACTCGGGTTCGTCACAAGGCCCTTATGCACAAGCCGAGCAACAGGTCTGGCGTGCCGTCAATAGCAGTCACCGCGGTTCCGACGGTGTCTTGGTACAGGCGACGCTACACACCTTCGCCTACGAAATCGCCCATGCCTATGCCCGCGCTGAGCGCGAGGACTTGGGCCAAGAGCAGCTCGAGTACCGCATCAAGCGAACAATCTACTCCTACGTCGACGGCACCTATCCAGCCACCGACGGCACCGATATCAACAGTCTCTACTTTCAATATCTGGTCTACGTTAACCCCTCCTTTGACGCCCGTAACTCGCTAGAAAAACAGAAATTCGACAATTGGCGCAGCCATTATGTGCGGCAGCTCGTCGATTCTATCTACGACCGCAAATTCCCCATCCTGCGCAATACCTACAACGAGCGTTGGGGCTTGACCCTCTACAACCGCTTGGTCTTTACCGTCTACCTGTCGAACGAAGAGTCGCAGCTCAAACCGCCTATCGCCGATATTGGAGGCCGGACTTTCCTAGTTAATCAGCGCGGCGAGCGTTTTAAAGCCAGCGGCCTGTTCAATTCCTATCCGTACGAGAGCGACCGGCCCGAAGGCGAAGTACTTGACGGCAAAGACTACTATCGCGTGTTCTTCCCCAATCGCAAGGACGACAAGAAGACGCCGATCGTGGCGCCCGATGATCAGTACTTTGAGTTGCATATCGAGGGCTTGGGCGACGAGCTGTTGCGCACACTGCGCTGGGATTTGCCCCTGGCGTATCCCAAGTTAGCAGAGCGGAAGCTGCCGAGTGATGATGAGGTCTTTGCGCGCAAGGCAGCGGAGCGGGCTGAGCGCAAGGCGAAGGCGGCGGAGGCGAAAGGGAAGTAGTAATAGAATTAGCGGGAGCGGATGCGTGCCTGGTGGCAGCCGCGGTCTTCAAAACCGTAGTGGTGTTGCGAGAGTAACGCTGGGTGGGTTCGATTCCCACACGTTCCCGCCAACATATAACCTACGGACTGGACTATCAGTTACGTATTGCCCTAAACGCCTTGAGGGAGATGAAGTGTTATCATCTTAACCCTTGAGGCGTTTGTTCGTGTGGACAAAACGTGGACAAAATGGCTTTAGATTTCCTACCGATTTGGTAAGTTCGCCCTCCTTGATGGCATTTAACAATCTATGAGGATCTTGGATCGAAATGCAAATGGGGCAATTTTCTCTTGTCTTAGTTCCGGTTTAAGTTATGAATTTTCCTCGACATAAGACGAAAACCAGAATTGCGCGGCCTCAATGTTGCGTGTTAACTCATCGAGGAATCGCATCTTATCGCAAAAATAGTGGCTACCTGCCCCAGATGCCATACCACCCGTATGGAAGGGTATGCACTTGAAATGTTTCGTCCAAAAAAACGTATCTTCTCGAAGCAATGCGTTAATAATTTTCTTGTGTTTTGGCGGAAGCTGGTTACACGCGGTCTCTAGTCCATCGTACAATGTGTCCTCGTCGGTATCTGGCTCAATTATGAAATTCTGAAAATAGTAACGCAGGGACTCCCATGTATCGGCGAAACCAGAATAGTCGTGTAATACTTCTCCATCCCACAGTGTACACAAAAAGTGCTCACAGATGATGTCTGCACTGGGTTGGACGGGCTTTTCGCACACAGGACAGCGAGGATAAGATTCTTCCATAATCGGGTCGGTCGAAGAAAAACGGGTTTTGAGCAGCCTGATTCAATGGTAACCAGCGGACCAAAAAAATCAAAAGAGCGTTAAGTCTATCGGGGGTCGCCCGTGTTTCGGTACAAAATGACTTTATATCTCCCACCGCTTTGGTAGGCACACCCTCCTTGACGGCAATATTAATCTATGAGGATATCGGATCAAAATGCAAAAGGGATAGCTTTCTTTTATATCCGATTTACTGATTTTGATACAGTTCCCAACAAGCAAAATATAAGTTGCGTATGCACTCCATATCGATAGATTAATAGTGCGATTGAATGAACTCCCGGTGGTATTGTGCTCCAAGCCTTCTAGCCTCGGGAGAGAAAATAAGGCGGTTGACGGGATACCGAGAGACACTATCATAGTTAATCACCTTGCTTGGCTAAAAAAATATGAGCTGAGATAGTAATGGAGGTAAGGGGGGTTACCCAATCATGAACCAGGGAACGATAGAGGTGCGGGGACAGGGCCGAGCGACGGTCGATCCCGATGTCGCTGTAGTCGCACTCACGATAAGTGTGATTATCGTGAGTATTACGCCTTCAAGTCTCGTAAGATAAATTCTCCAGTTTTACCATTATTACGGCAGCAAGAAGGACGCTGCTGCTGCCTAGGCATCCAACGCGGTAGACACACAGACTTAAAAATCGAGTGTCTTTTGCATTGACGCATAGGCTTTGCTCGTTCAGCTGTTCACACTACATTGCCAACCGCTCACCCTCGGGCAACCTGGGCAGTGGCACCGTTGCATTGTTCTCACTGACGATTTCAACATCCCTTTGCGCAATACAGTGGCCTTCAACCACCAATCGCAAGGCGCATGGCCCGACCTTGGCACTGAACGGCAACACATAAAAGAGGAAATGCTCCCACTTGCCTACCGGGAATTCGGTTTCCCGACTAACCGATTCGAGCAGCCTGCCTTCTTGGCGTGCCTCAACTGTGATCTCACCCTCCCATTTTATATTCGCGCTTTCGCGTACAACATGCGCCATGAGATTCGTTTCACACGCTCCAAATGACACCGACACCGTATCTCCAAGCCCAGCCTTCGTCAACACCCCCGCCATGCCGGCCACAAACTCGTACTCGAATTGCGCAATGACGAAACCGATCTCCATCCATTCTTGTACACGACAACGTTGCCATTGAACTCGCTCCACGCGCTCAATCAGCACCGAGCGGACACCACCTGCATTATGACACTCACCACCATTTGCTTTGGCTCTTTCGGCAGCCGCTTCCTCCGTCGTTAGATAGGACGCAGAGAACTCGTCAACAACGAATACCGCCCCGTCCCTATTGTCCGTCCACGAATTTATGGTCGCACCCAGATTGTCGACACTCATTACAGCAGCTGAAGGCATAATGTCCCCATCTCGTTCAAGTGAACTTGAGAAGCTAGGTCTTGAATTGGCGATGTCAAGACCATCGTATAACAATACGGCCAAGTGATCATATAGCCGCCGACCATCTCCTTGGTTTCTACGAAAGGCCCGTCAATCTCAACCCAGAAGCTCCACACAGACTTAATGCATTGGGTAGTCTTCGGGCCTGCCCGGTTCATCAATAGAGACAAGAAAGCGAGCGAGTTCTTCAACCGCCCTTTTCACTCTTTTATGTAACTCTTTCTGCTCCGCCTCGCGAGTTCGCGTTTCCCACGCCACTTTACTGTTCCCCGCAAGATACGCAGTGAGTGCCATATTGATGAAACGGCTTCGCGAGATGCCGAAATGTCTCGCGGCATCATCAACCGCTAGTAGCACATCCGGTTGCATAATCATATTTATTCGCTTTCCAGCCACGCCCACTCCTTAGCTGTGGTCGACTACGTCACCATCGGCGTCCCCTACTGCGTCCCCTACTGCATCACCAACAGCCCTCCTATCACCGCGAAGTATTGCAACGATAGGGCGTAAACAGGTTGACCATGTCACTCCATCGGTTGCCCCAACTAGAACATGCGGTGTACCTATCGATTTTATACGCCGCAACGTATCAGGGGCCACATACTCGCGATCAAGCACAACTACATCAGCAGCTCTTATTTCTGGATCTTTTAACTGCCACCCTTTTTCAGGATTCACCCGCGTGACATCACACCCAGCAGCCTTGAGCTTGCGCACGCCCACCTCCGCATTATGTGCGCCAATAACTACGATCCCAGCCATCCTCACTCCTCTTATCAAGCAACGGAGCGCCTAACTGCTCAACGCTCCATTTATTTAACTTCGTATCGAATTTAAATATTATTCGTTATGCAACAACTATTCAGGCGTTTTTTTTAATCAGACCGGTGCTCCGAGGTAACTATGTAACCTGGCCTACCCAGATGCGCCAATAACCCCCTAAGCTCTTCCTCGCCGGCAATATAAGCCTCTTCACAAGTGCCATGCCGCGATGTTGAAAACCTAAGGTCGTAGACCCAAGTAGAACTTCCGAAGCATTGTGTGCTATCAGTTCGCGTACTTTGGCGACAAATTGGCCATCCATTTCAACCACTTCGATCCAAAACTCGGCCATTGCTCCCTCCTTGCATAAATATTGACTCTGCAACTAGGCTTTTTTACCTTTCCTACATGCCAGAATACATAATAATCGCACACTCGGAAGATTTACAGCTGTGGCACACGAAACATCCTGAAGGTTTGCTAGTAGCAGGCTTTGAGTTTCGCGGTACCATTTGCCGGCTCGAGTCGGATAATCCTTTTGCAGCAAAAAATGCCGAAATTGTCCTGCGCAAAGCAGGGATCAGGGTCTCTATTGAAGCCGGTAACTAACACGTCAAAAGAACAGGCCTTGGAAGAGGAATGTCGGCAGCATTTGCCACGGTGGCGAGCGAATAGACTGGATCCAGAGCATGGTTTCAGGATTGGACGGCGATTGCGCTGCACCTGATGCATTCTGCACAGCACTAGTGCGCGAGTTCCCAAACTACACTAGCATTCGGATTTGCCGTAATTGACGATAGCCCTTCGCCAACTCCGATTGGGCACCCCTTGAGATCTCTAAAAAAATACCGCACATTGAGGCACCTATAATTAGCATCTGATTCACATCAGCTCCGGCAAAGCATGCCCGATCACAACACACATCGGACAGATGGGCCCTGCTCAAATCAAACCTCTTCCTCCGAGCACGCCACGAGTTCCAAGCCAACACGCCTCGGCGCAGTACATTGAGATTATCATGATTGGGCATAGATTACGCGATTGCAGTGCGATAGCGAGGATGTTAAGCAAGTGGGACTTAGAATATACAAGGACCAGTCACATGACGCCACCGCTCCTTGTGCCATCAATCTCGCGCGCGGCCGCTAATATGGCGCGATATAGCGTAGTCGATTTCGACTGTGCGAATTCGTGCTGGAACACTAGTGAAGCCGTATTGGCCCGGTGGGTGACCAGTACAGCACGAAGCGTTTCTAGCACATCGGGTGCGTTACTACGTAGAAATTCAACAGCGTCCAGATCTGTAATAACGTCATTTATCATTTAGCAAACAGACGTTCGCCTCTTTCCACTTCGGCGGCGATAATAGTGCTCGAAAATATCTGACAGTAGAAACAGCGCCATTGCACCGATCGTCTCTACTATGCGCGCCAAATAATCCACAATTACTGACTCTATAAATCCCAAGTGAGGCATGAACAATCGCTTGCCCAATAGATATATTATGCAAGCTCGTGGAGCATGTCCAATTCACTCACTTCAAAGACTTGAAAACAGAGATAGGAACATCCTATGGATGTATTCCACGCCAGCACCAAAGCCTGGTTTGACGCGCGATACGGCACTCCGCCCCATGCTCAAGTCGAAGCTTGGCCCTTAATTGCCATGGGGCACCACGAATAACATAGTCCGCGGCCAACTAGTCGAAGGCCTCGAAGAGGAATGCGTGTGTGATCTTCGAAACTATGAGAGACTACTCCGCAGCTTGAGCGCACATCGGTCGGAATCATTTGAGCCCGTACCCATTGAGCGCATTGCGCTCCACACAGCTCAACTCCAAGGACTAACAAATGGGACGCACGGACATGAAGGACTGTCGGATATCCTCGAACGCACCAGCGACTACCCCGCACCAGCCGAACTATGGGAGAGTGATATCCTTCCCGCCCGCCTAAAACCGTACGACCCTAGTTCAATGTGCGGCCTCAAATGCAGCGATCTAAAACTATCCGCCCGGCGGCGAACAACACACTTAGTATACAGCGGGGCCAACTTAGCCATCGTCTCTCAACGCAGCGGTCGCCACCTCAACATATTCATCCCGCCAGGCGACCCACAAATGGAAGATTGCCTCGCGCGATTCAATCACCTACCCCACAGACCAATCAAACCACTCAAGCGAATTATTATTAAATCAATAAACAACAAATCGGCAACGAAGAGTGCATACGTTGAGGCATTTGAAATCGCATTCAAAGCACACGACGAAGGCACTGAGTTCGTATTATACAGAAGTTGATCTAGGAAGAAAATTAAGCGAGGAGATCCGGATGCTCAACTGGCGATACTTGCCCGTCCGCGGTCGATCCTGCCGCGGAGACAGAATCCACCTGCACCCCCTCATTCACAGAGGAGATAGTAGTAAGCGCCAATTCAAGCAAGGGCCCCTGCTCAATTTGGGGCCTGATTTGGGCTACCGACGTAGGATATTGAATAAAAACATCTGCATACGTATAATTTATAAGTATCAAACCCTCAAACTCAAGATTTCCCTCTCAACGCCCTACCATCATAATTCCTGCTTAAAGAATAGGACATTGCCAGCAGGATCAGTAATTTTCATCCCACCGGAACCCCAAAGAATCGGTTTCGCCTTACGCAACTCAAATTCCTCCAGTAGAGAATAATAGTCGCTTACCCAGATCAAAACATCCCATGGACAACAACCATCCCGAGCACACAGATCCCGCTCTCCCCCTTGACAGAGGACCAATGAGACCTTTTCACGGCGGACAACAACCTCTCTATCGAGTCGTTGTTTAGCCATGAAACCCAATGCACGCTCATAGTAGTGTAAGGCCTGGTCAATCGACGATACAACTAGCCGAGGTGAAGTGCCAGCAAAAAACGTGATTTGGGGCGGAGAATAATAAGGCACCGCGCCCAATATGTTAACGTGTGCCAATATCCGAACTCACATCCATCAAAGCATTATTAAAATCGTCACACAAGCGGACGATAAATAATATAAGGGATAACCATAAGTCAGGGACGACGAATACCCAATTTTAGGGACGAGAACCGGGACAATACATTAATAAGCGGCCTTTCTTTTATATAGAAAGGCCGCTTATTAATTTAGCTAGCATAGCCCCTCAAAACCACCATATTTGGGGCCCATACCCCTGAGCGGGACCTAATAATTGGCCCAGTTAGGGTGTGAATATTTTGGTTTGTTCGGGTGCTCCCCATTTTGGTACCATATATCCTGGAGCATGTGCTTGTCCAGCGACAGATCGGCTACCAATTGTTTGAGCTTGCGGTTTTCTTCTTCTAACTGTTTTAGGCTACGCAATTCGGCGACGCCCATACCAGCAAACTTCTTCTTCCATCGGTAAAACGTGGCTTCGTGGACCTCCATTTTACGGCAGTTTTCGACCACCGGCACGCCGTTTTCTGCTTGCCGCAAGGCAAAGGTGATTTGCTCTTCAGTGAAGCGTTTTCTTTTCGTGATCGGACTCCTTCCGACCTCAAAATAGCGCGCTTTTACTCGCAATCCAACTGGTACAGCTTTTGGGGAAGAGGCCAGCGCCGGGATCGAGGAGGATATCGAAGACTAGGGCAGCGACGTGCAGGAATTGTTGTTGGTGCACAATCATCCGGAGGAGCAGTATGCCGTACCCGTCAGTCTGGTCTCGCGGATCGAGCACATCCACTGCAACCAGATTCAACGCACCGGCACTCGCGCTAGCATGCAGTATCTGGGCGGACATCTGGTACTCTTTTCCCTCGAAGACGCGGCGGCCGTCAGTTCTAGGCCGGAGACCGATTACCTCTATGTTATCGTGTTTACCGTCGCGACCACGAGGTCGGCCTATTGGTTTCGGAGCTAGTCGATATCACTTCTTAGGCCGTCGACGTGTACGTGGGGGGTTTCGTTTAGGCGGGTATTATGGGTTCGATTTATAAGTCGCGCTTATACAGTGAAGTGTTATACTACATTTTCGCTGTTAATAATCTCCAGAAGGGAAAGTATGGTCTTAGTATCGTTCGCGCTGTTTACCGGCCTGATCGCCGCCATTACCTATATGATGACCCGCGACGACAACCATGCGAGTTCGGACGGCTACTTTCTCGCTGGGCGGCGGCTGATCGGACCCTTTATCGCCGGTTCGCTGCTACTGACCAACCTGTCGACCGAGCATATGGTCGGCCTCAACGGTGCGGCTTTCACCGACGGTTTCAGCGTGATGGCCTGGGAGGTTATCGCGGTCTGTGCGCTGGTGCTGATGGGGCTGCTCTTTTTGCCGCGCTTCCTCAAAAGCGGCGTGGCGACCGTGCCGCAGTTTTCGGAGGATTGAGCACAGTGGCGGTGTCGGATACGCTCAACGGCGTCGGCCTGTTGATCGTCTATTTCGCCATGCAGATGTCGGCGGCGGCGAGGGGTACTTTGCGGGGCTGGCGGCTATCGGCGAGACGCACCCCGACCGCTTCAACTCGATCGCCGGCCCGAGTCAGTCAGTGCCTTTCCCGACGCTCTTCACCGGCGTATTGCTGCTCAATCTCTTTTATTGGTGCACCAACCAGCAGATCATCAAAGGACCTTTGGCGCCAAGAATTTGCAAGAAGGCCAGAAGGGCGTGCTGATCTGCGGTGCGCTCAAGCTATTGGGCCCGCTCTATTTGGTCCTGCCGGCGCCACTTACTGGGCTTTTTGCCGCGGTGTTGGTCGGGGCGATCCTCAGCTCTTACAATTCCGCGCTCAACAGCACCACCACGCTTTTTAGTTTCGGCATCTACAAACCGACGATCAACAGGGAAGCCAGCGAAGAGAAAGTGGTGAAGTCGGGCAAGATCTTCGGTTTGTTTATCGCGATAGTCTCGATGATCGGTGCGCCGATGTTAATCGGTCAGGCCAGCATCTTCGGTTATTTGCAGAAGATGAATGGCCTGTATTTTATTACGATCTTCGCGGTGGTCGTGGTTGGGATCGTCTTGGGTTATTTTGTTTTCACCGATGTAGTCAACGCGATGCACGAGTTCCACTTTTTGGGTGCGGTGTTCACGATGCTGTTGCGGATCATGTTGCTGATCGGCTTTCGCCAGCCGCTCGCCTAACCTTGGGAACAGCAGTACTCCGGTGATGTGGAGATGACGCCATGGGTGTATCCACGGCCTATGGGATTGGCGTTGGTGGTGATGGTGCTGTTGATATATGCCGGTTTTGCTGATTTTTCGGTGCTTTGAGTTAAGGTCATATATCTAATAACCTGTGGTATCTAGAAATAACGGTTAAGATAGGGGGCGGGTGGTCCGACCGCGGAGGCTTTAGTGTTTCTCTCAGCCTCTTTTTCTTGCCGCCCGGCGGAGAAATAACCTGCGCCGCATTTTGTGACTGGAACTGGAAAATGTAGCGATTTCTGTTGGGGAGGTGATAAAGGCGATCAACTTGTCCGTCTCGTGGCATCGTCTCCGCTTCGTCGGTCCGTGGCGGCTGCCAAGGTCGTTCCTTATACTTATTTCTTCTAACAGACCGACTCAGAGCAAATATAATTCGGAGGTACACGACATGTCCGACGTGCAACCCGTACTTATTGCCGGCACCTGGCGCGCTGCCGATGCCGAAGGCACTTTTGAACCGAAAAACCCTGCGACCAAAGAGTCAACTGGCGAAGTATACCCCGTCAGCGCGCTAAAGGATGTCGAAGAAGCCATCCAGGCTGCGGCGGTGGCCGCCGAGCAGATCGCCGAGATGGGTGATGAAATTGTCGCTTCTTTCATGGAGCGCTTCGCCGAACGCATCGAGGCTCGCGCCAACGAGTTGGTCGCCATGGCCAACGCCGAATCCGGTTTGCCCGCCTCGCCTCGCCTCGCCGGTATCGAATTGCCGCGCACGACCGATCAGTTGCGCCAGGCGGCGACGGCGGCAAGGAATCGTTCGTGGACGATCCCGAACATCGACACTAGCTCCAATATCCGCTCGCTCTATGGCGCGTTGGGCGGCGGCGTGGCTGTTTTCGGCCCGAACAACTTCCCCTTTGCGTTCAATAGCGTTGCCGGTGGGGATTTCGCCGCGGCCATCGCCGCCGGCAATCCCGTGATCGGCAAGGGCAACTCCTCGCACCCGGGCACGACTCGGCTCTTGGCCGAAGAAGCGCTTGGCGCGGCCGAGGATACTGGCATGCCCGCAGCGACGGTCCAACTGATCTATCGCACCAACCACGAGGTCGGCGCACGGCTGGTGTCACACCCCAAGATCGGCGCTACGGGTTATACCGGTTCGCGCGGCGCGGGGTTGGTGCTCAAAGAAGCTGCCGACAAGGCTGGCAAGCCGATTTATATGGAGCTGAGCAGCATCAATCCGGTGGTGATTCTTCCGGGGGCGCTGGTCGAGCGTGGTGAAGAATTGGTCGGCGAATTTACGACCTCGTGCCTAATGGGGACCGGTCAGTTTTGCACCAACCCAGGTGTCATCTTGATGCTCAAGGGTGCGGATACCGATACTTTCGTCCAGGCGACTAGCGCGCAGTTCTCCGAAGCACCGGTGGGCACCATGCTGACCGAGGCGGTCGAAAATGGCATGGAGCGCAGCGTCGGCACGCTCAAAGGGGCCGGAGCCGAGGTGTTGGCTGGCGGCGAGCGCGGTGGCGGCAATGGGTTCAGTTTTCAGAATACGCTGCTGAAAGTCGATGGGGCAACCTTCTTGAAAGACCCGGAGGCGTTGCAGGAGGAGGCTTTTGGCAACGAGAGTTTGTTGATCATCGCCGACGATATGGACCAGGCGGTAGAAGTGACGCGGCATTTCGAGGGCAATCTGACCGGTTGCATCTACAGCGATTCCAAGGGTGAGGACGAGTCGCACTATCGCCGCATCGAGCCGGTGTTGCGCAAGAAGGTGGGGCGGTTACTCAACGACAAGATGCCGACGGGTGTGGCGGTGGTGCCGTCCATGAACCACGGCGGTCCCTATCCGGCGACGGGGCATCCGGGTTTTACGGCGGTGGGTTTGCCGGCGTCGATTTCGCGTTTTGCGATGTTGGAGTGTTATGACAATGTGCGCGAACATCGTTTGCCGGCGGAACTTAGGGACCAGAATCCTTCGAAGGCGTTGTGGCGTCTTATTGATCAGCAGTGGTCGCAAGGAGATGTGGGAGTGTAGGAGAGCTGCTGCTTGAACGTTCGTTCGGTGGCAGCTGCAAGGTTTTAAGGTGAGAGAAATCCCTCTATCGGACCTCGGTAGAAGTTGCAAGGCTTTTGGGGAGGGGAATTTCTCTCTGCCTTGCTATAAGCACAAGAGGACGAGGTGATCGTATGGCCGGTGTTGTGATGTACAGCAGTCATCTTTGCGTGTTTTGTTGGATCGCGAAGGCGATGTTGAAGAAGAAGGGGGTCCAGTACGAGTTAAGGGGGGTGCCGATGATTATGGGATGGAAGCCGCCGGTAAAGAATTATAAGGAGATGGTGGAGCGGACGGGGGGCCAGACTACGGTAACGCAGATTTTTGTCGATGGGGAGTATCTGGGGGATGAGGAAACGATGGCGGTGTTGGAGAACCGGGGGGAATTGGATGCGGTATCGATAGGCGCTGAACTCGATTGGGATCGGCGCCCTTTTTATTGGAGAGGGATATGGTATTTGATATAGTGCTCAAAGGCGGTCATGTCATCGACCCGAAAAATGGGATTGACGAGGCAAATGATATCGGGATCCAAGGGGGCAAGATCGCGGCAGTGGATGCAGGTCTGCCGGTCGAAGGCGCTGGCAAGGTCGTCGACGTCGGTGGGCTCTATGTTACGCCGGGGTTGGTCGACATCCATATGCACGCCTATGCAACGCCGGGCAATCCCGACCAGTGGGCCGGGGACAATAGCATTTTGCCCGACGGCTTTAGCTTTCGCACCGGGGTGACGACGATGGTCGATACCGGTAGCGCGGGCTGGCGCAACTTTGCCGATTTCCGCGAGCGGGTTATCGACCGCAGCCAGACGCGACTCTTCGCGCTGATCAATATTGCCGGTACGGGTATGACCGATATCGCGCACGAGCAGAATCCGTACGATATGGATACGGATAAGACGTCCGGTATGGCGAGAGACCATGAAGACGTGGTGGTGGGCATCAAAACGGCGCACTATATCGGGCCCGAGTGGATATCGGTCGACCGCACCATCGAAGCGGCGGCGAAAGCCCATACGCGGACGATGATCGACTTCGGTTTCTTCAAAGAAGAACGGCCCTACTACGAGCTATTGACACAAAAGCTGCGCCCGGGTGATATCAGCACCCACGTCTTCCGTGGGCCGATGCCGTGGTTCGACGCACAGGGCAAGGTGTTGCCCTATCTGCACCAGGCGCGCGAAAGGGGCGTGATCCTAGATGTGGGCCACGGGGCGGGGAGCTTCTGTTTTCGCAACGCAGTGCCCGCCGTCGCCCAGGGGTTTTATCCGGACTCGATCTCGACGGACTTGCATGTGCTATGCATGAACATGGGCATGCTCGATATGACGACGACGATGTCGAAGTTTTTGGTGCTGGGCATGCCGCTCTACGAGGTTATCCGCACCTCGACGGTCAATCCGGCCCAGGAAATCGGCCATCCGGAATTGGGCCATCTGTCGGTCGGCGCAGTGGCCGATATGGCGGTCCTGAACCAGATGGAGGGATCGTTCGGTTATGCCGATTCGTTTGGCGGACGTATTTCGGGCGACAAACGTTTGCATTGCGAGCTGACTGTTATGGACGGCCAGGTCGTCTACGATTGGAACGGCCGCACTGGTGTCGACTATGCCGAGTTGGGCGACAACTACGGGATCCGCTCGGGCGAGTCCCTGATTATGCCGCTGGCGTAGGGACGGTGATATGGTTCAACTATGCGCTTACGCGTTTTTTGTCGCTTTGTTCTCGGCTGGCTGCGCCGAGCAAGAGATTGGTGACCCTATCGCCGTGCGCGATGCCTGGATCCGCGAGCCGCCCCCGCGCAGCCCGGCGGCCGGTTATCTGGTGATTGAAAATCGCGGCGGTGACTCCGTCGAATTGATCGCCGCCGAGACGCAGGCGGCCGAGCGGACCGAGATCCATATTATGGAGCACAGCAACGGTCGTATGACGATGCGCAAGGCCGATAGCGTTAGTGTTCCGGCCGGTGAAGAAATTGAGCTGGAATCAGGGGGGACCCATTTGATGCTGATGCAGTTGCGCCAGCCGTTGAAGGCCGGCGACGAGGTGGAACTACAGCTGAGTTTCGCCGACGGAACCCAAATGAAAATAATAGCACCCGTGCGCAAGGGGGGCTATGCGTCGCATTAAAATTTGGTTGCTCTGTTGTTGCGCCTTGGCTTGCGCAGACCCACCCGACCCGGTGGAAACACCGGCTGCGAAAACCGCCCCCGCAGTCGAGGCGCCGCCTTTGCAGGATTATGGCGGCATCGGCGGCGATTTTTCGTTGGTCGATCAACATGGCGAACCCTTTGCGCTGAAAGATTTAGACGGCCGGGCGGCGATGCTCTTTTTCGGTTATACCTTTTGCCCTGACATCTGCCCTGTGACCTTGTCAAAGATGGGCCGCGTCTATCAACTCATAGGCGAACACGAAGAAGATCTGGCAACGCTCTTTATCAGCGTTGACCCCGAACGCGACACGGCGGAAAACCTGAAAGAGTATCTCGCCTACTTTGACATCGGTGCGATCGGTCTGCATGGAGACAAGCCGCAAATCGACGAGGTGATCGGCCAATACGGAGGACATTATTCATTCGACAAGGAGGAGGGCCAGACGGACTATTTCGTCGATCATTCGACCTATACCTATTTGATCGATGAAAAGGGCAAGGTGCGTTTTCTCTTCCGCCAGAGCGACGGGCCGGAGCTGATGGCGGCGGTAACCCAGCAGCTTTTTGCCAATGGCGAATGAATTTGACAAAGGTTACTCGGGCTGATAATATTGGCCTTGGAGGTCTCTTATGAAATATATGCTGATTAAAGTGTTCAAAGTCGTGCACTGGATCGTATGGTTTCCGCTGATTCCGTTCTTTGGCTCCGATTTCCTACATCGCTTTTTCCGCCGCGATAGGTAGAATCAGCTAACGAGCTGAATAACATCTTTTCCTGCCGCTGGAGATTATCCGGCGGTTTTTTTCATGCCTCTAAAGCTATGATATCGTTCGGGTCTTTCGACTCGAATCTGGTTTGGCATATGAGGGAAAACCATTTAGATTATAGCACTTATGAACAAATTGATACGCGGGTTGGCGCTGGCTTTTTGCCTGGGGAGTTGTGCAGAGAGCCCGACTAAAGCGCCCGACCACGCATCGGATATGGATGCGGCGCGCTTCGCAGCCTCATCTAGCCTTGCAGTACGTGCCAAACTTGCTGGCAAGCCGGATACCTATGTGGTGCGCCATGGCGGTGAGGAGATCTTTCGCGTCGAGGCGCTCAAGTGGCGCAACGGCCATAAGGGTGCGGTGTCGATTACCTACGATGCACCGTGGGGTATCGCTTCGGTTTTCTCGTTGGCGACGGACGCGGTCATTGCACGCGGTTTGCGGATGGACCTCGAAATCGTCAGCAACTCGCTCCAGCATTTTACGCGCTATCCCATTATCCAACGCATGCAGCAAGAACTCCGGCCCCATGGTATTGGCTTTTTTGGCCATGGACACGAGCATATCCATTATGACTGGTATGGTTTCAAAGTGGCCTATGAAGCTTTCCGCACCAACTTCGAACTGATGGAGCGATGGGGTTTTGAGCCCAAGACCTACGCCTATCCGCATTGGGCGGGTACGCTATTGGGCACGCAGGCGGCCAATCGGCAGGCCGGCTTTATCGCCGCGCGCGGTGGGATCCGTCGCCCAGCTACCCATGCCGAGTATTATATCTGCCCCGACGATACCCATGAACCCAGCAATTGGTATTTCCTTCCTTCGGTGATTATGGGTTCTAAGGACGGGACAGATATCCCGCATCACGATGCGCTCAAACCCATTTTGGACGGAGCGCTGAATGCAGAGGCTTGGCTGATCCTAACCTATCACGCCATCGGTAACCCAGAGGCTTGGGGTTATTATCCCCTGCCAGAATTCGAACGCGATCTCGACTATATCGCTGGCAGGGATTTTTGGAACGGCAACCTCGACGCAATAACGGCATATATCCAGGAACGCAACGCGCTCGACATCCAGATCGTGCGCTATTTCGGCGTCGGTGCACCCAAGCAGTTTGAACTGACGATTGGGGACGGGCTGGACAACAGGCTCTACGACGAACCTTTGACGTTTGAATTCAACTTTAACCCCGAACACCGGGTGCGGCGAGTTCATTTCGATCCGCCGATTGGCGGGGTCTCTTCCTTCGAGGTAGAAGCGGACCGTTTGCGTGTGCACATGGTGCCTGACGAGCGGCGCTATGCGCTGGTCTTGGAGCGCGATACCGAATAACATGTTCTCCCTTGCGCGAACATGTCGCGCTTTGGCGACACACCTGCTCGATTATATCCACGAGAATATTTGTCCGCGCGTGGCTCTGGAGGCGATGGTGCACGAAGAGGCGGCGGGCTAAAGGGCGCGTTGAGTTGTGAAGAGTTGTGAAGAGTAGATAGAGCGGTGGCTAGCGGGTCTGCGGTCGGTTTTCGGGGGCGAGCTTCGGGTGTTTTTAGTCCCCCCGGCCGTCGCCCCTCGGGTCGTCGTCACGACCACTTCCCCCGCACTGCCCCGCCAGGCCCTTTACCCCACAACCACCCCGAAAAACACCCTGCGTCGCCCCCGGAAACCGACGTCGGGTAGGGCAGCTCGAAGCGTGAAACTCCCTCCCCACCCCCCTCACGCACAACGTTCCACCTACCACGTCCGCTCCTTAAGCATATCATTAATCGCCTCCTTCGGCACTGGCAACTCGTCGATATGATCTTCCAACCACCGCGAAAAGTCGGCTTCGATCTCGTCGATCCAGCGCGTGTCGATCTGACCGGGGGTGTAGGTGCCCGTGCTCAAGCGCTCCTTGCCAAAGATATCGCGCAAGTTGATGACTTCTGCAGTCGTGACAACTTTTTCGGCCAAATGCGGCGGGATAAAGATTACGCCTTCGCGCTTGCCCAAGACCACGTCACCGGGTAGGCAGGTGGCCGCGCCGATACGCACCGGGCAGTTCATGCCCGAGAGCATGATTGTCGGCGAAGCGAAGGACGGGTGCCAGCCGCGTACGAAGCTAGTGAAGTCGTCAAGCTCTTCTATGCCTTCGAGATCGCGCACCGCTGCGTCGTGGACTACGCCATTGCCGGAGTTGGCGTAGATGGCAGCGGCGAGGTTGTCGCCGATAACAGGTCCTTGCTCAATCTTTCCGTAGACATCCGCCACGTAGACATCGCCCTGTACCAAAGCGTCGATGGGCCAGGAGATCTGGTCGCCGACCTGGCCGGTGCGTTCGCCTTTTTCTTCCATAATGCGGCGCATGATCGGGCGGCGTGGCATATACATGGCGGTAAGCGCACGGCCGCAGAGGGTGCCGCCGGGGTGGGTACATTGCCAACCGCCTTCGTATTGGTGCTCGTAACCGCCGCCGCGGACGACCCCCCAGGCTTGCGTAATGGTGACGTTCTTCATGCGTTCGATAATGGCGTCGGGGACTTTGGGGCGGCCGTCCGCGAAGCGTTTGCCGGTCCATTCGGGGGTGTATTCGGTGAGTTCTTCGGGGGTGAGGTTTAGGGGGGCGAACTTTTCCATTTTTT
>Ga0315339_1001677_pt1 | contig 18776 bp, 16 predicted proteins | sample ASW17metaG_FD_204514 | JGI IMG/M metagenome (GOLD analysis project Ga0315339, IMG submission 204514) | Ammonia-oxidizing marine archaeal communities from Pacific Ocean, United States - ASW #17 | ecosystem: Environmental > Aquatic > Marine > Oceanic | place: USA: California | collected 2016-12-05
TCGTCGTCCCGCCGGAGATGCCCGCCGCCGGGCCGGTAAAAAAATCATCGCCCGTGCGCCCGCCCATGAAGGGCAATTCCATATGGGTGTGCGGGTCGATACCACCCGGCATCACCAGCGCGCCGCCGGCATCCACCACCTCGGCGCCCGCCGGCACTTCCAAATTTTCACCAATCGCCTGGATCAGGCCATCAGCGCAACAAACATCGGCGGGATAGCTTTCTTCAGCCGTGGTGACGGTACCGCCCCGGATGATTAATGACATGGCAAATGCTCCCTTTTATGTGGTGCCTTGATACGTCAGATTATGCGCGCTCCACTTTGTGCGGCGCGTTGAGCTCGGCATAGGTTTTGACCCGGTCGAACACGCTGGAATAAGTCGGGCGCGGGATATAGCGGCCGACACCCTTCTCAACGCGCAGTTCATTGCCGTCCCAAACCTGCTTGCCCTGGCTGATGGTGGCGCGCGAGATGCCGGTCAGGGTCATGCCTTCATAGAGGTTGAAGTCCATGTTGGAATGATGGGTCTTGGCCGAAACCGTGCGGCTTGCGTTGGGGTCCCAAATGGCTATGTCGGCGTCCGCGCCGACACGTATCTCGCCTTTACGCGGATGAATGTTGAAGATCTTCGCTGTCGCGGTTGAGGTCACGCGGACGAAATCATTGGGGGTCAGTTTGCCGGTCTTCACGCCCTGGTCCCAGAGTACCGACATACGGTCCTCGGTGCCGCCGCAGCCATTCGGCATCAGCCTAAAATCATCCTTGCCGATCGCCTTTTGCGGTGCACAGAAGGCGCAGTGATCGCTCGCCGTGGTTTGCAGAGTCCCCGATTGCAGGCCGCCCCAGATCGCGTCGCGATGCTCTTTTGAGCGGAAGGGCGGGCTCATCACATGCGCCGCAGCCTGGGTGAAGTCTTCCAGATAATGGGTCGATTCATCGATTACCAGATGCTGTGCCAGGGCCTCGCCGTAAACAGCCTGGCCATTGGCGCGCGCCGTGGCGATCGCGCTGAGAGCCTCTTTGCACGAACAATGCACCACATAAAGCGGCGCGTTGACGGCTCCGGCGACCGCAATCACGCGCTGCGTTGCTTCGCCTTCCACTGCCGGCGGGCGCGACTGCACATGGCCCTCCGGCCCGGTGATGCCCATGGCCATCAGCTTGTTTTGCAAATGATAAATCAGCTCGCCATTTTCGGCGTGGACGGTGGCCATGGCGCCGAGCTCCTGACAACGGTCGAAGCTATTCAGCAACACTTCATCGTCGAGCATGATGGCGCCCTTATAGGCCATGAAATGCTTGAAGCTGTTGACGCCGCGCTCGCGCGTCAGCACGCCCATTTCCTCTTTCACCTGATCGCTCCACCAGGTGATGGCAACATGGAAGGAATAATCCGCCGGTGCCTTCTCAGCGTTGCTCATCCAGGTGTCATAGGCCTCCAGCAAGGATTGCTCGGGGCTTGGAATGACAAAATCGATGATCATGGTAGTGCCGCCGGCAAGCGCCGCCGACGGGCCGGTCATGAAATCATCCGCCGTCACTGTGCCCATGAAGGGCAGCTCCATATGGGTGTGCGGATCGATGCCACCGGGGATAACCAGGGCTTCACCAGCGTCTACCACCTCAGCGCCACCTGGCGCTTTGAGATTTTTACCAATCGCTTGAATGGTTCCTTCCGCACAATAGACATCGGCGCGGTAGGTCTCTTCCGCCGTCACCACAGTTCCGCCCTTGATCAATAACGACATGTCTCACTCTCCCAATTTGTTGAATTAAATTTGTCCGAACCTTAACGCATAGACGGCACCCTGCGCCAGCCCTACCAGACAAATCCACGTAATTGACAGACGCGGCAAAGCGCGGCTTTGTTGCGCCATGACAAGTGCATCTGACGATAAAAAACAACCGCTCACGGGCCTCCGTGTGCTTGACCTCGCGACCTTTGTCGCCGGCCCGTTCAGCGCCGCCATATTGGCTGAATTCGGCGCGGAAGTGATCAAAATAGAGCAGCCCGGCAGCGGCGATCCGTTGCGCAAATTCGGCACGCCCAGCCCCAATGGCGATGGCTATACCTGGCTTTCCGAGCAGCGCAACAAACGCTCGGTAACGCTTGATCTGCGTAAGGAGGCCGGCGCTGAGATCTTCAAGCGCCTGGTCAAAAGCGCCGATGTATTATGCGAGAATTTCCGCCCCGGCACGCTCGAGAAATGGGGCCTCGGACCGGATGTACTGAAGGCGATCAATCCGCGCTTGGTATTGCTGCGCATCTCCGGCTATGGCCAGGACGGCCCCTATAAGAACCGTCCCGGTTTCGCCCGCATTGCCCATGCCTTTGGCGGCCTGACCTACCTCACCGGCGAGCCTGGCGGGCCACCCTTAACGCCGGGCTCCACCTCGCTTGCCGATTATATTTCCGGCCTATACGGTGCGCTAGGCGTTATGTTGTCGCTGCGTGCGCGCGAGGAAACTGGCAAAGGCCAGGAGATCGATGTGGCGCTTTATGAATCCATCTTCCGCGTGCTCGATGAAATGGCGCCGCTTTATGCCGCCAATGGTTTCATCCGCCCGCGCCTTGGGCTTGGCACGGCAAATGTTTGCCCGCATGGCCATTTTGAGTGCGGAGATGGTGAATGGGTAGCGATTGCCTGCACCAGCGATAAAATGTGGGTGCGCATGACCGAAGTATTGAACCGCCCCGAGCTTGGCTCCGATGAACGCTATAAAACAGCGGCCGACCGGGTTGCCAACCGCGAGGATGTTGACGGCCTAGTCAACGTCTTTACGCTCTCCATGACGCGCGACAAGGTGATGGAAACCTGCGTTGCTGGCGATGTACCCATTGCGCCGGTCTACTCCATCGCCGATATCTTCGAAGACCCGCATTATAAGGCGCGCAAAACCCTGGTGACGGTGGCAGATAAAACGGCGGGCGAAATAGTGGTGCCAAACGTGCTGCCGCGCCTCTCCGACACGCCGGGCCGTATCGACCATCTCGGCCCGGCCCTGGGCGATGGTATTCAGACTATCTATGGTGACGAGCTCGGTTTCTCCGAAGAAGAGTTGGCCAAACTCAAGCAAGATGGTGTGATTTAGGAGCTGTCTTTTTGTTTGACCCTTCAAGCGCCCAGCGCTTGAGGGCTAATCAAAAGAAAGAGTGATTATGAGACCCAATAAAATTGATGAGGCCGTTGAAATCTATCGCGTCATGCGGCTTGAACAACGCAAGCTTGATCACCTTCCGGCGAGCTGTACGCCGGGTGATGCTGAGGAGGCGTATGAGGTGCAAAATGCGCTCAATCTGCGCCTCGTCCATTCGGGCCTGGGCTCCGTGAGCGGCCACAAGATAGGCTGCACCACCAAAGTGATGCAGAAATATCTCAAGATCGACCAGCCGTGCAGCGGCGGCATTTATGCCAGCACGGTCTTTCACAAACGCGGCGAGCGTGCGCATGCGCTTTATTGTGGCCCCGGCGTGGAATGCGAGATGGCCGTCAAGCTCGGTGCTGATCTTGGGCCGGCAGAAGCACCCTACGATAAAGACAGCGTCGCCGGAGCAGTCGAGAGCTGCATGGCAGCGATCGAAATTGTCGATGACCGATTTGTCGATTATCGCCAACTCGAAATGCCAACCATGTTGGCCGATGATTTCTTCAATGCCGGCTGTGTGCTCGGTGCGCCGGTGCGGGACTGGCAGGCGCTCGACATCTATTCGCTGCGCGGTGAAATGTCGATCAACGGCAAATCGGTTGGCACCGGCTTTGGGCGTGACGTCATGGGCCATCCGTTCAGCGTGTTGGCCTGGCTCGCCAACAGCTTCATTCAACGCGGCAAAATGCTGCACGCTGGCGAATTCATCCTCACTGGCAGCCTGGTGGAAACCCATTGGTGCGACGTGGGCGACGCGGTGCGGATCGAGATCGATGGCCTCGGCAGCGCAGAGATGACGTTCGCCGCTGAATAAAGGCCAAAACCCCTAATCCTGCGGCAGGGCAGCACGCATCAGGCCACCAACCGCAATCATTTCAGGAATGGTATTGGCGAAGGCACCGAGAGTGGCGAGCAGCGCCTTGCGCGCCGCGCCGCTTGGCCGACCCTCCGGCGAATCATGGACGCTGAGTTCAGCGCCAAGCTGCTTTGCACTTTCATCTGCCGCGCCAAAGATTTTTACCGCCGCAGCCTCAACTTCGCCACTCTTGAACAATGGTTCGAGGGCCTCCGCCGCAGCCATTAAGTAATTCGGCCAATAGGCCAGATGGCGGTAGAGGCTAGGCACAATGTCGCGCGAGCCGTCATCGCCGGCGACGCGTAAACGCCCAAGCTGTTGCGCCAAGGCCGGCGGCATTTGTTCAAGCTGCACCAGGAGGGGCAGGGACGGATAAGCGACGGGCGCGGCGGGCGAGCCCGCATCCAGACCGACACTACCGTGTGCCTGGTCTGACGCCAACAAATGCATCAACACGCGAACAGCAATCATATTGTGCGGATTGGCGGTGTTATAGGCGGTGGCGGTATAGCTGATGGCAGAAATATCCATCGGCGCCAGGCCGAGTGCAGTGGCTTCGCTTAATGCGAGCGGTTGCAGCGCAATGCCGAGCGGTTGCGCCGCCGCTTCACGCGCCGCAGCACTCAAGACGCCCGAACGCATGGCCGGCGCCAACACCCGCCAGCTCCATTCCAACAGGCCGTCATGGGTTGCGAGGTGGCGATAGATTAGCGCCACCATGGGCACCCGGCAGCAGCTTCTGATTTCCTGATAGATGGCTTTGATCTCGCCACCCGCCTCCTGCTCCGGTAATTCGGGTAATCTTTTCGCGTCTGCCATTTTCGTCTCCCCTCAAAATTTATTGTGCCTATAATAGCGTCATGAGAATCATAACCGCACGTCCCATCGATACTGAGTCTTTTAGACCCTACGGCCAATTGCTCAACGTTCCTGACAAGCCGGGGCGCTATGACTATCAGGCCGAGCTTGCCAACGGCCGGGATGACGCCACGCCGAACATATTGTTGGCCCGAGCCAATGCGGTGTCCCTGCCGCTCAATATGAAGGTGATGGAACGCCACCCCCATTCGAGCCAGGCTTTTTTTCCGCTGAACGCAGAGCGCTACATTGTCATGGTCTGCCCCGACGCCGCCGATGGCGGCCCGGATATGGGGCGCCTTGACGCTTTTCTTGTCAGCGGAAGCCAGGGAATTAATTACAATGCGGGCACCTGGCACCACCCGCTAACGGTGCTCGACAGCGCCGCCGAATTTGCCGCCCTGGTATGGGAAAATAACAGCGAAGCCGACACCGAGTGGTATACTCTCACCTCGGAACAGCAAACGCGCATCGAAGAATAATTAAGTATATTTTATTTGAATTGCCCTTTAAACGCCCGACGCTTGAGGAGCGGAAAAAAAGAGAGGGCCAAACAAACAAAACAGGTGCCCCGCCTGACCTCGAAAAATACTGTCAGGAATAAACTGTAAATTCCGTATCACCGTGCGGCGCGCCGTCGCAGGCGGCGCGCTTGGTTTCGACCATGTGAATCAGGTGCGAGAGGACAGAGCGTCCGGCGGCGCCATAGAGGACCGGGTCCACATCGGCATACATGTGACGCACCATATCGGGGATTCTCCCGATGCCATCCTGCAAGCATTTTGAGATTTGGCCTTCCCGTGCTTCGCGGTGGCTGATCAGCGCCGCGACGAACGCAGCCGGCTCGTGGATGGCTGGGCCGTGGGTTGGCCAGAATACGGTCTCCGGGCGGGTGCCCAGACGGGCGAGGGAGGCCATGTAATCGGCCATGTTGCCATCTGGCGGCGAAACCACCGTGGTTGACCAGCCCATCACATGATCGCCGGAAAACAGCGCCGCCTCTTCGGCCAGGGCAAAACAAAGATGGTTGGAGGTGTGGCCGGGCGTGTGCAATGCCTCGAGTGTCCACCCCGAACCCTGGATGATATCGCCATCTTTAAGCGTCACATCCGGCGTAAAATCATTGTCGGCACCTTCCTCAACTTGGTCTCCGGCCTCGGCATCAACTTTTCGCCCACTGCCATGCGGTCCAAAGCCGTAGGATTTAGCGCCCGTTGCCTGCTTCAGTGCGCGCACCGCCGGCGAATGGTCGCGGTGGGTGTGGGTGACCAAAAGATGGCTCACCGTTTCGCCCTCAACCGCGCGCAGGATTGCGTCCACATGACTGCTAAGATCCGGCCCGGCATCGATCACCGCCACTTCGCCGCGCCCAACGATATAGGTGCCGGTGCCATGAAAGGTGAACGGCCCCGGATTGTCGGCGATCACGCGACGGATCAATGGCGACAGGGTGGCACATTCGCCGTAGGTGAAATCAAGCTCGCGACGAAATGGAATGGCTGGAGGCATGATTTTATCCGCTGTTATTTGTTTAGGGTCACATTTTGTTTGGCGTCAAATATTGCCGGGTTGACTGGCATCAAAGGCTGCCGGGCCGTGCCGGGTCTTCGCCGGGAGGGCCGCGGCGACCGGGGATGCCGGGACTTCTTTGATCGTTCTGCGGGCTATTCTCCTGGGGTGATGCGCCACCCGCACCGGTCAGGTGCAGGAAAATATCTTCGAGATCGGGCTCATCTGTGGTGAGGTCGCTGATTGTCACTCCGGCGCTTCGTACCAAATCCAACACCTGACCGATCTCGGTATCGCTACGGTGGTAGCGCAGCGCCAGATGGCGCGGCCCGCGCAGCTTCGCTTCAAACCCTTCCAGGCCCAGCGGGATTTGCGTCATATCTTCGGCACTGGTGATTACCAGGCCCTTGATATCAAGGCGCTCTATCAGGCTAGTGGTGGGCTCGCAGGCGATCAGCTTGCCCTTATCGATAATGGCAATCGTATCGCACAGCGCTTCGGCCTCTTCAAGATAATGGGTAGTCAGCACCACCGTGGTGCCGCGCGCGTTTAATTCTCGCAAATGAGCCCATAATTGCTGGCGTAGTTCTACATCAACGCCGGCGGTTGGCTCATCGAGGATGACAATCGGTGGCGAATGTACCAGCGCCTTAGCCACCATCAGGCGCCGCCGCATGCCGCCGGAAAGGGCGCGCGGATAGGTTTCCGCTTCTTCCGTCAGGCCGACCGTCTCAAGAATTTCTGACGTGCGGCGCTCGGGCTTGCGCAGGCCGAAATAGCCGGCCTGGGCTTCAAGCGCCTCGCGCGCCGTAAAGTATGGATCGAGCACAAGCTCCTGCGGCACCACGCCAATGGACAGCCGGGCGCCACGGGTCTCCCGCACAATATCGTGGCCCCAGATTTTAGCGCTGCCGGATGTTTTGTTCACCAGGCCGGCGAGTATATTGATGAAAGTTGATTTACCCGCGCCATTCGGGCCCAACAGGCCGAAAAACGAGCCGCGCGGAATAGTTAGGTCGAAATGATCAAGCGCTACCACCTCGCCACCGGTGCGGCGATACACTTTGCGCAAACCTTGCGCTTCAATTGCGAATTCGGGTTGGCTCATGGCGAGATCTGCCTCTTCATGGATGCGGCGTATGGAGTTGATCGCCGTGCCCGAATGGGTATCATTTGCCGCCTAACGTGGTCAATCAGGCCGCGCGCCAAAAGGGTTGTAATATGGCTACAAGAATCGATGTACCGCAAGACACACCACAGGAAGCACCTGAGACAGTTGTAAGTGACAGTACCGAAGTTAGCTGCGACGGTGGTGGCGCGCTTGGCCATCCCCGAGTCTATCTCAATATGGGCGAAGCCGGCGATGTAGAATGCCCCTATTGCGACCGCAAATTCATTTTACGTAAATAATAAATTTATTACATAAAACGAATTAAGCTTCTCGCGGGGTGATTACCTGGCCGCGCCAAATTAGTCCGAACCATAGCACCATTGGCAGGGCAAGGGCTGAGAGGGCGGCACTGGACCAGTAGGCGTCGGCGCCATAGATGCCGTAGAGCCAGCCTGCCAGCAACAATCCACCGCCAAGACCGGCGCCATAGGTGAGCCCGCCGAGCAGACCTTGAGCGGTGTTGGCATAGGCGTTAGGCACGGCGCGGGTGATGAACAGCATGGCGCCGAGATGCATGGCGCCGAAGCTTGCGGCATGCAGCAGTTGCACCAGAGCGATAATCCATAGTTCGGTGGTCATCGCCAGCACTGCCCAGCGTAGCGCGCCCAAAGCTGCCGATGTCGCGATCAGGCCGATCGGCCCCATGCGCCGCACCAACGGAGAACCAAAGGCGAACAGTAAAATCTCGGCCATCACGCCCTCGCCCCAAAGCAGCCCGATAGTGCTGTTGGAAAAGCCGACCGAGGTCCAATGAATGGTGGAAAAGCCATAATAAACGCCGTGCGCGGCGTGAATCATAGCTGTAGCGAGAAGAAAGATTACAAACGGCCAGTTGCGCAGTAGCGTCATCAACGGTGCCTGGGCGCGCTCTTCGCTCTTGGCGGCAGCGCGCGGCATGGTAAAGGAGGCGATGATCAGGATCGCAAGGGTAGCCAACAGCAGTGTGACGATGGTCGCCGCCGGCAGGCCGCCTTGAGCATCGAGGGCGAAGCCGCCGGCAACTGCAGCAACAATAAATGAGACGGAACCCCAGAGGCGCACCCGACCATAGCCTGATTCGGCCGATACGGTTCGGAGTGAGATCGTCTCGGCAAGCGGCCCAATGCTTGCATAGGCAAAAAAAAAGGCGATGTTGGCAAGTAACAGCACCCAAAACCCTTCGGCCCAATAAAACACCAGCATCACCAGGAACGATGCCGCAGCGCAGGCCAGCAGGGGTTTGCGCGAATCGCCCGAGCGATCCGCCTGGCGGGCCACCAGCGGCCCGGCAGCCGCGCGCAGCCATAGCGCCAACGCCATTAACAAGCTGATCTGTAGCGGATTCATGCCGCGCGCTTCCAAAAGCAAGGGCAAGAACGGAAATAATACGCCGGCGACGAGGAAATAACTGGCATAGAAAAGCGAAAGGCGAATGGCTAAATTGACTGGCGACTGGTCGGAATCAGATGAGGCAAGCATATGTTGGATTCAGTCCACTTTCGCGTGCCATAGTGGGGAGCTGCTATGGCGCTATGTGGGGTTCCCCTCAGGCGCAATAGTGTGAGAGATGCGCCCGGCTCGGGCAAGGGGAGTTAATGAGCGCAACCGAATCAAATCATGCCGGCCATCTGGTTTTAATCGACGGCTCGGGTTTTATCTTTCGTGCATTTCATGGCTTGCCGCCGATGACGCGCGCCGATGGCACGCCGGTCAATGCGGTGCTCGGCTTTACCAATATGCTGTGGAAAATTCTGCGCGATAGCGATGCCGAATATTTTGCCGTCATTTTTGATACCGCGCGCAAGACCTTCCGCAGCGACATCTACCCAGAATATAAAGCCCATCGCCCGCCGCCGCCGGATGAGTTGATCCCGCAGTTTGATCTGGTGCGCGAGGCCACCCGCGCCTTCAACGTACCTTCCCTCGAGAGGCGCGGATACGAAGCCGATGATCTGATTGCCACCTACACCCACCTGGCGCGCGAAGCTGGCATGCAGGTCACCATCGTCTCTTCTGATAAAGACCTGATGCAATTGGTCGAAAAGGATCAGGTGGTGATGCTTGATCATTTCAAGAACCGTAAGATCGATCCCGCAGGGGTGATGGAGAAATTTGGCGTTGGCCCGGAGCGGGTTATCGATGTACAGGCATTGGCCGGTGATTCCTCGGACAATGTGCCCGGCGTGCCGGGCATCGGCGTCAAAACAGCGGCGCAATTGATTAATGAATATGGCGATCTCGATGCGCTGCTCGCGCGGGCTGAGGAGATTAAACAGCCGAAGCGGCGGCAGAATTTGATTGATTTTGCCGACCAGGCGCGCATCTCGCGTGATTTAGTAACGCTGCGCCAAGACGTACCAGACCTGGAGCCGCTGGAGAATTTGGTAACGCGCGAGATCGAGCCTACCGTGCTAATGGATTTTCTCAAAGAACAGGGTTTCAACTCGGCTATCGCCCGTATTGGCAGCCAACTCGGCGATTTTGTGGGCGCGGCTTTGGACGCCGCACCGATGCCTAGCGCGCCAACTAAGATTAATTACAGCCTGGTGCAAACTAGCGCGGCGCTTGAAACCTGGATTGCCCGGGCGCGTGCTGCCGGCACGGTCGCGTTCGACACTGAAACCACATCGCTTGATGCAGGGCGTGCTGAGCTGGTCGGTTTTTCGCTCTCGGTGCAGCCCGGTGAGGCCTGCTATGTACCGCTAGCCCACCGCGCCACAGATTTATTGGCGGATGCTGAAACCATTGAACAAATTCCCATAGATGAGGCCATTGCTCTGATCAAGCCGCTGCTGAAAGACCCGGCAGTGCTCAAGATCGGCCAGAATATCAAATATGATATGCGCATCATGGCGAGCCATAACATCACCATCGCGCCGATTGATGATTCCATGTTGCTTTCCTATGTGCTCGATGGTGGCCTGCATGGCCATGGCATGGATGAGCTATCGCTGCTCCATTTGGACCACAAACCTATCCCCTTCAAAGAAGTCGCCGGCACCGGCAAAAACCAGGTTACGTTTGATTATGTGCCGCTTGCGGAGGCTCGCGACTACGCTGCCGAGGACGCTGACATCACGCTTCGCCTGCACCAATTGCTGAAGCCCCGCTTGGTGCGCGAGCATATGGTCACCCTTTATGAGCGTTTGGAGCGCCCGCTGGCGCCAGTGTTGGCACGCATGGAAATGGCTGGAATCAAGGTTGATCGCGCCGCGCTAGCCCGCCTGTCGGAAGACTTTGCCGCTCGCATTGCCGTCTTTGAGACGGAAATTCATAAGCTCGCCAAGCGGCCCTTCACCATTGGCTCGCCCAAACAGCTGGGCGAAATACTTTTTGACGAAATGGCCATCGCGGGCGGAAAGAAAGGTAAATCAGGCGCCTACGCCACCGGCGCTGATATACTTGAAGGCCTCGCCGCTCAGGGCCATGACCTGCCCGCCCGGGTGCTCGAATGGCGCCAATTGAGCAAGCTTAAAAGCACCTATACCGATGCTCTCTTGGGCCATATCAACCCCGAGACCGGGCGCGTGCACACCTCTTATTCCATGACCGGGGCGAGTACCGGGCGGCTGTCATCAAATGACCCCAATCTGCAAAATATTCCGGTGCGCACGGAAGAAGGGCGCAATATCCGCCGCGCTTTCGTCGCCGAGAAAGGCCATACTCTGCTGAGCGCCGATTATTCGCAGATCGAGCTCCGTATTCTTGCGCATATTGCCGGCGTTGATACCTTGAAAGCAGCCTTCCTGAACGACGTTGATATTCATGCACTCACCGCTAGTCAGGTATTCGACACGCCGATCGACGGCATGGATCCGATAGTCAGACGCTCGGCCAAAGCGATTAATTTTGGCATTATCTACGGCATAAGTCCGTTTGGCCTGGCGCGTCAGCTCGGCGTCGCCCAGGGCGAGGCTAAGGCCTATATAGAGGCCTATTTTGCACGCTATCCCGGCATCAAAGCCTATATGGAGGGCGCCAAACAGGAGGCCCGTGCCAACGGCTTTGTCACCACCCTTTTCGGACGACGCATACATTTACCTGGCATAAATAAGAAAAATGCGACCCATCGCGGCTTTTCCGAACGTGCCGCGATCAACGCGCCAATCCAGGGTAGCGCAGCAGATATTATCAAACGTGCCATGATCGTTATGGATGCCGCGCTGGCAGCAGAGGGATTGAAAGCGCGCATGCTACTTCAAGTGCATGATGAATTGATTTTTGAAGTACCGCTCGAAGAAGCCGAGGCCACTGCCGCAGCCGTGCGCCGCGTCATGGAATCCGCAGCCCATCTCGACGTACCACTTACCGTAGATACCGGCATAGCGGATAATTGGGCCGAAGCTCATTAACTTTTGAGTGAAAGTTTCTGCTCAAACACAGCTAAAGAATATTGATCAGCATTAGAAAGAGAGACGGTGATGGGTGCTACATCAGATCAGGATTTACCCCGCGATTATATTGGCTATGGCGCCAATCCACCTCACCCGAAATGGCCCGACGGTGCGCGCATCGCGGTTAATTTTAATCTCAATTACGAGTGCGGTGGCGAAGCTAATATTCTCGATGGTGACGGCGCTTCAGAAGGCATGCTCAATGATATGGGCTTCCCGCCGGTACCGGGCAAGCGTAATCCGCTCGCTGAATCTGCGTTTGAATATGGCTCAAGGGTCGGCGTTTGGCGGGTGCTGCGCATCTTCAAGAAGTTTGATGTCAAAATCAGCGTGCTCGGCGTCACCACAGCGCTTGAGCGTAACCCGGAAGTTACTCGCGCCTTCATTGAGGATGGTCATGAAGTGGTCAGCCATGGCCTGCGTTGGATTGATTATCACGGTGTCAATGAGGCGGAGGAGCGCGTCCATATCCATCAAGCGGTGGAGCGCATTGCGCGGCTAACCGGGATTAAGCCGGTCGGTTGGATGACTGGGCGGCCTGGCCCCAACACGCGCCGTCTGTTAGTTGAACATGGTGGTTTTCACTATGACCGCGATGCGCTCAATGATGAGCTGCCCTATTGGATGAAGGTCGGCGGCATGCCCCACCTCGTCATTCCCTACTCCTACGAAACTAACGACAATCGCTGTGATCAATCAAACGGCTTTGCCCAATCGGATGATTTTTTCCAATATATGCGCGATGCCTTTGATCTCCTCTATGAGGAAGGTGCAGATCAGCCAGGTCTGCTGTCGATCGGTCTGCATGACCGCCTGATCGGCCGCCCGGCTCGTGCCGTTGGTTTAATCAGATTACTGTCACACATGCAGAATAAAAGCGATGTGTGGTTTTGCACCGGCGCCGATATTGCTTCCCACTGGCACAAAATCCATCCCTACCAAAGCAGTTAATGTGCTTCATATTTTTGTTTGGGTGAGCGTACGCAAACATAAGCGACCTGGCGCATAGGCCCTTGCCAATATAATTTTGTATCCAGTTTACTGATTTGTGTCCATCGACAAAAGCCGCACCGCCATTTTATGGCTGTAATACGCTTACGTCGTGTACTCGTAAGCACCGCGACGTATTTTGTTCGCCATGACCGACATGCGTGTGCTCACCAACATGGAAAGCACAATGCTGGCGGAAAGCGTATAGAGCCCCCAATGCAGATGCACATCGGCAATCAGGCTAAAATTGATCGCTGCAACAGCGATTGCCATGAGAAACACATCGAGCATCGACCATCGCCCGAGGATCTCAGCCCGCCCGAGACGACGTTCAAATTTGTCGGTAAACGCATCCTGGCCACGCCACAGGCGCCAGGAGAGTAGTATTTTCACCAGTGGAAAAATCATCGAGAAAATCAAAATAATAGAGAACAGGAAATATTGACTGCGCTCGAATAATGTTTCAAGCGCTTGCAATACCGAGATGTGATCCTCGAAGAAAAACAGTCGGCGCACCGTCATGATGGGAATAAGCCACCCGCTAATCAACAGACCTGCAGCAGCGAACAGGGCAAGGCCAAGCAGCTGATCAATGCCCCGGGCATGGGCCGCGAGTGCATTGTCTGCCCGCGGCAAAAGGCGGGTGGCGATTGGTGACAGATGGTGCATAGCGTTAATTCGCTGGTGAACGATCTCTTTAATATGGTGATTACCGCGCGCCTTACCAGCATCTGACCGCACTAACGAAATATGTCCAGGCGTTATCTGGCAGAGGCGCTCGCGCAGGCAATCCAGCAAGCTGATTTCATGCGAACGCCGGTGCCATCGTAATAGGGTGTGAAGGCGGCTTTGAGCGCTGTTTCAACCCGCTGGTGGGTCTCTTCGTCAGCATCGGCTAAGACGCGGGAAACTGGTCCCATGCGACAGGAGTGTGCGGCGGCTTCAGCCACCGTGCTGGGGCCACTCAAATAAATTTCTTCATCGAGAGCACGGATAGAAATATTGCCATAGCCGGCGCTCACAAAAATATTCTTTAGGTAGTCAGTATCGGCCAGCGCGAACGGGCCGGGGGCGCCCGGCGGTATCGGCTCAGGCGGCGCCACGAATTCAGAGGCAATGTTAAGTGGTACCGACATCCAGGGATTTTCCTCAAGCCCGCGCCAGCAGATAAAACTAAACCGGCCCTCTGCCGTCAGTGTTTGGCGAATGTTGGAAAACGCCGCGATGGAATCATCAAAAAACATCACGCCAAATCGTGAAAAAGCTTGATCGAAACCGGCTTGCGGGAATGGCATAGTCTGAACATCGGCTTGTTCGAAAATCAGTTTGAGCGTTGGTTCCAGAGCAGCACGCTTGCGCGCATGATCGAGCATGGGCGCCGAAAGGTCGATGCCGCGTACGAACCCCGCACGCGAACCGGTGCCCACCCGGCGCGCCAGTTCAAGCGAGGTATCGCCGCAACCACAGCCAATATCGAGTACCCGCTGGCCAGCGGCGATGCCGGCACGATCCATGGCTATTTTGCCAAGGATGCGAATTTGGCCATCCAATTGCCGCTGATAAGTCACCCAACTTGGCCCCGCCCGAATATTCCAATATTCGGCCATATTTTGGTTGGCCGAGATGTGCCCGGGGGCTTCTGTCATGGCGGCGTATCCGGGAACGCCGTACCGCACCCAGCAAGTTGGTATGCGTCGCCAGACTGCTTTTGCAACCAATCGCTCCAGCCATAGGCGATTTTATTTAGAGCCGCGTCGAAATGCCGCTCAAGACGTTCCGCCGCCATCACGCCACCCATCGTTTTATAAAAAAAGCGCACCTGATTGGCTGCCAAAAACCATAACATCGCTGAGCCATGGCCCTGCCCCTGAAATTGTTTGAGTATAGCGTCGAGTAAAAGTTTCCAGTAGTCCCGCCCTTGATGATCGGGCACCACATAGAGGATATAAATCTTAGTACTGAATGGCAGGCTGCTCTCGCGCGTCGGCCCTGCGCTGCCATAGCCAATCACTTCGCCGTCCAGCGGCTCAGCCAATTGCACCACAAAGTTACGCTTCGTCGCGGCCCCAAAATCGCGCTTTGTGATGGCGATAACACGCTGCCAGTGGCGTTGCTTGCCATTAGGGGTTATGCCCAGCAACACAGTATTGGGCAGCAGGTCAGCATAGGTCATGCAGCATGTACATCAGCAACTGCCTTTGGCGTCAGAGTCCTCGGCTGTACGAGTTAAAATCATCTTTTCAAGCTTAACATCATTGGTGATACAGTCCAATTTTTACGCCCAAAACAAGCTGTTCGGGCAAAGAAAATCCGTCAATACGAGCGCTCTTCAATGGCCTGAAATAAGTCAACTTTAGTCTGGCTAAGCGATTTCCTGAACGCTCTCCACTGATGGCGTGCTGCGGCGGCTCAGCACAACGAGAATTGCACCGCATTAATGCCGCTATAGACGAGCATAAAGGGTTGATCTCTCGGGCATCATTGCGACAAAAACGACAACGCAGAACAGAATCCCGACCGCTGTGCACACCTTGGCGCGCATAGGCATAACCCGGTGCTCGCTCCAAAATCGAAGCGCCAAGCCGAAGATTTCATGCTGGTACAAATAGGTGAAAAAGCGCTCTGGTCCCTTGGAAAAGTAACAAAAGAAGGGCAAGATAAAGACAAGCAATAGTATCACGGGCACGAAAGTGCCGATCATTCCGAGGACGAGTTTGAGCCCGCCGAAGGCGACGAATGTGACCGGGTCTGAGGGGCGAGAATTACCATTATATTTTTTATAAGCCGAGTATGCCGAGCTCCTCCTAACGTGGTATTGCTCGCATTGGTTAAAGAAATTTATACAAACAAATAATTGTGTTTTTCGCCATAAGTCTTGTCGGTTTTGAAATATTTCGCGCTTGAGATCCGCCGCAAAAATATTCTAACCAATTAAAAATAGGCCAACGAAAGAAATATATAGGCATATTCTTCCAGGAAGTTCAGCACTTTCATAATTCTGAGGCCGCGCTTTTTCTAACAGTTTGCGCATTGGCGAACACTTTTCAGGGTTGGCAAATTCGATATCCGCATCAGTATCGCCATACACCTGAGCCAGAAATGGCGACGAGAAGACGCGCATATATTTGGTTAATTCTGCTTGTTTTTCTTTCGAGAGACTTAGCGCATCAACTTCTGTCAGCTCAATCACCGCCCGGCGCATTTTATTAGCATTTTATAAATCTCGACGACGGATTGGAAATGTAAGTTTTTGATTAGGCGGGTCTGCTTCAGACTGGCATTAGAGAGTGGCATAATAGAAAGAGGTAAAATATGGAGGAATCCATTTTCTCTGCCGTGAAATGATCCGTCGTTTCAATATTTCCTGCAGCCCCGCTACTCTTGCTCGTCTTCGCCTTCTAATTAATCAATCGTCAGAAACTGCTTTATTCTATCCATCGCCGCGCCCAAGCCGTTTTGACAACGGACGGGGTATTATCCTCCAACACCTTGAAATATTATTATTTCCACCGCAAACCGGATGAATGCGTTACCGATTTCCAAATAGTATTAATCAAGCCTATTAATAACGAATTGGAATCCGCTCGAAATATAGACGGAAAACAAAAAAACTTGCCATAACCCACCTGCTGTAATTGGTCATGAACAGCTCGATCTAAATGGGATACGACAAGCGATATGAAAGGTGAAATATGAAGACCGGTGCGCCGGCTGCATTGCCGCGCTATGGTTTTGTTTTGCTGGTATTGTTGACGCTCTGTTGGGGCATCAATTGGCCGCTCATCAAGATCGCGCTTGAAGACTTGCCGGTGCTCACTTTTCGCGCCGTGTGTCTAGCCGGGGCAGCCCTGGTGGTATTGCTGCTGAGCAAGCAGTTCGGCCTTCAACTTGCCGTTCCGCGCCGCCACTGGCCAATGTTATTGCTGTGCGCCCTCTTCAATATTACGGGCTGGCAACTCCTGACCGGCTATGGCGTTGACCTAACAAGCTCTGGCCGGGCTGCTATTATCGGCTATACCATGCCTTTTTGGGCTGCGCCACTTGGCTTTTTAGTGCTGCATGAAAGCGTGACGCTGCGCCGCCTTACCGCCCTTATACTCGGCACCGCGGGGCTCTCTATTTTGATCATCAGCGATTTCGAGAAACTGGGCGAAGCACCACTCGGTCCGCTTATCATGCTGTGCGCTGCCATCTCCTGGGCAACGGGCACTGTAGCCCAGAAGAGGGTTGAATGGGGGGTCCCCACCATCGTTCTGGTGGGCTGGCAATATTTTATAGGCGGCATTCCCATTTTTATCGCCGCTGCTGTCTTCGTCGATTACGAGACCGTGTTCTTTCCCACCTTGTGGCCGTTGCTCAGCGTCATATACAATATTCTCATTGCCTTCGTTTTCTGCTACTACGCCTATTATGAGGTGGTGCGCATCTTTCCTGTCGGTATTGCCACAGTGGGCACGCTGGCTACACCTATTGTTGGCGTCTTCAGCGGCGCGATTTTGCTCGGCGAAAAATTGGCGTGGCAGGAATATAGCGCACTCTCCCTGGTTGTTCTGGGGCTCGGCCTGCCGCTGCTGTGGCGCTCTTCACGGACTCAGTTGAAATGAACGCACCACCGCAGACTGCATCGACCCCGAGCAGCCTCACCTGCTGGGTGCTGAGCGAAGGTATGGCTGGCACCGAAAACCAATGTCTCGCCCTGGCCGCCGCCCTTGGCCTCGACCCGGTGGTGAAGCGTGCTGTGGCAGTGGTTCCCTGGCGTTGGCTGAAAGGTATCATGACCGCGCTGCCACCAAGCCTCACAGCGCACGGGCGCGACTCTCTGGCGCCGCCCTGGCCCGACCTGCTTATTGCCAGTGGGCGAAAATGCGTCAGCCTTGCGCTTACCATCCGCCGTGCCAGCCGGGGCAAATGTTTTACCGTCTTCGTGCAAAACCCACGCTGGGGCGGCAATGACTTTGATCTTATCGTCGCGCCCCGCCATGACAAAGCCGTCGGCACTAATATTTTCCACACTCGGGGCGCGCTCAGCCGCGTTGATGCGCCCCGCCTGGCCGCGGCGGCAGAGCGTTTCAAATCTACCTTCGAACACCTGCCGAGGCCACTTGTCGCCTGCTTGATCGGCGGTGCTTCGCGCCGCCACCACCTGACGCCAGTTGGTGCACGCATCATGGGCAAAGCGCTGGCCAAATTTGCAGCAGAGAGCGGGGGCAGTTTTCTCATTACCGCATCGCGGCGTACAGCACCAGAGAGCTTTGCAGCGTTTGAGGCCACGCTTGCTGACTCACCGACCTTTATTTGGCGCGGCAAGGGCGAAAATCCTTACCTCGGATTTCTGGCGCTCGCCGATGGGATTCTTGTTACGGCTGATTCGGTAAGTATGGTTTCTGATGCCTGCGCAACCGGCAAGCCGGTCCATATCCTTCCTATGGAGGGTCGCCAACCGGCGCAATTCGAGAGATTTTTTGCCGCCCTACAAGACGAAGGCACGGCGCACCCATTCACCGGAACTCTGCCGTTAGCAAATTACATACCGCTCAATGATTGCGCCTTGGTGGCGGCTGAAATTACCCGCCGACTGGCGGCTCGTAATATATCGATTGGCAACGTGTAAAACGCGACACTAAACCGGGCGAAGTGTGTAGTCTATTACCTCAATTAAGCGAGTCGTCTCGCTGCAGGAATTAGAGGAAACTATGTCCGCAAGCCATCACAGCAAAGTACTTATCATCGGCTCAGGGCCGGCGGGTTATACCGCAGCGATCTATGCCGCGCGCGCCAGTTTGGAGCCGATTGTCGTCCAGGGCCTGGAGCCTGGTGGGCAGTTGACGATCACGACCGATGTGGAGAATTACCCCGGCTTTGCCGATGTCAT
>Ga0315339_1001679_pt1 | contig 18772 bp, 17 predicted proteins | sample ASW17metaG_FD_204514 | JGI IMG/M metagenome (GOLD analysis project Ga0315339, IMG submission 204514) | Ammonia-oxidizing marine archaeal communities from Pacific Ocean, United States - ASW #17 | ecosystem: Environmental > Aquatic > Marine > Oceanic | place: USA: California | collected 2016-12-05
TCGTCGAGGGCAGCGCGCCGGCGCGGCGGCGCGCTGCCGGCGCATGACGGGACCACAGCACGGGCACGGTTGATGAGGCTCAAGGATAAAGTCGCGATCGTCACGGGCGGCTCACAAGGGCTAGGCGAGGTCATTTGCAAGCGCTACGCCGCCGAAGGCGCCAGAGTCGCGGTCCTGAACCACGCCCATCCCGACAAGGGTCAGGCAGTTGTCAAAGAGATCGAGGCGGCCGGTGGCAAGGCGACCTACGTGTGTGGCGATATCGTCAAGGTGGGTGATACCGAGCGTGTCGTCGCCGAGGTTATCGAAGCGTTCGGCACGGTCGACATTCTGGTCAACAATGCGGGCGTCTACCGCAAGGTGACGATCGAGGAGACCAGCGAAAAGGACTGGGATGACACCATCGACGTCAATCTGAAGGGCGCCTTCATGATGGTCCGTGCGGTTCTCCCCGAATACAAACGCAAGGGGCGCGGCAAGGTCATCAACATCTCCTCGGTAGCCGGGGTCGGCGGTTTTCCCGGCGCGGTCGCCTATTGTGCGAGCAAAGGTGGACTACATGTCATGACCAAGGCGATGTGCCTTGAGCTTTCGCGGTTCGGCATCAATGTGAACACCCTCTCACCGGGCAGCTTCGTCACTCCGACCAACCAATATCTTCGCGACGACGAGGAATGGTGCGCTAAGATGCGCGAACGCACCGCAACTGGCGGCGACTTCGTGCCGGCCGAGGAACTGACGGGGGCTGCGGTGTTTCTGGCCTCTGAAGAAGCCAACTATGTTCATGGGGCCAACCTTGCTCTCGACGAGGGTTGGACCGCGTGGTGAAGGTGGACAACGCACGAGCCTCCACCGACCAAACACGATGACGAGGAGCCGCAGCAGATGAGTGCATCGACCGTCACCATTAGCCGCAACGACCTTGAATCCTGCTGGAAGCCGTTTACGTCCAACAAGCAGTTCAAATCGAAGCCGCGGATGTACGTGGCCGCCAAGGGCATGCACTACCTCACCGATGACAATCGCAAGATCATCGATGGCAGTGCCGGCATGTGGTGTGTCAACGCTGGTCACTGCCACGACAAGATCGTCACTGCCGTGCAAGAGCAGGTGGCGCGAATGGACTATTCGACCGCCTTCCAAGCGGGCCATCCGGCTGAGTTTGAGGTGGCGGCCAAGCTTGCGCTGATGGCGCCGGGCGATCTCGACCATGTGGTGTTCGCCAACTCGGGCTCCGAGGCGGTCGACACCGCGCTCAAGATCGCTATCGCCTATCACCGCCTGCGCGGCGATGGCACCCGCACGCGCTTGATCGGCCGAGAGCGTGGCTACCACGGTGTTGGGTTCGGCGGTACCTCGGTCGGCGGTATGGTCAACAACCGCAAGTTCTACGGCCCGCTGTTGAACGGCGTCGATCATCTGCCCCATACCCATGACCCCGATAACAATCGGTTCTCCCGCGGTCAGCCGGCCACGGGTGCGCACCTGGCCGAGGCGCTTGAGGGCTTGGTGGCGCTGCACGACGCCTCGACCATCGCTGCGGTGATCGTTGAGCCGATGGCGGGTTCGACCGGCGTGCTGGTGCCGCCGGTGGGCTATCTAGAGCGCTTGCGCGAGATTTGCACCAAGCACGGCATTCTCCTGATTTTCGACGAGGTGATTACTGCGTTCGGCCGCATCGGCTATCCGTTCGTATCGGAGCGGCTGGGCATCGTCCCCGACATGATCACGATGGCCAAGGGCCTGACCAACGCCACCGTGCCGATGAGCGGGGTGATGGTGCGGAGCGGGATTTACGAAACCTTCATCGAGGCGGCGGCCGAGAACTCCGTCGATCTTTTTCACGGATACACCTATTCCGGCCACCCGCTGGCCACCGCCGCCGCCAAGGCGACGCTTGAGGTCTACCAGGAAGAAGGGTTGTTTGAGCGCGCGCGCGATCTGGAGCCATACTGGGAGGATGCCGTCCACAGCTTGAGCGATGCTCGCCATGTCGTCGACATCCGGAGTTGGGGCTTGGTCAGCGCCTTTGAGCTTGAGTCGATCGAGGGCAAGCCCACCGCGCGTGCGTTTGACGTATTCATGCGCTGTTGGGACCGCGGACTAACCTTCCGCACCACCGGCGACACGGTCGCGTGGTCGCCACCCCTGATCGTCGAGAAAAACCATATCGACGAGATGGTTGGCATTCTCCGTGATGTGCTTAGCGAGACGCCTTAGGCGACGTCGGCACGGGCGAAAAGCCAAAGACTAGCGAGAGGAAGTTCATGCGAATCGGCGTTGTATTTCCACAGACCGAAATCGGCGATGACCCGATGGCGGTGCGCGACTATGCCCAGGCCGCCGAATCTCTTGGCTATGATCACTTGCTCGCCTACGACCACGTTGTCGGCGCCAATTCCGCCAGTCGACCGGGGTGGTCCGGCTTCTACGATCATGCGGACTCATTCCACGAGCCGTTCGTCCTCTACGGTTACCTTGCCGGGTTGACCGAGCGGATCGAGTTGGTCACGGGCATCATCATCTTGCCGCAGCGGCAAACCGTGCTCGTCGCCAAGCAAACAGCGGCGGTCGACGTGTTGAGCGGGGGGCGTCTGCGCCTCGGCATTGGCATCGGCTGGAATGAGGTGGAGTACCAAGCACTGGGCGAGCGTTTCGACAATCGTGGGCGGCGCTCGGAGGAGCAGATTGAGGTGCTGCGCCGATTGTGGACCGAGGAGTTGGTCACCTTTGAGGGTGATTGGCACAAGATCACCGACGCCGGCCTCAATCCACTACCCGTGCAGCGGCCCATCCCGGTCTGGCTGGGTGGTGAGGCCGAGGCCGTGTTGCGCCGCGTCGGTCGCATCGGCGACGGTTGGTTCCCGATGGCGCCCCCAGGCGACCGGGTCCGCGCGCAGATCGAGACCGTGCGTGGTCACGCCCGCGAGGCGGGGCGTGACACCAGCTCAATCGGTATCGAGGGCTTCGTGAGGCTGCACGAGGGTGGTCCCGAGCACTGCGCGCAGGAGGTCGCGGCATGGCGAGAGATCGGCGCGACTCACCTCTCGATCGATACCATGAAGGCGAGTCTCGACGGTCCTCAGGGCCATATCGACGCGATCCGGCGCTTCAAGGAAACGCTGGCCAACACCTAGGCTCTGTCCCGGCTGGCCGGGATGCCCACCGGCGATGCTGACCACCCAACAGCGCCAATTCATAGCCGCGTGGCGAATCGGACATCTCGCGACCGCGGACGCCAGCGCCCAACCCCACGTCATCCCGGTTTGTTTCGTGGTAATCGACGAGAACGCCTATGTCACTATCGACGACAAGCCCAAGCGTCGCGACAGACCACTCAAGCGCCTGCGGAATATCGTCGAGAATCCGAGAGTGGCGCTGGTCGTCGATCGCTACGATGAAGACTGGTCGCGACTCGCCTGGGTCATGCTGCGAGGGCGAGCCGACGTGCTCGATGCGGGACCCGAGCATGATTTGGCACAGGAGGCTCTCAGGTCTCGCTATCCGCAGATGCGATCGATGGAGCTTGAGCAACACCCAGTGATCGCACTTCGCATCGACCGCGTCGCCAGTTGGGGCGCGCTGGAATAGGCCGGCAACGGCCCAGGAAGGAAACATGGATTACGGATTCAATGTCCCCACCGGCGGCCCTCTCGCCAATCCCGACGATATTCTGGAGATAGTCCGCTTGGGTGAAATGCTGGGTTTTAGCTACGTCCTTGTGCCTGACCACATCGTCATCCCGAGTCAGATAGGTTCGCGCTACCCCTATGCGTCGTCGGGTGAGTTTCCGGGCAATCCCGGCGGCGCCTGCCTCGATCAACTTACCTATCTTGCCTTTGTGGCCGCCGCGACGACGAGGCTTCGGCTGCTGACCTCCGTCATGGTGGTGCCGCATCGCAGCCCAGTGATGACGGCGAAGATGCTGGCAAGCCTCGATGTGCTGTCAAAGGGGCGGCTCACGATCGGCTGTGGAGTTGGCTGGATGCGCGAGGAGTTCGAGGCGATTGGCGCGCCACCGTTCGAACAGCGTGGCACCGTTACGGACGAGTATATCGACGTATTCCGCAATCTGTGGACCAGCGAGGCGCCCGTCCACAACGGGCCTTTCGCCAAATACGACGGTATCTCGTTCGCGCCCAAACCTGTTCAGAAGCCGCATCCACCGATCTGGATCGGTGGCGAGAGCGGTCCCGCCATCCGCCGAGCCGCGCGTCTCGGTGATGGATGGTATCCGATTGGCAGCAACCCCAAGCATCCGCTCAATACGGCTGGCAAGTTCGCGGCGGGTCTGGAGAAGTTGCGAGCTGCCGCGGAGGCGGTGGATCGCGACCCCAAGACCATTGATCTCGCCTTCTGGGGGACCTGGTATGACGAAGCGAAGGGTGAGGTTCGGGCCGACGGCGGGCGCCACTTACTGACGGGCTCGGCGGTTGATGTCGTTGCCGATGTCCAGGCGCTTGGCGATCTCGGCGTTCGGCACCTGTTCGTCAATCTCACGGCCGAGACCAAGGAGGCGATGACGGCGCGCATGGAACGCTTCGCTGGCGAGGTCATGACGGCCGCCCGCGGCACTTGAGTGAGCCGATGGCTACGGACCATCCGGTGATCGCTGTTCTTGGCGGCACGGGCGCACTTGGCCAGGGCTTGGCGAGGCGGTGGGCCGGGGCCGGCTACTCTCTTATACTGGGGTCTCGGTCGCCCGAACGGGCCGCTGCTGCCGCCGGCGAGATGCGGGCTGGGGCCACTGCTTCGGTGGAGGGGTGCGGCAACGCCGAAGCGGTTGTCGGCGCAGATATCATCGTTCTCGCGGTTCCCTATGCGGGCCGTGACGAGATTCTCGAAGCGGTCCGGGAGGGCGCGCGGGGCAAAGTATTTGTCGATGCCACCGTGCCCCTGTCGCCGCCCGTCGCGCGGGTCTCGCTGCCGCCCGAAGGGGCGGCGGGCAGGGCGACGCAGGAATTTCTGGGCGATGACGTCAAAGTGGTCTCCGCCCTGCAGAACGTTGCCGCTGATCATCTCACCGACCCTGACCACGATATCGACTGTGATGTCTTGGTTTGCGGCAACGACAGGGGCGCGTGCGAGTGCGTGATTGAACTGGTGGAGGCGCTGGGTCTTCGCGGCTGGCATGCTGGTCGGATCGAAAACGCGGCTGCGGCTGAGGCGCTCACGTCAGTCCTCATCTTCATCAACCGCCGCTATGGCATTGACGGCGCCGGCCTGCGCATCACCGGTGCTTACGGCGATCGCGACGCAGGTGGGGCGAACACTTGAGCCCGTCGACGCTGGAGCTGGTCGGGCTTCCCGGCATCCCCCTCGTTGCGCCGGGCGACGATTTGGCGGCGCTCATTCTCGATGCGGTCGAGGGTGCGGGGAGGCGCTTGTTGGGCGGAGACGTGCTCGTTGTCGCCCAGAAGATCGTCTCCAAGGTGGAGGGCCGATACATCGACCTTCGCGATGTGGAACCTTCGCCCCGCGCCAAGGAGCTAGCGATCCGCACCGATAAGGACGCGCGGATGGTCGACTTGATCCTCGCCGAATCGACCGAGGTTCTGCGCGAGCGCCCGGGGCTACTGGTCGTTGTTCACAGGCTAGGCATGGTCCTCGCCAACGCCGGCATCGATGCCTCCAACGTAGACCAGGAGGGGCCATCCGAACGTGTGCTGTTGCTGCCCAAAGACCCGGACGGCTCGTGTCGGCGCCTGCGCGAAGAGCTTCGTCGACGGGCCGGCGTCGATGTCGGCGTGGTCATTAACGACAGTCTTGGTCGCGCCTGGCGCAACGGCACCGTGGGTGTGGCTCTCGGCGCTGCCGGACTGCGGGCGCTTGAGGACTTGCGCGACCGGGTCGATCTTTTCGGGCGGCCGCTGGCCGTCACCCAGGTTGGCGCGGCGGACGAACTCGCAGCTGCGGCGTCGCTGCTCCAGGGTCAGGCCGATGAGGGCAAGCCGGTAGTGTTGGTCCGCGGATTGGACGTTTATGAGGTTCCTGGGGGAGCGGCTACGCTGATCCGACTCGAGATGGAGGATATGTTTCGGTGAGCACCGTGCCGCCGAGCGGTACGTGCGTTTACCTGTCCGGCGGTGTCGGCGGCGCCAAGCTCGCGCTCGGCCTTGCCAAGGTACTTCCCGCCTCGGATCTGCTGATCGTCGCCAACACCGGCGATGACTTCGAGCATCTGGGCCTCACTATTTGTCCTGATATCGACACGCTGACGTACACGCTCGCAGGTCTCGCCAATCATGAAACGGGTTGGGGCCGGGCTGGCGAGACGTCGAGGTTCATGTCGGCCTTGGAGGCGCTAGGGGGAGAGACGTGGTTCTTCCTCGGCGACAGTGATCTCGCGATCCACGTGGAGCGCAGTCGCCGCCTTGCTGCTGGCGAATCGCTCACCGCTATCACAGCGGACGTCGGCAGGCGGCTGGGCATCGAATGTCGTCTCGTGCCAATGACCGATGACCCGGTGCGAACGGTGGTCGAGACCGCCACCGGGCCGTTGGCGTTTCAACACTATTTCGTCCGCGATCGCTGTGAGCCGGCGGTCACCGGGTTTCGCTTCGACGGTGCTGAGGGTGCTCGTTTGCATCCGGATGTCATCGAGGCGTTGGCGGATCCCTCGCTTCGCGGTGTCGTCATCGGTCCTTCGAACCCTCTTATCAGCATCGATCCGATGTTCGCCGTGCCGGGGTTCGTGAAGGCGCTTCGCGACACCATGGCGCCGGTTGTGGCGGTCTCGCCGATCGTCGCGGGTCGGGCAATCAAGGGGCCGACGGCGAAGATGATGCGGGAGTTGGGTCTTCCCGTCTCGGTCAGTGCTATTGCCGATCATTACGCGGGTGTGCTTGACGGCCTTGTCATCGATAGCGCCGACGCGTCGGCGGCCGAGGCTATCCGCGCCACCCGAGTAGCCGTCCACGAGACGAAAACCGTGATGCACGACCTCAATGATCGGGTGTCGCTCGCTACTAATGTACTCGGTTTCGTCGACCGGCTGCGGCGGGGGGCTGACAGCATGTTGCAAATCGCGTCGGGAGCCGCGGCAGCGACGTGGGAGATGCGTTGATGTGGGCGATCGTCCCGATCAAACGTTTCGCAACCGCAAAACAACGCCTTCGTGGAGCGCTGGACGGAGATGAGCGCGCCGAGCTGGCCCGCGCAATGTTGGAGGACGTATTGGGCGTTCTCAGTGGTCTCGATTGGCTCGATGGTGTTGCGGTTGTATTGGCAGAACCGGGGACCATCGAGATCGTGCGCCGGGTTGGAGCAAGGGTTATTGCCGAGGCGGAGAATCGCGGGCAGAGTGCGGCGGTCGCGGATGCGGCGGCGACGCTGGCGGCGGAGGGCGTCGCGACTGTTGTCATCATCCCTGGCGACGTTCCTCTGCTGAGCAAGGCGGAAATGGTTGATCTGCTCGATTCGCATTGCGGTGCACCGTCGCTCACTATCGTGCCGGCGCGGGATGGTCTGGGCACCAATGGGCTCGTGTGTTCGCCACCTTGCGTGATTCCGTTCGGCTTCGGCGAGGGGAGCCTGGGCCGCCATGTGCGCGCGGCGCGCAGCGTGGATATCGTCCCCACCCTGGTTGAGTGCGAGGGGCTTGGTCTCGATATCGACACGCCGGCCGATCTTCGTGCGCTGCTTGAAGCGCCGATGACCAGTCGCGCTCAATCCTTTCTCGTTAACGCGGGGATCGCCGCACGCATTGGCGCGCGTCCGACCGGCGCGGCCGACGCTCTCGGTGCGGCCGCATCATGAATCTGGCGAAAGCCGAACGGCTCTTCACGGCGCTGGCTGACTGCCCATCGGCCCTTGATGCGGCGGGACTTGTGCGCGAGGAGAACCTTGATGCTCTGATGGCGGGGGCCGCAGGCCTTCGAGATCAAGGTCACGGCGACGTGGTCTCCTATTCGCGCAAGGTATTCATTCCCCTGACTCAGCTTTGTCGCGATGTTTGTCACTATTGCACGTTCGCGCGGCCGCCCAAGCGGGGAGAGCGTGCGTATTTGACCCCGGACGAAGTGCTGGCCATCGCCAAGGCCGGGGCGGCCGTTGGTTGCCACGAAGCTCTGTTCACGCTGGGCGACAAGCCGGAGCGCCGCTACCGGGTCGCCCGCGACGAACTGGCGGCATTGGGCCACGAAACGACGCTCTCCTACCTCATGGAGATGGCGCGGCTGGTCCTGACCGAGACGGGTCTGCTGCCCCACCTCAATCCGGGGGTCATGGGCACAAGCAATATCAAGGCGCTGAGAGAGGTCTCGGTGTCGCAGGGCATTATGCTCGAAAGTAGCGCCGAGCGACTTGGCCACAAAGGCGGGCCCCACTATGGCTCGCCCGACAAGGCACCCGGCGTAAGGCTGCAAACGATTCGTTTGGCTGGTGAGGAGCAGGTGCCGTTCACGTCGGGCATATTGATCGGCATCGGTGAGAGTCGTGTCGAGCGTATCGACGCGCTGCTCGCGTTGCGCGATCTGCACAACCGCCATGGGCACATCCAGGAAGTCATCGTCCAGAATTTCCGTGCCAAGCCTGGCACGCGCATGGCGACGGCGCCCGAACCTTCTCTCGAGGAACTTCTCTGGACCATCGCGGTGGCGCGGCTGCTGTTCGGCCCGGATATGAACATTCAGGCCCCACCGAACCTGAGCCCGGGCGCGCTGGCCCCGCTGATCGCCGCTGGGATCAACGATTGGGGCGGGGTCTCGCCGGTCACCCCCGATCACGTCAACCCAGAGGCGCCGTGGCCTGATCTCGCTCTCCTTGCGACGGAGACAGCCGCTTGTGGCAAGGTCCTGACGCCGCGCCTTGCCGCCTATCCTCGCTACGTCACCGCCGCCGAGCATTGGATCGACTCTCGCCTTCACACGGCCGTCCTTCGCCACGCGGACGCGGAAGAGTTCGCGCGCGATGGGGTATGGGCTCCTGGAACCGCTCTGGCCGTACCGACGTTGCCAGAGGCGCGGCCCCCGTCTGCCGACCGTTCCGCGCTTACCGCCATTTGCAACCGGGCGCGAGCGGGCACGACGCTGACAGAGGCGGAGATCATAAGCCTGTTCAAGGCGCGCGGCCCCGATTTCACCGCGGTCTGCGAAGCAGCCGACACGCTGCGTCGCGATACCTGCGGCGATACGGTGACTTATGTGGTCAATCGCAACATCAACTACACCAACGTGTGTTATTTCGGCTGCCGCTTCTGCGCGTTCTCGAAGGGCAAGCTCAGCGAGAACCTGCGCGGTAGGCCCTATGACCTCGAGCTCGACGAGATCGCGCGGCGCGTCAGCGAGGCGTGGGCGCGTGGTGCGACCGAGGTGTGCATGCAGGGTGGCATCCACCCTGACTACACAGGCCAAACCTATCTCGATATATGCGACACGGTGAAGATGGCCGCACCCGATATGCATGTGCATGCCTTCTCACCTCTTGAAGTGTGGCAGGGTGCACACACGCTGGGCATCTCGGTGGAGGCGTTTCTGACCCGGCTGCGCGAGGCCGGGCTTCGGTCGCTCCCCGGCACGGCAGCGGAGATCCTCGACGATGAGGTGCGGGCGATCATTTGCCCCGACAAGATCAACACTCAGCAATGGCTCGACGTGATGGCCGCTGCGCACAAGGTCGGTCTCCAGAGCACCACAACTATCATGTTCGGTCACGTCGATGGCCCCAAGCACTGGGCCCGACATCTTGTCCGACTTCGCGGCCAACAGGCCGAGACCGGTGGCTTCACCGAGTTTGTCCCGTTGCCGTTCGTCCACATGGAAGCGCCGATTTATCTCAAGGGCGGCGCGCGCAAAGGTCCAACCTTTCGTGAGGCAGTTTTGATGCATGCGGTGGGCCGGCTCGTTCTGCATCCCCACATCACCAATATCCAGACTTCGTGGGTAAAGATGGGGCCGGACGGCGCCCAGGCATGCTTGCGCGCCGGCGCCAACGATCTTGGCGGCACCCTAATGAACGAAACCATCACTCGGGCGGCCGGTGCATCCCACGGTCAGGAGCTGCTGCCCGAGCCCATGGAGGCATTGATTCGCGGCATCGGGCGCCAGCCGAAGCAGCGGACGACGCTATATGGCATCGTCGCGTCTGAGCGACAGGCCTCGTCGTTCGCGGCGCCGACGCTCGCCCCGGTGGTCAATCATCCGGCTGCCCGGCGCGGGCGCCGCGCGCGCGCCGGCAATGGTCAGGGCGGCGTCGCGGGACGGCTGCGCTAACGGCTATGGACTTCGAGCTGAGCGATCCGGTTAAGGCGCTCAAGGCGCGCCTTGAGTCGTTTATGGACGCCTACGTCTACCCGGCCGAGGCTGAGTACTTCGCCACGCTCAAGGACAGCGATCGTTGGCGCGTTCCGCCGATCATGGAAAAACTGAAGGCGGCTGCGAAGTCGGAAGGACTGTGGAATCTGTTCTTGTCCGATCCCGATCTCGGCGCGGGGCTATGCAATCTCGAATATGCGCCGCTCTGCGAGATCATGGGTCGCTCGCTGATCGCCCCTAGCGTTTTTAACTGCAACGCGCCCGACACCGGCAATATGGAAGTGCTGTCGACCTATGGCACGCCAGCCCAGAAGGAAGCCTGGCTGGTGCCGCTGCTGGCGGGGGAGATTCGCTCGGCGTTCGCGATGACCGAACCGGCCGTGGCCTCGTCGGATGCTACCAACATCGAGGCGCATATCGAACGCGAGGGCGACTCGTATCGTATCAATGGGCGCAAGTGGTGGATCACCAACGCCGCTCATCCTGACTGCAAGATACTGATCGTAATGGGAAAATCCGACCCGTCGGCGCCGCGCCATAGGCAGCAGTCTCAGATATTGGTCCCCATGGACACGCCAGGCGTTCGGATTGTACGGCGGCTGACGGCGTTCGGCTACGACGATGCGCCCTACGGGCACTGCGAGCTCGACTTCAAGGACGTGCGGGTACCGGCCAAGAACGTCATCCTCGGCGAGGGTCGCGGCTTCGAGGTCGCGCAGGGGCGATTGGGGCCTGGCCGCATTCACCATTGCATGCGGTTGATCGGGCTATCCGAGCGGGCGCTCGAGGATATGTGCCGACGCGCCCGCGAACGTACGGCATTCGGGTGCTCTCTCGCCGACCACGGTACAGTCCGTCAGGATATCGCGTTGTGCCGGGCCGAAATCGAACAGGCTCGTTTGCTTGTTCTCCAGGCGGCGGACCGAATGGATCGCGTCGGCGGCAAGGAAGCCCGCGCCGAGATCGCCATGATCAAGGTCGTTGTTCCGAACATGGCGCAGCGGGTCATCGACCGTGCGATTCAGGTTCATGGCGCGGGCGGCTTCAGCGATGGTTTCGGCCTCGCGGAGGCTTGGAGCAGTGCGCGCACGTTGCGCATGGCCGATGGCCCCGATGCTGTTCACATCGAGACGGTCGCGAAGATGGAACTCCGCAAATACAACTGAGCCCCTAGGGGCCCATGGCCTCGACCTCGCGCCAGCCCGCCTCCGCCACGGGACGTGCGAGCGCCCCGCGCGCGGCCGCCTCCTCGCTGGCGGCAGTCCCGTCGCGAACCCGGCCCATGATGCCCTGCAGGATGGCGGCCAAGCGGAACATATTGTAGGCCACGCGGAAATCGAAGTTCTCGACCCCGGGTCTGCCGGTGCGACGGCAATAGGCCGCCACGTAGTCCCGCTCTTTAGGAATGCCGAGCGCTTCGAGATTAAGGCCGCGCAGGCCCTTGAAGGCATCGGGCGGGAGCCGCCATAGCATGCAGTGGTAGGCAAAGTCGGCCAGGGGGTCGCCGATCGTCGATACCTCCCAATCCAGCACCGCCACCACCCGCGGCTCGGTCGGGTGAAAGATCATGTTGTCAAGGCGGTAGTCGCCATGGACCAGCGCGACTTCTTCCTCTGCGGGAAGGTTCTCGGGCAGCCACTCGATCAAGCGCTCCATGGCCTCGATGGTCTCGGTCTCGGATGCTCGGTACTGCTTGGTCCAACGTTCGATCTGGCGCGCCACGTAGCCGCTGGGCCGACCGAAATCACCAAGCCCGACGGCGACTTGGTCGACGGCGTGGAGCCGTGCCATTACCTCGTTCATGGCGTCATAGATCCCCGCGCGCTCAGGCGGCGTCATGCCCGGCAATGCGAGGTCCCAAAAGATCCGCCCCGGCACATAATCCATGATGTAGAAGGGCGTGCCCACGACGTCCGGGTCTTCGCATAGGAGCCGTGCCGTTGGGACCGGCAGGCCGGTATTGGCGAGCGCTGAAAGCACGCGATATTCGCGATCGATGGCGTGTGCCGAGGGCAACAGTTTGCCGGGCGGCTTGCGTCGCAATACATAGGCCGCGCGCTCGGTTCGCAGCTGGTAGGTCGGACAGGACTGACCGCCGCGGAACTGACGGACATCGATCGGGCCCGCGAAACCGGGCAGATGCGCGACAAGGTAGCCTTCCAGCCGCGCCACGTCGAAACGATGGGACTCGCGGACGGGCCCGGTCTCTGCGTCCTGGGTCGCCTCTGGTGTCAATCCGGTTCAAACCTGCCGTAACGCTGCAAGATGGCGCGAAGTTCATCATGAGGAAGTGCCTCGACCCGGCGCTCGTCGCGGCCAATCATCGCTTCATTCGTGATCAAGCTGTTCAAGATGGCCTCGTCGATGGCCTGAACCACGGCGGTGAACAGCGGATCGATCTGGTCCTCCGGCACGAAGCTTGCGTCCTGCAGTCCGTCGGTGGCAGCGATCGCCGCTTCATTGGCGGTCGTGAAGGCGAGGAAAATATCGCCCGACCCGTTGTGCGAGACCGTGCCCGCCCGTGCGACTCCAAGTGCGATGCGCCGGGCCAGTCGTTTGAGTTGGTGGGGCAAAAGAGGAGCGTCGGTCGCGATGACCGCGATGATCGACGAACCGCCCGAGTAGGGGAGGGTACCATTCCGTAAATGGCGACCGACCGGAACGCCCGCCACGACCAGCTCATGGCGCAGGCCGAAGTTCGATTGAACGAACGCGCCAACCGTGTAGGGGCGGCCATCATAGGTGACGACACGCGACGCAGTGCCCGATCCACCCTTGAACTCGTAGCAGATCATGCCGGTGCCGCCACCGACGCTGCCCTCTTCGAGGGGGCCGTCTCGGGCGGCGTCGATGGCCTGACACACGTGTTCGGCGCTCACGTGGAAGCCGTTGATATCGTTGAGGTAACCATCGTAGGTCTCGCCCGCGACCGGCAGCGCCCATTGCATCTTCTCGCCATTGGTGAAGCCTGGGACATTGGCTGCCATCCACCGAATCGTTGCATCGCGCGCGACGCCGCAGGAGTGGGTGTTGGTGATCGTAATGGGGCCTGAACAGCGGCCGGTTTCTTCGATCCAAAGGGTGCCTGTCAGCTCGCCGTTGCCATTGAGGCTGAAGCTGCCTGCGTGCACCGCGCGTGCCGCGCCGTCCCGTCCGCGTGGCAGGATCGCCGTGACGCCGGTCCGAATCGGCCCGCCGCCAACGATCAGCGGCCCAGAACCCTCGATCAACGTGGTGTAGCCGACGAGCACGCCGGGAACATCGGTAATCGCGTTGCTGTCGCCGGTCTCACCGTCGAGGGGAATGCCCAGCGCCCGAGCTCTCGGCCGGCCCGCGGGCGTGGTCCGGCGAGGATCGGTCATGATCGAACTTGGTTGCCGATCTTGGTAACGGTCGCCGCCAACACTCTGAGGCCGAGCACGATATCGGCCTCTTCGGTGTTTTCCGCCGTGTCGTGACTGCGCCCACCGATGCTGGGGATAAACATCATCGCGGTTGGCACGTGGTTGGCGAGGTGTTGGGCATCGTGGCCCGCGCCGCTGGGCATATACATGGCGGATGCTTTCAGCTCGGCCGCCGCTCCGTCCATAAGGCGGCCGAGAGCTGGGTCCATGTCGGCCGGGGCGATAGCCATCATCGGTCGCGCCTCCACGGCGACCGCGCCGGCCGCGTGCGCAGCCGTGGCCGCGCCGCGTATCACGGCCTCCATGCGATCCATGATCGCCATCGTGGTGTCCCTATACTCGATGAGTATCCGCGCTTCCCGAGGTACAACGTTGCCGGCGCCAGGTTCGAAGATCACATGGCCGAAGTTCCACACCGAATCAGGGCCGCCAACGGCGTCGAAGCCATCTAAAACGGCGCCTGCATAGCGGATCAACGCCGCCCCCGCGTCCTTGCGCATCGCCATTGGCGTCGTTCCGGCATGATCTGACTGGCCCCGAAAAATGACCTCCATACGGCGAATGCCGACGATGCTGGTGACCATACCGATGCGTGTGGCGGCGGCCTCAAGTCGCGGGCCTTGCTCAATATGGGCTTCGAGATAGGCCACGTGCCGGTCGCGGTCGAGGCGTGCGTGCGGCCGGTCGGCGTAGCCTGCGCGCGCCAGAGCGTCGGTGAGTGCGAGGCCCTCTAGGTTATGGGCGGTCGCGATTTCTGTTTCGCCAACCTCGCCCACGAACGAGCGGCTGCCGAGCGTCCCGCAAAACGTGCTCTCCTCGTCGGCGAACGATATGACGTCGACCCCGACGGCGGCGTCCGCTCCGGCCTCGATCGAAGCTCGGGCGATCTCGAGGCCGTACATGACACCCATCGCTCCGTCGAGCCAGCCCCCGCTGGGGACCGTATCGGTATGCGAGCCGATGAGCACGGCGCGTGACTGAGAAGGGGAGCGGCCATACACGTTGCCGACCCCGTCGATCTTAGCCACGAGGCCGGCCGCCTGCATGCGTTCGATCAGCCAGTCGCGCGCGGCCAGGTCTTCGGGGGTGAACGAGAGGCGGTTGACGCCGGTGCCCTCTTTTCCGAACTCGGCGAGCGCGCGCAGGTCAGCGAGCAAGCGCTCGCCTTGTACCTCAATCATGATCCCATATTTGCGCGGATCAACCGCGGTCTCGGTCAAGATTGAGCCGGTTGGGGATGGCGTCAGTTTGCTCGGTTTCAAGGCCAACCTCCTTCGTCACTCCCTCAAGATAGATTTGGTGATCGGGTTCGCGATTCACCTCGGAGTCTTCAACGAACTTGGGGTTAACGGTCGGAATCCTGACCATCTCGCGGGTGAGGTCGACGACGAAGTCCGCGTCTTCGTCGACTGCCGCTATCGCGGCTCGAACGTGATCCTTGGACATAAGCCTTTCCCCCAGCGTTGTTGCGGACTTCCAAGGTATGGCACGGTATCGAACGACGTAAAAGCCGACCAGGGAGGCCCGTGGTGGAACGGATTGGTGAAACGCTGGCGGGCTATGCCGACCGGCTGACCGTCGCGCCGGGAGTGACGTTGCGTTTCATGGTGACCTGCGAGGGGGCGACGCGCTACCAGGCCGACATCGTCTTCTACGAGACATCCAATGGGGGCGCGGTTTTCGCTGTCGGTTCGATCGGTTGGCAGGGCAGCCTCAGCCACGAGGGCTACGCCAACAATGTCGCCAAGCTGACCGATAACATTGCCCGTCGGTTCGTTGACGAGAAGCCGTTCTAGACTATGGTGGACGGGCTTCCCGTGCGGGTCGCGGGCGTCCAAATATTGGCTTTGGAGTGGTGGCATGACGCTTCCCGATAAATCGCGGTATATCGTCGGTTATGGCGACCAGATCAGTGTCGCGCCGGGCGATACCATCAACTTCATGGTCAGCGCAGAGGGTGCGCAACGCTACAAAGTCGATATCGTGCGCACCATTTGCGGCGATCCGAACCCCGAGGGTCCGGGCTTCAAGGAAAAGGTCGTCCGTACGCCGGTGAGCGGGAAGAGCTTCGCGGCTCGCAAACAGCCGACCTATCCGGGCTCATACGTCGTGGTCAAGCCGAGTGCCGCGGTTGACGGGCTGGAGAGCTTCACCTTGCAGGCGATGATCTGGCCCACCACGCCCGACAAGGGCATGCAGAGTATCATCTCGAAATGGTCGATGACCGATCGCGGCGGCTTCGGCTTGGTGATCGACGATAAGGGCGCAATCGCCCTGAGGCTCGGCGATGGCAAGGGCGGCACGGCAATGGTCACCACGGGCAAGCCTTTGGTGGCTCGCCACTGGTATTTCGTGGCGGCGAGCTACGATGCCAAGACCAAGCAGATTTGCGTCTATCAGGAGCCGCAGATCGAGTATCCCAAGGTCGATACGACTGCGGGCGTGCGCGGAAAGTCACGCCTTGGGTCCACCGGTGGAGCCGTTGCACCGCTGATGATGGCGGCCTGGCACGAACGCAACGTCAAGGGTCGCCTCGTGGCTGGCGGATTTTTCAACGGCAAGATCGATAGCCCACGACTGGTGGCGCGAGCGGTGGGCCGGAGCGAGATGGAGGCGCTGAAACAGCGCACGGTGCCGACGGGCCTGAAGGCGGCGACCGTCGCCGCCTGGGACTTCGCCCGCGAGATACCCACGACCCGCGTCGTCGATATCTCTGCCAATGGGATCCACGGGGAGATCGTGAACACACCGGTTAGGGCGATGACGGGTTACAACTGGACCGGCCGTGAAACCAGCTGGAGGTCAGCGCCCGACCAGTACGGCGCGATCCATTTTCACGACGACGATCTTTACGACTGCGGCTGGGATGTCGATTTCTCGTTTACCATCCCAAAGAGCCTGCGCAGCGGCATCTACGCAGCGCGGGTCACCGCTGGCGATATGGTCGATCGCATCACGTTCTTCGTGCGGCCGCCGCGCGGGACGGCGACGGCCAAGATCGCGGTCCTTATGTCGACGGCCTGTTACATGGCCTATGGCAACGTCAATGCGCTCTATTGGCAGAACGCTGAGTTGATAGTCGGCCGTCTGATTGTCCTGCACGATGACAACATGGTGATGGACTATCACCCTGAATGGGCCGCCTCGCTCTACGACGCCCATACCGACCAGAGCGGTGTTTGTTATTCGTCGCGGCTGCGCCCCTTGCTCAACATGAAGCCGGGGGCAAGCAGCGCTTGGGGCGGCACCGGCTCCAGCTTGCGCGAGTTCAACGCGGATACGCGGCTGATAGATTGGCTCGAGGCGGAGGGCTTCGAGCACGACATCATCACTGACGAGGACCTTCACTACGAGGGGCTGGGGCTGCTCGATCGCTACAAGACCGTCATCACCTGCTCCCACCCTGAGTACTACTCGACCAGCATGTGGGATGCTGTGCGAACCTACACCGATCGCGGCGGCCGACTGATGTATCTCGGCGGTAACGGTTTTTACTGGCGTATCGCCTATCACGAGACCCTACCTGGCGTGATAGAGGTGCGGCGCGGCGGGCCCGCCATTCGCGCCTGGGCGGCGGAGCCGGGCGAGATCCATCACAGCTTCGATGGCCACCATGGTGGGCTGTGGCGGAATCAGGGCCGGGCGCCGCAGTCAATCGCCGGGGTAGGCTTTATCTCGGAGGGCTTCGACCTAGGCGCCTACTATTTGCGCTCGCCCGAGAGTAAGGATCCGCGGGCGCGGTTCATCTTCGAGGGGATCAGCGAGGACGAGCCGATCGGAAACTTTGGCTTGGAAGGCGGGGGGGCCGCCAGCATCGAGATCGATCGGGCTGATACTCGGCTCGGGACGCCGCCGCACGCGCTGGTCTTAGCCTCCTCCTTCGATCACACAGAGTCCTACCTCATCGTCACCGAAGAGGTAGACATCATGGTGCCCAACGTCCAAGGCGACAACAACGATGGGATTCGTGCCGACATCGTGTTTTACGAGACGCCGAACGGTGGCGGGGTCTTCACGACCGGCTCGATCGGCTGGACGGGCAGTCTCAGTCACAACAACAACAAGAACAATGTCTCGCGCATGACGGCTAACGTGCTCACGCGCTTCGCCAACGACAAGCCTTTGTGAACCGGGCGATAGGTCGAGGGAGAGAGAAAGATGACAATCGGGATCGGCGCGTATGGCCTTAATGCGGGCCGGGCGGTGTACGACGCCCTCGCCGCAGCGGAGAAAATCGGTGTTGGGGCCATCGGCGGGTTTGTGACCTATGCCGCGATCGGCGCCGGTGGCGTGGTGCTGCGCTCGGAGACTCAGCGCGGCGGCGCGACCACACTGTTTACCGAGGGCGAGACCACCGGAGTGGCGCCGCCACCGGCGATCGCGGAGGCGAGGCTTGCCGCGTTGATCTCCAGCGGCCCCGATCGTCCTGGCCCCTTGGCACAATTTCTGCCCGCCGATCCGCGTGGCGGGCTGGTGACCGGTCACCGCATTCCCAACACGCTTGGCGCCAATGGCAAGAAAATGAACGAGGAGACGATGGAGTTGCTACTCGCCGGGCGCCCCGCCCAGGAGGCGGTCGATCAGGTGATCGCGGCGAGTCCCGAGGCCGATTGCGGCTTGATCGCCATCGACAAGGACGGCGGCGCCTATTTTCGGAATACCGAGCGGGTCATACGGCGCCCCGATGTCGGCACCGCGCTGCGTCGCGACGAGGCGACGGGTGCGGTGGTCGTAGTCATCCACAACGCCATACGGCCGTTCCCGGTATTGGCCTCGGCGGCGGCGGCGGTCGCGTTGGAGACGATGGTCGGCGCGGGCGCGCCCAAGGGTGCGGTCACCATCAACGCGGGAACGCCGATCGAAATGGGCCCTGAAAACGCGGTCCATTGCGACGCGGCGGGCATTGCGCAGCGCGTCACCACGACGGATCCCGCGATTGGCGTGCGCGGCGAGATCGGCGCCGCGATTTACCTTAACAGCGTAGTGTATCTCGATGACGGCGCGGTCGGGCACACCACCTTCGAACCCATCACCTCCATCGAAGGCGGTCGACTTACCGAGCTGAGCGGCAAGGACAGCTTGCGCATAAGCTACCGCTAGCTCGTATCGAGTAGG
>Ga0315339_1001680_pt1 | contig 18766 bp, 19 predicted proteins | sample ASW17metaG_FD_204514 | JGI IMG/M metagenome (GOLD analysis project Ga0315339, IMG submission 204514) | Ammonia-oxidizing marine archaeal communities from Pacific Ocean, United States - ASW #17 | ecosystem: Environmental > Aquatic > Marine > Oceanic | place: USA: California | collected 2016-12-05
TGTCGGCTCATCACATCCTGGGGCTGTAGCAGGTCCCAAGGGTATGGCTGTTCGCCATTTAAAGTGGTACGCGAGCTGGGTTTAGAACGTCGTGAGACAGTTCGGTCCCTATCTGCCGTGGGCGTTTGGAAACTTGAGGGGAGCTGCTCCTAGTACGAGAGGACCGGAGTGGACGTACCTCTGGTGTTCCGGTTGTCACGCCAGTGGCATTGCCGGGTAGCTATGTACGGACGGGATAACCGCTGAAAGCATCTAAGCGGGAAGCCCCCCCCAAGATTAGGTTTCCCTGGGGACTTGATCCCCCTGAAGGGCCCTCGAAGACTACGAGGTTGATAGGCTGGGTGTGGAAGTTCAGTAATGGATGAAGCTAACCAGTACTAATTGCCCGTGAGGCTTGACCATATAACACCCAAGAAGTCTGTGCGACCAAGGATCAATCCGTGTTCTTCTCTGATTTACTGTGGGAGGAGCACCAACCAGTTTGCCTGGCGGCCATAGCGGACGGGAACCACCCGATCCCATCTCGAACTCGGAAGTGAAGACGTCCAGCGCCGATGGTAGTGTGGGGTCTCCCCATGTGAGAGTAGGTCACCGCCAGGTTCTTATGACAATCCCTCTGGCTTTCGGGCTGGGGGGATTTTTTTTTGGTTCCCTGGGTCCCGGGGACGTCAAACCGTTGCTAATGCGCCCTTGAAGGCCACGCACCTGAATGGAATTATGGACGAGTAAGTCGGTCTGGGCTTTCCTCCATAGCAGCAAGTCTGGCGCTACCACACTCAAGCATGATCGACATATAACGATCAAATCGTTCTTCACCAAGTAGCAATGGGTGCGGCCCGGTCGGGTATTGCTGACCCAACTGCTCCCAGTACTCAATTTTGTTAACTAAAATTCCAGGGTGACCGCTTAGAGCGCTCTCTGCCCCCATCGGCCGACCAAAATCATCGAAAACATGCTCAAAAACTAACCGTGACTCTTGGCTAGTCATCCATGTGCCGCTGAAGAGAAATATCGTGTGGGTGCGCCCTAGATGCCTAACGGGTGCTAGCACAGCCAACGTGCCGTCTGTATGCCCCGGAGTAAGTACTAACGTAAGCGTTGTATCGCCCAAAGTAAGTTCCTGGCCATCGGTCACAACCATGTCTCTGGTCGGTCTTGGTCGATCCGCAGTCTCGCCGGAAAGAGCGAGATCCCAGTCAATTGCAGTGATATGGATGCGCGCTCCGTAGGTTTCTTGGAGGTAGGATGCTCCGCCCACATGGTCATTGTGCCCATGACCGATAATGATGTGTTTAATTTGTGTGGGATCAAGGCCAATTTTCTCAATGCCCGGCACCAAAATATCTCTGGCTTCCTCAGTGGAGTTAAGCGTATCCATCAAGATGATGCCGTCACTGGTCGGGATCACCCAGGCGCCCACACTGTTTAAGCCGATGTAATACAGATTCTCAAAAACTTTTATCGGCTCCAATTCATAATTTGCAAGAGGTGCTGCCCCAGCTGCTTCCCTGTTTAGCGCTGGTCTCCTAGGTCCGGTAGCCGAGCAATATGAGTTCGCTTCCTCTATTAGGTCGGACTGAGCCAGTTCCATTGCCGCTGCGACATAGCGCTGCGCCTCTGCTGATGCCGCAAAGGACTCATGAGTCGGAAAAGGCAAAACACGTTGCGCCCTGAGATCTGATTTCGAAACCAATACGAGGACAACAATGACAAACATAGATACCGAAACATTCCTGAACATCAGGCCAACTCCTCTTGCTTAGTCAAGATGTTGTGCAATTTACAGATACTACTTCGTTTCGGTCCCGACTTAAAATCCATCTGAGCGTATATCCCTAGCCATATCAGCCGGTTATTGACAAGTATAGTGTTGAGTTTAGGATGGACTCGCCCTTCTTGGGAAATAAAGTAGGTATTTCTATGTCCTACGAGCGTGTGCGTAAACGTATCCAACATTGTAAAACTCAGGCGGACGAAGGTCCTCCTAAGGACCAGGAGTTCCTCGACGCTCTGGAACGAAGTTAACGGTAACTAAGGAAACAATAATGAAACTCTACTACTTCCCGGGTGCGCCTAGCCCGCTCAAGGTGGGTATCGTGATCTCCGAAAAGGGACTCGAGATTCCGACAACCGTCGTAAATCTGAGGTCGGGGGAACACCGAACCGAAGAATTCTCAGCAACCCATCCCGAAATGACACTGCCGGTTCTGGAGCTCGACGATGGAACCCGCATCACCGAGAGCCTGGCCATCGTCCATTACCTGGAGCAGACGCATCCTGAGCCCAATCTCATGGGCGTCGACGCAAGGGAGCAGGCGTTGGTTCTCATGTGGTGCGACATCTGCGCCCTGCAGGGCTACCTCGGCATTCAGGAACGGTTTCGAAACTCATCTGATTTCCCGGAAGGCCGAGCGCTCCCAGGGCCGGTGTCGTACGATCAAATCGCCGCGCTCGTGGATCGAGGAGAGAAACGAATCGAGGTCTTCTTCGACGGGCTCGACAAGCGGTTGGGCGAGAGTCCCTATCTCGCGACTGACCGCTACACCTTTGCGGACATCGCCGCGTTCGTCTACCTCGGGTTTGCGGAACGCGTTACGGGACAGGATCCGGCCGAGGGTCGAGAGCACGTCCGTCGCTGGGCCGGCGAGATCAAGGCCCGACCTGCAATCGCCGCACTCTAAGCTTGATGATTCGTTACACCGTTAGGCTGGCCGATCTGAATCGGCATCACTTTGAAGTTCTTTGCCATATCGAGAACCCGGTGGCCGAGCAGCGCTTCTCGCTGCCGTCTTGGATTCCAGGTAGCTATCTTCTGAGGGAATTCGCCCGGCACATCGTCAGCATCCGGGCGAAGTCCGATGGGCGGGAGATTGACGTCGAGAAAGTCTCGAAGGGCACGTGGTGTTGCCGTGGCGCGAATTCATCGCTGAGCGTGACGATCGAAGTGTATGCGCTCGACCGTTCCGTCCGTGGTGCCTACCTGGATGGCCAGCGAGGGTATTTCAATGGGACCTGTCTGTTCCTTTGTCCTGAAGGTTTGGACCAGCAACCGGTAGAAGTCCTGCTTGAAACTCCTGGCGACCTCCGCTGCGAAAGCTGGCGGGTTGCTACGGCGATGGTCCCGAAAGACGTTGACCAGAACGGTTTCGGGTTATACAGAGCGGAAAACTACGACGAGCTCATTGACCATCCCGTCGAGATGAGTGATTTTTCCGATGCGGCGTTCAAAGTAGCGGGTGTGCCTCATCTCCTCGTAATTGCCGGGCGACACCGGACGGATCTCGAGCGTATCGCATCGGATCTCACGCAGCTCTGCGAAGCGCACGTCGATCTTTTCGGCCGCCCGCCACCTTTTGATAGTTACTGTTTTCTCGGACTCGCCGTGGGAGAAGGTTATGGGGGTTTGGAGCACCGTGCATCGTCGAGTCTGATCTTTAGTAGAGACGATCTTCCGAAGCTCGGACAGCCGGACATTCCACTGGACTATCAGCGATTTCTAAGTCTCTGTAGCCACGAGTACTTTCACACTTGGAACGTTAAGCGCATAAAGCCGAAGACGTTCACCCCGTACCTTCTGGACAGGCGCGCACACACTCGACTTATGTGGGTGTTCGAGGGGATCACTTCCTATTATCAGGACCTGATGTTGTTGCGCAGCGATCTAATCGGGTCGGACGCCTACCTCTCACGACTCGGACGAATGCTGACCCGCGTCTACCGATCTCCGGGACGGCTCAAGCAGAGCATCTCGGACTCGAGCTTCGATGCCTGGGACAGGCTCTACAAACCGGAAGCCAACTCGACAAATGCCACCATCAGCTACTACAGCAAAGGGGCACTGGTTGCCCTCGCGCTAGATCTCACCCTGAGAAAAGACTCGAAAGCGACACTCGATCAGGTCATAGGGGAATTGTGGAAGCGTTTTGGCGAGGCGGGCATTGGGTTGGAAGAAGATGAATTCGAAGCGTTGTGCCAGGAGATTTCTGACCTTGATCTAACGAGCTTTTTCGATCTCGCTGTGCGCGGCACAAAGGACCTTCCTCTTGCCGAGCTACTTACGGCCTTTGGGGTCTCACTCGAATTTCGTCAGGCAAAAGGGCCCAATGACACCTCTGGCCTGCCGTCGTCGAAATCCGAGCCGTCGCTGGATCTGGGCGTGCGTTTTCGGCGCCACCCCGCGGGCCTGGAGCTCATGACTGTCGTGGATGGCGGCCCGGCCGAGCGCGCGGGCATGAACCCCGGGGACGTTGTAATCGCGATCGGCGGCTTAAGGATTGTCGAAAGCAATCTAGCGAAGCGGCTCGTGCGGCTCGAGTCCGGTGAGACGGTGGCGGTGACGGCTTTCCGCGGCGATGAGCTGATGGAATTCTCCGTGATGCTAGTCGAAGGAGACCGCAACACGTGCGTCCTCGAAACCGTTCAAAAACCCAAGACCGCTGTTCTAGAAAGACGAAAGGCCTGGTTGGGATCGTAGGTCTAACCGCCAGCCCGCGATAGAATCCTTTCGGTGATTCGCCAATGATCGAGCTCGGACTTAAATTCACAGCAGCCTATCTACTGGGATCGATTCTCGGAAGCCTGGTCGTGGGACAGCTCTGCGGCGGGGTCGACATTCGTGAGCTCGGTAGCCACAACGCGGGGGGGACTAATGCACTGCGGACCCAGGGCAAGGTATTCGCTCTGTGGGTGATGCTAATCGACGTCGGCAAAGGCGTTATTCCTGTACTCCTGCTGCCTGCACTGGCGATTCCCGGCGTGGGCCTAGATGCCCAGGTCAGCCGGGAGCTCATCACCTACGCTGTCGGGTTCGGTACAATTCTTGGCCACGTATGCCCACTGTGGTATGCCTTCCGTGGCGGCAAAGGTGGGGCCACCTCCGCCGGTGTCCTCTTCGCGCTGGCCCCCTGGCTAGCGTTACCGGCAATAGGAATCTGGTTCGCCGTTATTGTGATCACGCGCTACGTGGGTCTGGCGACTATGAGCGTGGTTGTTGGTGTTTCAGCTTATATCGGCTTGACGCGGCTTCCGGAGGAGTACGGTCTGTTCATTTTCTCCTTATTCGCCGCCGCCCTGATTCTCTATACCCATCGCGCGAACATAAAACGCATGCTTGAGGGTAGTGAGAACCGTACGGAGGTCGTGCGTTTCTATAGATAGCCCGGTGCGAGCGGATCCATGCAACAACTAGCTGTGCTTAGGTTATTGGCTGATGGCGAGCGTCATTCAGCGCGGGCGTTGGCCGAGGCTCTGGGTATCACTCAGGCGGATGTGTGGGAGCAGGTCTCGTCGTTTCATCACTGGGGGCTCAAAGTGGACGCGCAGCGTCGGGCGAGCTTCAGGCTGAGTCAGCCGATCGACCTGCTCATTCGTGAAAAGGTTTTGGCCGGGCTCGATGGCGATGTTATGACGAAAGTGGCGTGGCTCGAAGTCTTTCCTGAAGTCGATTCCACCAACGACTTTTTGCTCAATGCGTCGCCACCCTCCTCTAACTCGCTGTCGGTGTGTCTGGCTGAGTTTCAGCGAACCGGAAGGGGGCGTCACGGACGGCGCTGGTACGCACCTTTCGGCGGTGGGTTGTGCTTATCCTTAGGCTGGTGTTTTGATGAAGTGCCACGGGATCTGGCGGCGTTGTCTCTTGCAGTCGGCTTAGTCGTTCGAGATGTCATTCATTCAATGACAGGACGTTGGGCATCTCTCAAGTGGCCTAACGATCTCATTTGGAACGATCGAAAGCTTGGCGGGATTCTCGTCGAAACCTTGCCCGGGAGTCAGGGACGTTGTTACGTTGTCATCGGCATCGGAATCAATATTTGGATCGAAGCTGACTGGCTCGAAGCTGTTAGTGATTGGCCCCATGGGGCAGTGGATCTCTACCGCATGACCGAGGGTAAGCAGCCCACACGCAACGCGCTGGCGAGCCAAATCATCCAGGGATTGGAGGGGTTGCTCGACGGTTACCCTGCACACGGTTTCCAGGCTCAGCATGCAGAATTTCTGAAAGCAAATTACCTCAAGGGCCTTACGGTTGCGGTGTCTGAAGGGGAGAAGCAGGTGTCGGGAGAAGTAGTCGACGTGGATGTGGATGGGGCCCTAGTGGTCCGGACTGGCCTAGGGAACCGCCGAATCCTCTCCGGGGAAGTGAACGTGAGAGTCTGATCATGACCTCTGGAATTACCCTCCTTGTCGACATCGGCAACTCGCGGGTCAAATGGGCCCAAGTGAATGGGCAGAATGTGAATGGGCAGAATTTGACCGACCTCGGTGAAGCCGCGCACGGTGAATCATCCACCCACGCCCTGCAGGCTATGGTTGATGCTCAGCCCGGGGACATCAGCCGACTCACCGTCACGAATGTGGGTGGTGAAACAATACAGTTGACCCTGAATGATCTAGCTAAGGCGCGTTGGGGGATCACCCCGGAGTTTGTGACGCCGAGAAAGGAGGCGCACGGTGTCCGTTGCTCGTATCCCGACCCGTCACGGCTCGGCGCTGATCGTTGGGCCGCCTTAATTGCCGCTCGTCAATTCGCGCCAGGCTCTGCTTGCGTAATCGATTCTGGAACCACAGTGACCTTGGATGCCCTGGATCCCAACGGGCAGCATTTGGGTGGGCTCATCATGGCAGGGCCACGGATCGTCAGCGGCGCGCTCGAACGGGAAACCAGCGGCATTGGTGAAACCAGCGGCACACCCGGCACACCGGTGGGTATTGAGGTGCTCGGTACTAATACGGAAGACGCTGTGGCGAAGGGCGTAATGCTGGGTCTGGCCGGTGCTGTGGATCGAGCTTTGGACGCGGTGGCGAAGGAAGTCCGGGGTGAACCCACAGTCTACATTACGGGTGGCGACGCACTGATGCTCTCCGCCTGGCTGGAAACCGAGACCCAATTCCGTGCAAACTTGGTTCTGGAGGGCCTGGCTTTCATCGCCGCAGAGAGTTGAAGCGAAGGCGAGTCATTCGCCTGGAGGCGCAAGGCTCCGAGTTGGGTTATTAGGGTGGTACATAGGAGAACAACAGCATGAAAGTAGCTGGTAGAACGAGTTGGTTGGTTACGGGACTCGCCTTAGGCGCGGGGTTCTCTGTGGCTGCATCGGCAGAGCTTGCGCCGGGATTCGCTGAGGCGCTTTCCTCAGCGGAGCGACCCGCTGAGGAAAAAGCGCGTGACGCATCCAGAAAGCCCGAAGAAGTTCTTAGTTTTGTGGGTATTGATGCCGGTATGACGGTTCTGGAGTTGTTTGCCGGCGGTGGCTGGTATACGGAGGCGATATCGGCGGCAGTCGGACCTGAGGGCACGGTGTATGCCCAGAATCCAGAGCGATTCCGGGAGCGCGTCGCAGAGGCAGCCGCCGCGCGCGCGGCTCGGTTAGGGAATGTTGAGGTCATTTACACGGTCGGTACCGACATGTTCGCTCCGAGCGACATCGGGCTGCCCGAACAGGCGGATGTTGCCTTCACTGCCCTGAATCTTCACGACTACGCGAATCGTGGCGACGAAACAGGACTGGCTTTTTTGCGAGGGATCTATGATTCAGTCGTGCCAGGCGGCACGCTGGGCGTGGTGGACCACGTGGGGGTTGCGGGTCAGGATAACGCCGAACTGCACCGGATGGAGGCGTCCAAGGCCCGGAAGCTTTTGACGGCGGTAGGGTTCGTCGTCGAAGCAGAGTCGCTCATTTTGACGAACCCCGCGGATGACCACAGTCTCGGGATTCGGGACCCATCCATTCGCTACAACACGGATCGAATGCTAATACGGGCGCGTAGGCCTGAATAGCCTGATAACTGCCGGTGTAGCTTAGTTGGTAGAGCACCTGATTTGTAATCAGGGGGTCGGCGGTTCGAATCCGTCCACCGGCACCATCGCTTAGCGGAAATGGCGGTATTTAGCACCCTTTGGGAGTGTTAAGGGCCTCGAGGGCGTTGGTCAATAGCCGAAAGATCAGTGTCCAGTTAGTGGTGGTATGCTGTCGAAAAATGCTGGGGGTAAGCCGTCATCTGGTGCACGTTTTACGTCCACCTCCCCCGAGACGTGACCGGATCGGCGGAACCGGCAGCACCCGCAGGAGGCTGACAGTGGCCAACTTAGACGCGACAGCCACAAAGTCCTACCGGATTCGAGAGGACTTTAAGCTCGAGACCATGGACATCGTGGTCGCGGTTCTGCTAGGCGTTGTGCAGGGCGTTATCGAGGTCGTTGGACTGTTGGGTTTCCTAGAACGAACCGTTTGGGCCGCAGGGCCGGTGGGATTCGTGATTTATGCCTTCTACAACGGCACGACCTGGATATTGTTCTACGCTGGTGCCTATCTGCGAAAGCGGGCCGCAGTGGTCATGCTGGCAGTTACAGTGACGGCATTGGTTCGCTGGTTTGCCGGCGACCCGGACGGTCCCGTGCTGCTCTTCTACGGTTTGTTCCCGGCCACGTTCGGCGCTGCCGCATTGGCTTTGATGCGTTGGCGCGGAGGGAGGTTGCTATTTGCCGTAGTTGTGGCGATTACCTCCGTCGCGAACCAAGTGGCGACGTTTGTCGGGCAAGGGGGCTTTCAGCTGGCGGACGGAACCGCATGGGCGTTAGTCTCGATGTCGGTGGCTGCAGTGGGCGGTTTGATCTGGGGTGTCGCAGCCTGGTACCTGGGCAGAGGGCTCGAGCATGCGGGCGTCCCCTCGTTGGACAGCCCGCCGGCCCTTGGCGGGAGTAAGATCGAACACGCGTGAAGTCCGGCGCACCCGCCCTCGTCCTCGAGGACTATAGTTTTTGGTTCAAACCGCCGGCGGGGCAGCCCGAGGGTCCGCCAGCGCTGATCGACGTTTCGTTCGAGGTCCAAGCTGGAGCCTTCGTACTGATTCTGGGTCGAAGCGGTTCGGGTAAGAGCACCCTTGCCCTCAACCTGGTCGGTATCTATCCCGACTATTTCGGAGGAAGGAATCGGGGTCGGATGTCAGTCAACGACCCGGAACGGGGTTTGATTAATCGTCGAGAACTCGCAGCGGCGGAGCGTTTCAAACGCGTCAACATGTTGTTCCAGAACCCCGAAGACCAGATTGTCACACTCACTGTCGAGGAAGAGGTTGGCTTCGCGTTGGAGAACTACCTTTACGAGCCTCCCGAGATCCATGGGCGGATCGATAAGGCGCTCGATCTCGTCGGCCTCGACGGGTTTCGGGAACGCTCCATGCTTCATTTATCCGGCGGTGAGAAGCAGCGCGTGGCGCTTGCGGCCATGTTGGCGCTGGAGCCGTCGGTGCTCATTCTGGATGAGCCTACCTCTAACCTCGACCCTGCCGGGACCGCTGACGTGTTGGCGACGATTGACCGAATCAGAACACGCCTCGGTTTGACCGTCATTGTGATTGAACATGAGGTTGACGAGATTTTCGACCGGGTTGACTACGTTCTGCTGGTGGAGGACCAGAATGTGCTAGGTCCTATGACACCGCGCGAGTTTATCGCGACGCATGGGCTCCACGTGCGCGACGAGATGGGCCTTTGGATTCCTCAGGCTGCTGAGGTGGGGTTGGAGTTGGGCGAACTCGGCATCGATTTGGGGTCAGTCCCGCTCAATGGGGACGAACTGGTTGCGGCGATCCAATCGCGGACTTCAGCCTTACCTTTCGCAGGGCCCAGTGCGCCTGAGCCGGACCGGGCCGTGGGCCCGCACGCCGGTGTCATCGAGGTCCAGGACGTATGCTTCAGCTATGACGATCATGAAGTGTTGAAGGGCGTTAATTGTGTGGCTAATCGTAACGAGTTGCTCGCCATCGTTGGTCAAAACGGCTCCGGAAAGTCGACCCTTGCCTCTTTGTTCAACGGTATCGAGCAGCCTACCGCTGGCGCTGTGTTGATCGATGGGATTCCCACTACGGAGTACGAGTTTGCTCATCTTGCGAAGAGGGTCGCCCACATCTTTCAGGTACCGGAGAAACAGTTTGTTTGCAGGACGGTATACGATGAAATCGCACACGGGCTCCGTGCCCTTGGATTGAGTGAAGCCGAAGTAGACGAGCGTACGGTCGAGTTCTTGAATAGTGTCCGACTCCTCGACCGGCGCGAAGCGAGTCCGTACGTGCTCAGTCACGGCCAAAAGAGGAGACTATCTGTTGCGGCGATGGTCGTTGGTCAGCCCGAGGTCGTGGTTCTCGACGAACCTACTTTCGGTCAGGACTTCCATCAGGCGCGAAATTTGATGCGGCTACTCAGGCAGCTTGCGAACAACGGAGCAGCCGTTGTCTTTATTACTCATGATATGCGCTTAGTGGCCGAATACGCTGACCGTTCAGTCGTCCTTTGTGACGGTCAGATTGTTTTTGAGGGGATTCCGTCGGAGCTTTTCGCGGCCCATAGTGTGATGCAGCGCGCGCGACTGAAGCCACCCTCGGTCTATGAATTCGGCGCCCGCCTCATGGAAGGGCACGTTCTTTCGACCGCCGAGCTCGTGCAAGTCCTTCAGGAGCACCTGCGTGGCTAGAGTCGACCTGTCCTTCAAGAAAGGGGATTCTCTGTTCCACCGGATGACGCCCTTCTCAAAGCTGTTGTTCGTTTTGAGCGTCTCGTTCGTGGCTATCTTCAACACCAATCTCTATGTGGGAGCGGGACTGTTTGTGCTCTGCCTGATCATTGCGCTCTTCTTTACAAGCGTGCCGATCAAAGAGTATTGGGCGCTTGGAAAGATCATCATTCCATTTATTACCATTCTGGCGGTGGTATTCCCTTTCTTCTACGGCGGACAGGCCACCGTGGGTTCGGATGCGATCGCGTTGCGCACCCCCATCAAAGACTTATCATGGGCGGCGCTCGGATTCGGCGCGCTCCTTGCGCTAAGGTTTCTGGCGCTGGCCACGGCCGGCTTGGCCTTCGCGTTTACCACTCATCCCACGGATATGGTCCAAAACTTATCTAGGCGGGGTTGGGACTATCGTCTCGTGCACGCGCCGGTGTTGGGGCTCGTTCTTTTCCCTTCATTTCTAAAGCTGGGCCGGGAGATTTCGATTACTCAGCGAATTCGTGATCTCGGTCAGGACACGAACTGGTTCAAGCGAAAGTGGATCCGTGTAAAGCATTTGACCTTCGCAATGCTTGTTCTCGGATTGCGTAATGGTCAGACTCAGGCGATGGCGCTTGATATCAGGGGTTACGGAGCACACAAGACCCGGACTTTCATGCGCGAGGTTTCAAAGCATCGAGGTGGAGAGATTTTTGCCTGGGCGTTCTTCGTGTTGTCGGTAATCTACCTGATCTATGAATTTAACCCGGCCACGATGCAATGGAATATACAGCGCTAGCCAGTTGCATCGGTTCTCCTGCGCTCCCTTCGAGCTGTGCTGCTGCGAGACCAGCGTCAGCAGGATTCTGATGAGGTCATAGCCACGACAAAGGGCCTGTACGATGAGCCTTTGTCCTTCGATGCCAAGTGCTCAGAATCGCAGTTCCAGTGCGCCGCAAAGAAATCTCATCAGCGGTTTGGCGGCGGCAAAATCCGTTGCCACTTGGTCCGGGAATGCTCGATTGCTTGTCTCTCGTATGTCGAATTCCAACACTCCGATGAAGTCCTTTCTCTTCAGGTCCTCTATACAGGGATGGTCCGCGGGATAGCCGCGAGGTGGGCGCTTCAGGCGGTCGCCTGAAAGCGTGAAGCGTTCACGAAACCGTTTTGCGTTCCGTGCACGTTTCCAGCCTGAGGAGTCGTCCACGATGCTGTCTCGGATAGCCGTCAAAGTGCTCGAGCCCGGGCGCCATAAACCCACACCTAAAAAACACACACTGGGTTCGATATGAACGTAGAAGCCGGGGGCATGGATGTCCTTGCCGAACTCGTGACGAAACTGGATGCCGATGTTGGTTTTATAGGGCGTTTTGTTCCTCGAGAACCTCGTGTCTCGATAGACTCGTATCAGTGAGCCACCAACGCGCTTCGGAATTGCGACGAAATGCTGGGATATGCGTTCTAAGCGTGGCCCCATGGCACCTATGAATTCGAGGGCGGGGGCGAGCACATCTTCTTCGTAGAGATGTTTGTTCGCCTGGAACCACGCTCGTTCGTTGTTGGCGGCGAGTTCCTCGAGGAAGCTCATGGTTGCGCTCGGAAAACCGGAGAACTCCGGGGCCTTCGTGCATGGCATAATGATTCTTCCCTGTCGCTACTGTCGCTGGGTAAACCTAATAGGCCGCTCGTCGTTGAATGTACTGAGTCCAATGAATCGATGCATGTCACGGAGGCAATAGCATGATCAAATCAAAGCAAATGTTGTGGATTAGTTTACTGCTCAGTGGTGCCGTGTGGGCGCAGACGCCCATGGATACTGACGATGACGGGTTGGTTTCCTTCGCAGAGTTTCAGGCGAGGAGTGAGGAGCGTTTTTCCAGCCTCGATTCCGATAGTGACGGGGTGTTGACGCGGGAAGAGCTCAGGGGCCAACGTGACCGTGGAAACCTAAGATCCAGGTCCGCCGAGGTTGATACGGACGGTGATGGGGCGTTCTCCCTTTCAGAGCTTCAGGCCATTCGTCCTGAGCTGACCGAAGAACGGTTTGCCCGCGTGGACCGCAATGGTGACGGGCTCATTTCCAAAGATGAGCGACCTAGACGCGGCGCTCGTCAGCGTGATGGTCGTGGTCAGGACCGTCCCGGCTCCGACGAAACCGCATTGTAATGCCGCTTCCCCCTGCGTCGGACGGCGCGAGCGCCGACGCTGAGTCGTGCCGGGCTCACATCACCTCCTCCAGCGTAGTGTCTCGAACCAGTAGTCGTGAATCGTCTGAAGCCAGGTGTCAGATTCTCGTGCGATGATCCAGGCATTCAGAAAGATAACGAAATCGGCATCCCCTTTGTTCACGGCGAATGCATCCCGCGTCTGCAGCAGCGGATCGGGAAGAGGGACATCCACTTTTGTTGGGTTCTCAAGCGCCAGGAAAGTCGGTACGGGTTCGTTTTCCAGATAGGCGTCCACGGTTCCGTCGATCAACGCGGCGCTGGCTGACTCGAGATCCTCAAAAAATTGCGGTTGAACCCTGGGGAAAATTCTGTCGATGAGCGCTTCCGCGACAGTGCCTGTTACGGCGGCTATCGTGTAGGCCGAGTCATTAAGATCCTCCAGGTTCACTACTGTCGCCGTTGTTGCTAGGTTGGTCGCGAGCGTCGTGCCGCTTCGGGCATACGGCTGGCTGAAGTTAACGCGCAGCGCTCTCTCGGGTGTGATGGAAAGACCTGCGGCGATGATATCGATTTCCCCCGATTCCAGTCCCAAAATGATGCGTTCCCGCGAATACACGTTGAACTCTGCCTCGACACCCATGTCTTCCGCTAGTTTCCTGGCGACATCGATTTCGAACCCGGTCAGCTCACCAGACGGCCCTCGCATCGCCCAGGGAGCGTAGAGCGCAACGCCCACGCGCAGAGTGCCGTCGTTCAGGATTTCTTGCAGTGCTCTTGCGGAGGCGGGTGAGCAGGTCAGGCTGAGCAGAAGCGCGCTGAACAGGGTGTTCCGCTTGTGCACACAACCCTTTCTCCGAAGGGGCGATTGAGAGACGGGGTTACGAGCTTTTTTCGCCATGCACGGTGTCTCGGCGGTTAGTGCAGATGGAGTATGATCGGTTTTACACGCAGTTTAACCCCGAGCGCAGTTTAACCCCGAGTGAAACCCCATCAAAATCAACCGACATCCCGTCGACGTAGTCCTTTGAGCAACTTGGAATCACAACCAACGAGTACGCGGTCGGGCTCATTCGAGGGGGTTGCTTCACTAGATTTTTCGGACAAGCTACTCATCGGTCTGAGGCGCCTAGTCGGCAGAGCGGTAGCGGATTACGGAATGATCCAGGACGGCGATCGCATCATGGTGTGTCTGTCGGGTGGCAAGGATTCCTACACGCTCCTTGATGCGCTCCTGAGCCTGCAGGCACGTGCGCCGATTCAGTTCGAACTTATTGCCGTAAATCTTGATCAAAAACAACCGGGTTTTCCGGCCGACGTTCTGCCCAATTATCTAGACTCGGTCGGCGTGACTTACCGCATCGTCGAGGAGGATACCTACTCGGTCGTGACGCGTATCGTTGAGGAAGGTAAGACACTGTGCGGATTGTGCTCTAGGTTGCGTCGTGGAATTCTTTACCGCGTTGCTAGTGAGCTTGGTGCCACTAAGATTGCGCTTGGGCACCACAGAGACGATTTAGTGGAAACGCTATTTTTGAACATGTTCTATGGTGCGCGTCTAAAGGCGATGCCGCCAAAGCTACTGAGCGATAATGGGCGTTTCGTCGTTATACGCCCGCTCGCGTATTGTAAGGAGGCGGATATCGCCCGCTATGCGGAAGCCAGGCGGTTCCCAATCATTCCGTGCAACCTCTGTGGATCGCAGGAAAATCTTCAGCGCAAGAAGATTAAGGCGATGCTGGAGGGATGGGAGAGAGAAGATCCCGGGAGGACGGAACGGCTATTCAGGAGCCTTCAGAATGTGAACCCGTCGCATTTGGCGGACACAGGGCTTTTCGACTTCAAGTCATTGACGCCGAGGCGTAGCTTGCCGGGTTCATGAGCAGAGGTATTCGACGCGCTGTTCCGCTATTTTGATAACGAGTTGTCGGGGAGCCCCAGCTAGGCGGGATCCTCATCGATAATGGTGTTGCGCAGGACCCCCACGCCCGTGATATCGATTTCCACGACGTCGCCAGGTTTCATCCAAATAGGGGGCTTTCGGACTCGGCCTACACCGCCTGGTGTGCCGCTGACGATAACGTCACCCGGTTCTAGGGGGGTCCAGGATGAGCAATATTCAATGAGTTGGGGGATGTTGAAGCAGAGGTCGCTTACAGGAGCATCTTGAAGAACTTGTCCGTTTAGGCGTGTTTGCAAATGAAACGCACCGGGATCTGGTTGCTCGTCGCTCGTGACCATCCACGGGCCGAATCCGCCGCTCTTGTAGAAGTTCTTTCCTGCGGTGAACTGGATCGTGTGCATCTGAAAATCGCGAATACTCCCTTCGTTAAAACAACTGTATCCGGCTACATAATCCATCGCTTCAGCTTGGGAAACGTGCCGGGCCCGTTCGCCTATGATGACGGCCAGTTCTCCTTCATAGTCGAAGTCTGTTGAGACCTTTGGACGGATCAGCGGACAGTTGTGACCAACAATAGAATCTGCGAAACGCGTAAACAAAACTGGGTGCTTAGGTATATCACGGCCGGTTTCTTTTATATGACTGAGATAATTGATTCCTACGCACAGTATTTTGGAAGCGTTTGGAATGACTGGCAGATAGGTAATGTCCTTCTCGGCGATATCCGCTCCCGTGGCTGCGAGATCCTGAAGACGGTCCAGGGCTCCGGCGCAGAGGACCGCTCTCAAGTCCTGGAACTCGTCCCCAATTCGGGCGCCCGCGTCGATAACACCCTCCTCGGTTAGGACCCCGAAACTTGGTTTGCCCTGATGCTCAAAGCTGATTACTCGCATTCGCTTCCCTTCTTTTGCCGACCCGGCATTGTACGAGCGTCACGCCCCTTAATCACCGGCTCCTCAAGAACGGTTTGTGGGGGGCGATAACTAATAAGCCAAGCGTTGTTGGATTTGCTAATCGGATGAGCTAGGTTGATGAATCACTGTTCGGCGAGGCGCGCGAGTCGGACTCCTCGGCGAGCAATGTGACGGCATCGCTTAGGGTCATGACGACTTGCTTTTTCTGGCCGAGGCGGCGAACGGACACGGTACGCTCTTCAACTTCGCGTTTGCCCAGTGCGATGATGACGGGTGTTTTCGAGAGGCTGTGCTCGCGGACCTTGTAGTTGATCTTCTCGTTTCTGAGATCAGTCCCCACACGTAGTCCTGCGCTATGCATCTCGTCGGCTACTTCCCGTGCATAATCATCTGCATCCGATGTGATCGTTGCGATTACGATTTGCTGTGGGGCCAACCAGAATGGCAGATTCCCCGCGTAGTGTTCCAACAGGATGCCGATGAATCGTTCTAGGGAGCCGAAAATCGCCCGGTGCAGCAGCACTGGCGTGTGTCGATCTCCGTCCTCTCCCACGTAGGTTGCGCCGAGTCTATTGGGTAGATTCAGGTCAACTTGGAGGGTCCCACACTGCCAGTCGCGGCCGATCGCATCGCGCAATACGAACTCGATTTTCGGACCGTAGAAGGCGCCCTCCCCTGGGTTGAGACTGTAGTCGAGGCCAAGGCTGTCCATGGCCTTCTGCAACGCTGCCTCTGCCCGATCCCATACCGCGTCCTCCCCGACCCGGCGTTCGGGTCGGTCGGCGAACTTGATGATGACATCTTCAAAGCCCAGGTCCCGATAGATTCCCAGGAGGAGACTGCAGACGGCGCCAGTTTCCTCCGTAATCTGGTCCTCTGTGCAGAAAATATGGGCATCGTCCTGAGTAAATGCTCGGACGCGCATCAGACCGTGCAATGCGCCGGACGGCTCGTACCTGTGTACCTTGCCGAACTCCGACAGTCGCAGGGGCAGCTCTCGATAGCTCCGGAGATCTTTCTTGAATATCTGCACGTGCCCCGGACAGTTCATCGGCTTGATTGCCCAGACCCGTTCGTCTTCGGTGCGACTGGTAAACATGTTGTCGTTGAACGTATCCCAATGCCCGGAGGCCTCCCACAGGCGTCTGTCCATGAGTTCGGGTGTGTTGACTTCACGATACTGTGCCTCGACCTGACGCTCGCGCATGTATTCCACCAGCGTTTGAAAGAGTGTCCAGCCGTTCGGATGCCAGAAAACCGCGCCGACGGCTTCATCTTGGAAGTGGAACAGATCCATCTGCTGACCCAGCCGGCGGTGGTCTCGTCGCTCAGCTTCTTCGACCCGAAGCAAGTGCTGTTTCAAGTCTTTGTCGCTGGCCCAGGCCGTGCCGTAGATTCGCTGTAACATCTCATTGCGCGAATCCCCCCGCCAGTACGCTCCGGCAAGTTTTGTGAGCTTGAACGCCTTTCCCAACCGCCCTGTGGATGGCAGGTGCGGGCCGCGACACAGATCGACGAAGTCGCCCTGCCGGTAGAGAGTCACCTCTTCGCCCTCGGGAATTCCTGCGATGATTTCTGCCTTGTAAGCCTCTCCATGGCCGTTAAAGAAATCGATAGCTTCGGAGCGGTCCCAGAGTTCTCGGACGATGGGCTCGTCGCGGTCGACGATCTCTCGCATTTTCGCCTCGATCCGTTCCAGGTCTTCCGGAGCGAATGCCTCCTCCCGCGAGAAGTCGTAGTAGAAACCGTCCTGGATGGCGGGCCCAATGGTCACTTGGGTCTCCGGATAGAGCTCCTTTACTGCCTCGGCCATCGCGTGAGCGGCATCGTGGCGTAGCACCTCCAATCCCTCATCCGTCGTTCGAGTGATAATCTCGACGCTCACGTCTCCCTCGATCGGTGCGGCCAGATCCCTGAGTGCACCATCGATGCGTATCGCGACGGCCGCTTTCGCGAGTCCAGAACCGATGGACTTCGCGACGGCTAGGCCGGTGGGCGCTTCTGAAAACTCTTTTTTTGATCCGTCTGGTAAGCTGATGACTGGCATGGCAATTCCGCCTTGCGCGTTCGGCTCCGCATTGTACGATAAGAACCGACGGCCGTTGTGCTCGGAGGCCGAATCGAAATCCGGCAGTTGAACGCGAGAGGACCGTAGGATGGCATCGATCGAAGTACACATGTTCCCCTGTCTTCAGGATAACTACGGCTTTCTGCTTCACGACGAGGAAACTGGGGTCACGGCCGCCGTGGATACGCCCGAAGTGGGCCCGATTCTCGGTGCGCTTGGGGAGAAAGGCTGGAAACTCACCCATATCTTAAATACCCACCACCATCCTGATCACGCTGGCGGAAACCTCGCGATCAAGACGGAAACAGGCTGCCGTATTGTTGGGCCTCGTGCCGATGCAGCGAGAATCCCCGGTATCGACGAGCAGGTTGGGGAAGGCGACGAGTTTTTTTTGGGCAATCATCTCGTTCGGGTTTTTGACACGCCGGGCCACACTCGCGGTCACATCGTCTACTACATGCCAGAGGATCGAGTGGCCTTCGTCGGGGACACGCTTTTCGCGATGGGCTGCGGTCGGCTGTTCGAGGGAACACCGGAGCAGATGTGGACGTCTCTGCAGAAGTTGATGCAGTGGCCCGACGATACGAGTGTGTACTGCGGCCACGAGTACACGCAGGCGAATGCGCGCTTTGCGCTCAGCGTTGAGCCGGACAACGCGGCGCTGATAGAGAGGGCACGAGAGGTGGATGCCCTGCGGGCACGAAACGAGCCGACGCTTCCGACTACTATGGGAATTGAGAAGGAGACGAATCCATTCCTTAGGCCGATGAGCCCTGAAATAGGGGCCAAGGTCGGCGTCGATGGCTCGGATCTCGGGGAGAGTAGCCTCGTGGAGGTTTTCGCCCGGACTCGTGCCTTAAAGGATAAGTTCTAAGCGCTATCGGGGCGGACGTGCCGCGAGCGATCCTGCATCAGAAAGTCGGTGCCGTTGTCCGAGATGTGGGCAACCACAGCCTCGCGGAGAAGGGCGAGCAGGCCGACTGGCTTGTGCCCGCTTGGGCCTCACAGAAGCGGTGGTGAGCCTGTTCAGGCCTGCCGCATGGCGACCAGCGGTTCCAGGCCCGAGGAGAATGAATAGCCCGGTGTCTGTTGACACCCTTCTAGCTAGGCCAGACAATAGACGGCTATGTCCGCGGTGGGGTACCCAAGCGGTCAACGGGGGCAGACTGTAAATCTGCTGGCTATGCCTTCGTAGGTTCGAATCCTACCCCCACCACCAGTAGAGGGGGGTAGAA